>Ga0056115_1001745_pt1 | contig 10633 bp, 3 predicted proteins | sample WorMetOlspDAHAB1_FD_77007 | JGI IMG/M metagenome (GOLD analysis project Ga0056115, IMG submission 77007) | Marine gutless worms symbiont microbial communities from Max Planck institute for Marine Microbiology, Germany - Olavius sp. DAHAB.1 ... | reverse complement strand
TTGTAAGTGTAATATGACTGCGTAAACAAGTAACAGTACATTATCTGGCACCAGCATATTTTCTTTGATGAACTTCAGCTTGTGGCTGACACTGGTGCAAGACAATGACTGAGATTATCATCAGCGTCTGCACTCGTCATACCATGAATGTGGCTGTCCACTGTTGGCCGTATTAGACTTGCCGTTTCTGCTTCATGTCTCTGGAACAGTCTGCCACTACATGTCATATCAGAACTATTTCTACAGACTTTGAGAAGAGATCAAATCTGATCCTGTTCGGCCTCAGCTTCCCACCTGATTTTTTTGTTCTCCGTGGCCACAACTTTGGTTTGGCCTGGTAATCTTCAGGCTCAGTGTCTCACTTGTTTATTAACAAACTAACAGTGTTCAAGAAAGCTACTTCATGCACACATTACATTTACAGCATATCTGTTTCACTGTCAGAATCATTATTTGAGGCCTGAAATAAATGCTAATGTTTTGTTTACTTACCTGAAAAAGCCCTGAATTTTATGCCATTTGTACCCCGTTATATGCCTAGTAAACATTTTTGAATAATGGACGTTGAAAGATATATAGCCACTATGCTGGTGTTGACCATTTCTTGGAGTACATTTCTTGGTTTTCAAATCTAATTTGCATTTATAATACACGTATATTTTCCTCTTCTGATAAGTGTGGTGATTAATTGTTAATGATCAGGCAAGACAGAACTGGCCAAGCAGGTTGCCAAGTATTTACACAAAGAGAACAAGAAGGTAAGTGAAATTAATGCACTGTATTTCAAAATTACCTTCTATGAAGCCATATTATATTTTGTTTTTGAAGATATATTGCATCTCTAAATAGGTGAAAAAGGTGCTTTCTTAAATATAAGCAATGTGTTCATTCATTATTATTTGTTGTTTACATCTGTACGTATGCCTGTAACTGATATGCTCGGTGTAATGTAATGATATTTATGCACATTTTCAGACTTTCATACGGTTGGACATGTCAGAATATCAGGAAAAACACGAGGTATAATATTAGTTTTTAATGTACACTAACTATTTGGCCAACATGTGAATGTGATTATTATTTCTGCTGATGTTGACAGTATACCTATAGCGACACATTTAATGAAGAATGATAGTTTTTTCTCATAATCTTACAGAGTAAGATCAGATCAGTATCGTTTTTGAGCTGCACATTGTTCTTTGTTTTAGTTCTTACATGCAGTTCCAAGACATTTTAATGTGTATCATCTACTGACGACTTTACATCAGCAGTTTCTGTTATTTATTTGCTTTCTTCTGTTTTACTTATTTGTTTTTGGAAGATGTCAATTGCTACGGAGAATTGCATTTGTTGCGAACTATCAGAGAATAGTTAAACTAATTTAAATTGTATGTCACTTTTTTTCTGACAGTGACCGAATGTTTTTTTGGATGTTTTTTTTCTGACAGTTACTTTGCATGTGATAGGTATTGTTGTAACATGTTATATTTTACACAACTTGCTGCAGCGTGTTGCTTTTGTGTGTCAGGTAGCCAAATTCATTGGTTCTCCGCCAGGTTACATTGGCCACGATGAGGGCGGCCAGCTGACGAAGCAGCTGAAGTCGTGTCCGAATGCTGTCGTCCTCTTTGACGAGATCGACAAAGCTCATCCCGATGTGCTCACCATCATGCTGCAGTTGTTTGACGAGGTATGCGGTGCTGTTACACACTTTCAGTTCAGTTCAGTTTGGAGATTTGAACATTTATTCTTACAGCCTTGCCTGTGGTGTGACAGTTGAGTTCAGCCTAGGGGCCTAATGGATCAGTAATGTTTTTTTGTGGCTGAATTATTCAGGTTTTTGCACCATTATTGGCTGTTGCACAATTTTGAAAGCTTGGGATATGCTGATGAACTGACAGATTGTTTTTGTGTCCCATAAAGATATCGTTTGTTTCTCCATAAGAGACAACTAAATCAGGGTTAGCTTGTTAGCTTGTTATGCTTATTGTGCTTAGTTGTTTAGGTTTATTGAGTTGTGTATTTTCCTGTGTTGTTTAGTTTTGTTTGTTAGTACGTTAGCCAATAGATTGGCTGGGAAGACTACTCTCGTGATATATTTAGTGTCAAAGGGTTTCCCCTACAAATACCAGATTGAGGAGTTATTTCTTGTAATTGTTTCATTTTATGCATTCCCAACGCGTTACATTTTCAACTTTCTCATTAATTTCAGTTTTTCAACTGCAACATACTTTTCAAGTGCACAATATAGCCTGTTTGTACTGAAAGTGCCGTTAAACCGCCATCAATCAATCAATCATTCGATCAATCCAGAATAAGTTGCTATTGTGTTGTTGTTTTGACAGGGTCGGCTGACAGATGGCAAAGGCAAAACGGTGGAGTGCAAGGATGCGGTGTTTATAATGACATCTAATTTGGCCAGCGAGGAGATTGCTGAACATGCTTTGCAGTTACGTAGTGAAGCCAACGATTTGTATGAGCAGCGAGTTCACGGAGACCTCAGTAAGTAACCATTCAAGTCACCAGGTGCCGTAGTGCCCGCTGATGTGTGTGTGGATTTGTTACTGCTGTGTAATAATGGAAATTGTTCTGCATATTGTCATGGCTTTTTAAAACTAAAATAGGCAGTTAATTTCTAGAGACAGTAATCATTCTTTTCACCTGTTTCTGATGGTTTTGTTGAGAGCACATGTCTGTGTACTTTGTGTGCTGTATACCATATGTAGAAACAGTTGTAATTTCAGTAATGCATATTTGCATTTTATGTATTGCGTATATATGTTGCAATTTTCCATTTTTTGCTGTATTATTTATGCATTGTGGAATTTCTATGCATAGAGGTGAATGATAAGAAAGTATAATGATTATTTGGTGAAAATATATGGAATATGACATCGTAAATCAACTAAAATACATAGTATGAGAGTAGAAATGCACATCTAACTCTCAGCTTTCACACTTATTATTACATGACCCAGAGTGTAACTTTTAAAACTTTCTGTTGAACAGTTACAAACCTTCTAACTGCATTCTTAACTTTTTTGGGTTCATCATATTCTAATTATGCCAGAGGTGTCGGTAGATCCTCTCAAACCAACAACGATTTTCAGTAATATATAAATCTAATGATCAGAGTATTAATATTGATGTTGTAAACTCATTACATTTATTTTGTTTGAACTTCTTAAACAGCCAGTGTATGTTTTTGTCATTGCAGATGATGGCGAATTGAGTGAAAAGGTTACTGTTACCCGACATTTTAAAGATAAAGTTGTGCAACCAATATTAAAGGTTAGTTATATGTATGTATAGTTTTTTTTAACTTTTCTGTGTTTACTGTTTAAATTTTATGAAGCCTTGTAATTTAAAATCATTTTGATTCCGTTTATATCAGTGTGGCTCGCTCTTTGCATTTGCTTTCCTTTCTAGTAACTAACCAGCTATGTATGTGTGTGTGTGCTTTCGTAGCGACATTTTAGGCGAGACGAATTTCTGGGACGAATCAACGAAATTGTTTATTTCCTTCCATTTTCGCGTATGGAACTGAACAAACTTGTTGTCAGAGAAATGGACTTATGGGCACAGAAGGTCTGCAGTTGTGTGTTATCTTGCAGAACTATATTTGTCTCATACAGACACTGGCTCACCTTTTATGATGTGTACTGTATTATGGTTGATTGGTTGTATGTTAGTTTAAGTCAGAAAGCAAAGTGTTAGTATGACCTGAGTAGGTATCTTTATTTTGCTTTTTGTTTTTTTTATATAACCAAGCAAGAGCTAAGTCCTGCATTACAGGCATACATTTTGAGTAAAGTCTTTTTTGGAATTTTCATATTAGCTGATATTTTTTTTTTGGTATTTGGTTTTTGTGAAATGTCTGGCTAATCATTGTAGGCCATAACTATATGAATATCTTTGTTTTGGTGAAAGTTCTGCTTATTGTCATGTATATTTTATTGTAAGTACGACTGAGTGTCATGTCGTATTTATTTAGAAATCTTTAGAAAAACAATACCACATGCACTGATGAGGTTGTGTGTGATAGTGCACATGGATATTGCAGGCACAAAAGAAACACAGCATTGATTTGACGTGGGACCGACAAGTTGTGGATGTGTTGGCTGATGGTTATGATGTGCATTATGGTGCACGATCCATTAAACATGAGGTAAGCTGGATGTTCACTGTCACAATTTTAAGTGAAATCACACGGTTTTGGACTACTGAGGATCGTCTTTCGGAACTTGACCAGTGACCACATCCGTTTGCTTGCGACATATTGGCACTATAGAAATTAGGTTGATTGATTGAGTGATTGACAATACATTTGTGTGAAGAGACGTAAATAACTGCTAAATGTGTACACTGTACAGCCCAACACTTCACAAGTAAAATCGTCATTGGATGAGCGTATTTGTTTGTGAACAGATTACAGTTAAGAATTGTGATGCATTATCTAAACGATTTAAATGCTAAAATCAGAACTAAAGATAAGTCTGTGAATGTCAGCTAAGGTAGTTAAACTGGGTGCTATGAAACAGTTACATTAGACACAAAAAGAGAACACATTGGATACCATAGTCACTAGTTGCCGGTCGGTGGTGCATTAACTTGGCATCTGTTAGTATTTTGCCATTGCCAGTGAATATAGTGGGCTTTGTGTACTGTAAAGAAAAAATATGCCCATTCATTGATAACTATCACTTTCTGTTTTAACTTTTTTAACGTTTTGGTATTCTGTTTCAACTGGGCATTTGTTTTGCTAAACATATTTGAGTGTGTTTGTATCACCTTGTAGATTCCAGCTTTGTAGTGAACGTTAACTGACAAAACAAAGGTTATGGTATTTTCCTAGAAAGTTGTATGCATTGAAGTGATAAACTGGCTTGTTGAATGTTTCAGGTTGAAAGGCGAGTGGTGAGTCAGTTGGCTTTGGCTTATGAGAAGCAGCTGATCAGTGATGGCTGTTCGCTGCGTTTGACGGTCGACAATGCACACAGTGACCAAGAACTGACCAAATCTGACCACAGTAATATGTCCGACAGCAGGACTCCACCAACTATTAGGCTGCAGGTTGTTAACCAAGGACGAGCCACCGATTTAGAACTGGACAGTGTTGCAACAAATCTGTTCTGATCTGATTTAATGCTTTTGGCTTTGAAACAGGTAGTTTTTCGCACATTATGTTAGGTTTGAAATAGAACAATTGCCGCTGTCTGAAAAGCATCTCGATGTTAATTATTCTCTGGTAAAAGTTCTGTATGTGCCAACACGTTATCGATGTTCCCGTTGTATTTCACTTAGAAAACTTGTTAATATAAATGAAGCCTATGTAGTAACTTTTTCAGGTAATAATAGTAATAATCCAATTTATATAGCGCGTGTGTGGAGCTTAAGGGGCGCTGGGGAGAGAGTCAGTCGATCTAAACTGATTACAATATCATACTGTCTTACCCATGAAGTGATTCTGTATATTCTCCATGGACACCAATCACCACAAACTGGTTTCACTTCCCGACTAATTGGTAGTTATTTTTAGTGCAATAATGACATCACTAATTAATTATTGTTTTCAACAAACTGTGCAAATCCGTGATCACTCATCATTGCTAAATTGACGAACAGACTATGTATGTGTTTGAAAGTTACATGTGCAAGCGTTTGTGGATATTTTTGTCAATATGATTTAAAAACGTGTTAGTAATAAAAACTTGCTGACTGACTGACAGCCTTTGACAGGTGGCATCGCCTTCTTCCAGTATCATAAGCATGTTCAGAATAGTGTATTTTCAACATCACTGCTTTGCATCATATGTTAACCACTTTACAAATGTGACTGTATCCAAGCGACCAGTCATCTAGTGCTGCAGATGAAACATCATAAAGTTAAACTCAACAGATCATGACAAAAATGATATGGATACTGTTTTTAAACTGCCAGTGACGAATATCATGAAAGAAAACTTCAAAATACATTTCATTTAACTGGCTTTAATTAACAACATCAATGAATTGCGTGTCAAAAATAAAAAAGTACAGACGTTAAACACAACCGTAACAGCGTTCTTGAACCACAAACATTAAAACTGTCACTGAATGCAAAAATTTGTATTGTAAATCTCGTGTGAGTACAATTAATGTGCAAAATCAAATGTGTGTCACTTTTGTCGTGTAACGGCCTGTTTGAAGTTATATATTTGCAAAAACACCCTTTGAAACTGTAACAACGCACACACGTAAAGTGTTATCACTTTTAAATGCTAATCTGAATTAACATGTAAAATCGCACAATAACTCGGCAATATAGACAAAGCATTATCCAAAACCTTATATGGCTACTCAAACGTCAACGAGAACAATCACAATATATTCAAAGCAAAAATAAATGACAAAATATTAGTATACAGTGTAGTGGTGTATATATAATATATATAGGCGACGAATTAACGTGTAGTCAATCTGCTACAAAATAAAGAAAGTTGTATAATATAAAAAGTAGTTGCATGTCCATTTTATATGACAACATAAAAGCTAAAGTTAATATACATGTATGTATAGTTTACTGTAATATCAGAAAATTCCAGCTAAACTGACGCAAACTTTAGTGAGCAAAAACTGGTTGCATTTATAGACAAATGCACACTTTCAAAGAGAAAAAAAGAAACGGTTAGCTATTCAGTGGCACAGTACCATTCAGATCATATTAATATGAACCAATGATGCATAAATCAGTTTCTGTGACAAGAATTTTTCGACTGGCACCATGGGTGGTTGTTTGGTTGGGATTTAAGGTTTTTAAGAGCAAAGTTAACTTGCACCAAGTTTGTGTATGCCACTGAACAGCCAATAACAACTGTTATACCACAATCACATTTTTACAAACAACCAAACAATGGCAACATCCCAAAATGTACCATAACTGCTGTAAACTAACTGTTTAAGTGATCTGATGGTTACTATGTCGAACGCATTATGCTAAACAGTATCGATATAGAGGTTTTTCAAAGGTTAAATCGTGGTTGTGTGTACATTTAAATACATATACAGTGTATGCTCAATGACAGAAAAGCAAGGAAGTATTGCATAGTCGGGCTATTTGTGTTATTCCAAAGCAAACTAAGCGATGCTGGTGTCATCCGCGTACTGTTCATCTTCACATTCCAATAGTTTTGTAGAGGCCTTAATGAATAACACAAAAAAAAGAAACTGAAAAATGAGAGCTGGGCAGAAAAAAATCGGCAAAATAAACTTGGAATACCGAAAGAAGTGCATCGTTACAAAAGACAACGGCACCACAAACCAGAGGCAAGCTGTGACGAGTGAAACTGCTCAAAAACGAGTCAATTAAACCACCAGCTAACAGCCTTGCAACTACGGCAAAATGATTTCACACATACCGACAATATTGCTGCATTAAAATATATACGCAGAACGGTATGGAAATATATCCACATCAAAAAAACAAGCCTAAATAACAATTAGCCGCTATTAAATGCCACGCGCCAGCGGTCTTTAAGCATAGACGTAAATTATTAGTCGAAATACTGCAAATACAAGTGTATAATTATAAATAATAAACCGACAATAAACGTAACTGGTGACAGCCTGATGTATGAATATAACTAGTCATTACCACAAAATTCTAGTTAAACAAAAATGAGAGATGTGCATTATATACACGCAGCACCGATTCACCCAAATGCAAATTAATTTCAGGAACTAACTACAACTCGACAAACTGCAACAGCTGAAACACACAGCAAGGGTATTTGGACAGCAACAATGCACGCTGAAGCAGTATAGTCAAGCCTGGGCAGTTAAAGAACTATTAGAAGAAATGTGCAATCTGTTTGCAACAGAATTCCACGTTCAAAAAAGGTTACGGATATGCTGTAGAAACACATGCGTAAAGTGCATGCTAAGTAACAACTTAAAAGCGAAGACGCCAACTCTGATTATATTACCACACATGTTAACCTACCTATTTAAATCTGTATATAGCAGTAAATGAAAGAAAATTAGGTCTAAAAAACCAAAAATATAGAACTGTAATTAGTTCGTATAGACTAAATATTTGTAAACAGTCAAAACTAATTACAGATATGCTCACTTCAAGCTCACCTCAAACATACTTTTCTGATCAATCATAAGGCACAAAAGCTAACAAAAACATCGTGATTGGTGACTAGACAGAAGCAAAAATTAAAATAAGGCATGTCCCATATATATATATATGAATACATAGGTCTATTACAAAGTTAGAAAGCAATTTCGTCACAGAAAAAGTTGTATGTGGAATACACGGTTACTTTTTTGTACTTTATCACACACACAACAAAAAATATTCAATTACAAAAAACAACATAATTCAGCAAAAATCATATAAACTTAAGAAAAATGCTCAATATAATAAATGACAAACAGTAAATCACCCATCATCCACGTAAAAGCAATCAAAACAAAATATTTTCAAGTGGACACAACATGTGACCGATGCCTGCTTTTTGTCGAATTCAATACTGTCATCGGACAACTACACATATTTAAAATGTTTTTTTAGGCAAAATGCCATAAAGCAGAAAAAGGGTTTGTGAAAATATGCTGAAATCTGTTACATTTCGATACAAAAGTTAGTATATTATAAACCGTCAACATCAAGAGAACTTAGTACATACAGTACAGCACAACAACAGCACCAAACTTTTGTATAGGGGTCATTTCGATTCCTGTGCACATGTACAGGTAACGACACAGATTGCCAGTCACACAGTGGTCACTAACAATAAAGTCTGCAATTAAAAATCAACCACAGACTATGCAGATTCAAATTATATGCACACGTCCACAAACAGCTGAAACAAGATCTACAGGAACCACAAAAACACCCACGTTCTACCGTAGTCTGCCCACGTACTGCTTAGAACTGAAATTCTGCATGGCTATCATGTATAATGAATTTACTGCAATTAGCAACTAATCCACATGTAAGCAAAAAAGGAAGAACAAACATATTGAGTATTGGCCAACATTTTATGGGCTCCATCTGTAAAAGTGTTTTTAATGAAATTTCAAAAAAAAGAATGAATGCTATATTATATGGAACAGTATTTCAAAACTACAGTTCAGCCAAAAGTAACTCATACCTAGTGAACATTTTCACCCCATTCTAAACAAACATGTATCCTCTTTAGTGTATAAACTAGTGGAGATTTTACCTTTTTTTATTTACGTGTTACATATATGGTACTAAATTACTAATCTGACATTCAAATGCAACATTACTCAATGAGATTGAAATAACAAAGCCTCCTTGGGGTCTATTAACAGGTGTCACAATGGCAGAAATTTCACAATATTATAGTTTTGCCAAGCAGAAAAATCTTCTACGTGGAGCAACTCCCAGCGATGGCAACCGAATGTCTAGAAATTAAATTACATTCACCCATTCATCCTCCCTCTATTAACACAATTTTGTACTACAATGGATACAACTGCCATGACAAATGGCAAAATTCACCAGAATTATTATTCCCAGCCAGAATTTTTACTCGCCTTAGACAAAATATTCAGGTACGGTTAAGCAATGTAGAGAGTGTTCAGGACGAGAACGTGTTGATTGTTCTTCGCCAGCGTCACGACGTATCCCTCCGACGTTATCTTCAGGCCACAACAGCGACTCACTTTCACGTACGGACACTCAAACTCGCCAATGAGTGCCGTGTCACGCTGGAACACCGCAATATGGAACCGATTGCCGTGGCTGTCACCAACGAGTATGTCGCCGGCATCACTGATGTCAATGCCATTCGGATAGTTGGTCAGGTTCTCACCACCAATGCGGCGAAGAAACTTTCCCTCCTCGCTGAATACGACGACACAGTGACCCTGCAGAATCAGTGGTAACATCATCAACATCACTGGGTGCTGTGGGGTGTTAAGATCTACATGATGAGGCTGGAGTATTGGTTAACGATGTGAAGGCATTGTAATATGTGCATGTTTTTGAGTACGTAAAATACAGTGTAACGTTTCTTTAGTGACCACACACTGTAATATGTGCTGCGTTGTATGTTTCAGCACCATACGTGTTTCGTTTAAGTATGGTACAGATCCAAATCTACATGACACTAAAATCTATTAAGTCGCATGCGAGAAACATCTTAACCTATGTCCGTCATGGTCGACCTGCCTGGTGTACATGTGAGTGGCTGCTCATAGAACACGAGAATGATGCCACAGTGGCAGATGACTCGGGTTGCCTGTTAATCTAGCGAAACAGTAGGTGGAATCCACTAATACAGAAAATTTTACTAATTTTTTTAAACAAATTAAACCAGTTAGTACAACGCCGGTGATCACAATACCTTGAAGTCGCACACAAAGTACTCTTTGCCACTGATAGCAATGTCGGAAGGCTCGCGCATGTAGTCACTGCAGTCGAACCAACGAATCAGCTCTCCAGTTTCGCTGATACAGAACACTGTCGGCGAAACACTGTCAACGGCAACGATGTGACCTGCACAAACAGCACCACATCAAAATGCACACTACTGGTCACTACAAGAACATTACACTGTATTTTACGTACACAAAAACATGCACACTGTGCACATACAGACAGTATAAAACAAAT
>Ga0056115_1001744_pt1 | contig 10635 bp, 4 predicted proteins | sample WorMetOlspDAHAB1_FD_77007 | JGI IMG/M metagenome (GOLD analysis project Ga0056115, IMG submission 77007) | Marine gutless worms symbiont microbial communities from Max Planck institute for Marine Microbiology, Germany - Olavius sp. DAHAB.1 ... | reverse complement strand
GTACAAAACAATAAGCGTCAAAAGACTATGATCTCTTTTAAAATTTACATCAAATTTACTAAAATAATATACAAAAATAAGTAAAAGCATCAGAGTAAAAGCATGCATCCACAAAATTCTCTTCAAATGTGACTTTGTTGTCGCTGAGGCCATTGTGTATTCACATGTGTATCTCGTAATTGTGCGGCTCGGTAGCGTAATGTTAAGGTCGAGGGTTCAACTCCCGCTCTTCACAGCGGAGTGCGGCTCTGTGCAAGCCGTTTAAGCACATGTTCCTTTTTTCACCAAGCAGTATAAATGGTACTGGCCAAACGGCTATGATGCGCTGATGCCAGGAAGATAACCGGAGGCCTGACGGGAAGCGATGGCAGTCATCATCATCATAATCATTTCTTCTGCGCCCACATCAGGAAGAACGCATACACATTACAATTGTCCACGGTGAAAAAAGCGTAACAATAAAAACTGCTGGTAATAAAATATGGAAAATGAATTGAAATAACTGATGATAAGCTAACAGTGATTTAATGGCGCCTGCACAATTGAAACTGTCATAAGACGGAAATAAAAGCGTTTTATTTCAGGCATCGCACATTTGAAATAAAACACTAAAGCAGAATTCTATAAGAGCCATGTAACGTTTTGGCTGTTTTATTTCTGTTTATGTCAGGTTTATTTCAGTTTGATTTCAATTGTGAGGGCAATATAATGATCCCAGTGGGCACACTTATAGTGAGATCAGCTATGTCCCCGACGCATTCTTGCCTCTTGAGTAAAAGAGTTATACCTAACTCATTATTGCTGCACAGCGACGTATTTAAGTAAGTAAGTAAGTTAGTTAGCAAGTAAGTAAGTAAGTAATTTATTGCTCTTAAATCGTACATATGATTAAGCAGTTGGCTTTCTTGTTTGCAATTCGCAATATCTGCGATTGTGATTCATTGAAACGGAATAAATGCATTAAAGATAATGCGTAGCCCATTTTTCATCCCAGATTTTTATTTCATTTATTTTTTATTTTACTTATTTTTATTATATTTGTGTGTGTTCAGGAATGGCCGGTGCACGGGGGAGAGTGGGGCGCAGCGAACTGCAGTTATCCCGAAATTATCGTCACCGGGTTTGTACCAAGCTGATTCTCGCCTTTGCCTTGTTGAGTCTGCATGCGTGTGCTTCACTTCAATTTGTTACGAAAAGGCGGTCGCTGGTACAATCGTGTGTATGTATAACGCAAAATTTGGCGTTCTATTTCACGTATTTGGCCAGAACGTCCGATTTTCGCGAATTTTTGGTTACGTGTTCGTCTCGTGGGCGTAATCAATGTGCGAAGTTTTATCGTAATCGGCTATGGGGTTTGGATTCTGCGATGGGTCGAATTTCGGCCATTTCTATAGGATTGAGACGTCGCCGTTAACACCTGGCTTGAACTAGCGTTCAGTCTGTGATTCAAATCATTAATAAATCGTATATAACTGATCGTGTGGTTGAACACTGTACTGTAGTAGTTGGGAGCTCTGAACTGGCGATCAACAGTTACCGGGTTCGCTGCTCACCCGTTGCGCTGTCAAGTTCGGCCCAGGTTAAGTCGCTTTCGTACACGTGCCTCTGTCACCAAGCAGTATAATTTAGTACCAGCGTAAGCTGGGGAGTAAACAGGCACACCGTGCGACGCACTGGCCCCGTGTCCATGGTTTTGCAGCTTCCACTGGTGTCTGGCTGATGACTGAAGAACCGGAGATCAGCGCCGCACTATGAGCCGCATGGTTCGCCAAGGACTTTACGGTTACCATTTCACCAGATATTAATGACCACTGCCTTGATGTATCACTGCATTGATCTCTTGCATTGCGATTGGTAGTACATTGAAAGAACTGTTCAATAATACCAGTGTTAACGATATAATTGCTTTTATCAAAGATACCCATTTTTATACTCGCATATAATCGTTGTTGTACATCTTTTATATTAGCTATAAGTCTTGGTTTTAATAACCTATTTTTGTTAGACTACTAGTACACATTTCTAAGATCTTCTAACTTTTAATGGCACTAAATAGCCTACTTTGTGCTGATGTGCCGTTAAGCAACTACTCACTCACTTGCATTGCGATTATCCAGGCACGGCGCGTTTGTGTGTGTGTGTGTGTGCCATTATTGCTGATTAATTATTAATTACAGCAACCTATACAGATGAGTATATATAATGTGCGTGCAGCCACGCTGACGGTGCGGTCAAGTTTTGGGACGCGTCGGCAGGTTCGTGAAAAAGCTTTCAGTACATTTCGTCGTCATTGTCGTTAGTAGTTATGCTTGTCTCAGTTTCCATTTCGATCAGTGATTCAATCAGTCGATCAATTAATCAGTTAGTCAGTCGAGATAACTTTGTATATCGCATCTATACAAGACGTGGGCGGGGACGCTTAACAATTGAAAGACGTAGTATAGATGAATAAAAAAATGAAATAAGACATAATTAAGCTAAAAAAACGGTGAAATTTAAAAATACAAACAAAACAAAACAATGTATACGTATGAGCATGCGATGGACAGAACAGCTGAGTCTTGATATGTTGCTTCAAAGTTGATACGACGGTCTCGGGAGGCGTAGCTAATGCTGAAATCATTGGTGTAGTTAGGAATTTTTCCAGGGGAGGGTAGCAAAAAGAATTCCCCCAGTGGGGTCTAGTCAAGAGGCAAATGCCTGGTGGACGAAGCCCCTCCCCCTTCCAGAAGTCGACGACTTTCCGTAAAATGATTGTCGAGATTTTGTGCCTCGATAATGCCACTTTGCACGTTATTGAATCAATAATCTGGGTCCCCCACGCCCCTTCCCTTCGTCCCCCAAAATTATCGGATTTGCACGAATTGCACAAGTGGGACTTCAGAGTCAGGGGGAACAGATGCTCCAAATACTCCGAAGTAGCTATGCAGGTCGCAGTGGTCTAGGGATAGCACGCTTGCCTGCGGCGCGAGAGGTCCCAGGATCGAAGCCGCGCTGCGGACAATTTTCCGTGTTTTTCACGAAAATTACTGCGACACGCAGCTTTAGGAATGGGCTGCATTCTTACTGCGGTGCCTAGGTCGACTCAGCCCTCCATCCATTAAGGGATGGTGAATGAGTATCAACCATATGGTTGAGTAATAATACTTGGCGATGGTGAATGTTCAGCCTATAGCAGAATACAGGCTGACCCAACGGTCAAATTTGCAGCTTGGCCTACGAGTTGGCGGCCACCTGGCGCCCACCGACTTTCGTCCAGAGGACCCAAAGTGATCTCAGCATATGGCTTCGCGCCGTAGATGGTAGCACTATAAATATGGTGTTGTGGATTATTACTATAACTGCTACTACTCCACTGGCTGAAATTGGTGGCGACTGATGGCTGCGTGCAGTGAGCCTGCAGATGCTGTACAAGCTGAAGACGTCGAAGCTTTTCGACGAATCGCAGCGATGTCGCGACGAAGACGACGACTGTCCGTTTGCCGTTCATCGCATGCATCTCTGTGTCGACAGCCGACTGCTGTGCGTCGCCGGAAACTCGCACGTCATCCTGTTCAGCTTCAGCAAATCCGATGCCTGCGTCGACTGCCCGGTGACTATTCAACGCACGAATACTCTGCAGTTTATCTCGCAAAAGATGCAGCACACTGTAGACAGATATAGAAGAGCGGATTACACACGCAAAAAAACGATAAAAGTAGAGTACGCCTATAACCGAAAAATAACTAGCAAACTGGTTACTATCTAACAGTCTATTTACAAACTTTAACGTCTTCCTTCTTCTGGTTCTTTGTAAATCTAGTGAGCCGACATTATGACCAATAGATCGAGTATAGTTTATTCACAACCAACACCAAATGTTTTTTTTCGAGACTACCCGATTGATGCAGTTCTCCAAGGAATGTAAGCCTCAGACGAATACAACAAAAACGGTAGACGATGTGACTTCGTTAAATGTACTATACGACAAGTTCGCAATTAGGTGAACAATACGCTGAAACACATCTAGTGCACAGCAACGCTGAAACAAACTGTTAACAGTAAGGTGGCCCCAAAAGAAAGAAGATTGTGAGGAAACCGTGATGTCCTTCGTGAGGGAGCTCATTCCCTATGACCTTTGAGCCAGTACGCCAGCAGTCCTGGTAACATGGCCCACTGCAACGCAGAGCTCTCCATTTCGTCCCCAGCGGTAACAGAAACCATCGCCGGTACTCGTTGCACCGAACCACAAGGGATGGCCAGGCTGAGTGGGCTTCAGTGGGTCTGGATGAACGCCAGGTTGGTACACCCGCCAAAGGTGGTCACCAGTCCGGGCTCGACTTTTGTTGATAAGACCAACGCCGTTTTCACTACGCCAAACCAGCCACCAAAAACAAGGCCCCGGCAGCCGTGTCAATAACTCGCACTATAACTGCCAGTAAGATTATAACATCTAACGTTCGGCGCTGCAGTGTGCTTATTAAAATGAATAAAATGTATAGTCTGTTGTGGACGGAGTCGTCACCTGCCTTTTGCGCAGTATAATTAATTCACATACTTACTTACTTACTTATTTACTCACTTGCTGACTTATCAGCGCCCATGATTTTTCTGTAATGCAGGTGTTGGAGGTAAGCATAATGTATGAGATCAGCGACTTTGCCGAATCTCCCGATGTCGAGTATCCGGCGCTTCCGACGAAGCCGAGTTTCAGTTCGATTCCAGCACAGAACGCCTCGTCGTCCACGTCCTACGCCAGCAGCCTCCATTACAACGGAAAGGTGTGCAATAATTAATTTGCCTCCGCCGTGAATACACCTGCTTTTTTCGTTAATGCGCCCCGTGTGGTGTCCCGGTTTGGTAGAATATATAGGGGGCCACCTCGTTTCCCGACCGAGTGGCACAAAAGATGACTAAATCGGAGTTAGCTCATTGTGTTTATTTATGTTTAGTTGTTTAGGTTTATTGAGTTGTATTGAATTGTGTATTTTCCCGTGTTATTAATTAGTTTTGTTTGTTATTACGTTAGCCAAGTGATTGGCCGAAAAGACTTACTCTCGCGATATCTTTCATGTCGAAGCGTTTCTGCTACAAATACCAGATTGAATAGTTATTAATACTGTAATGGTGTCATTTTGCGTATTCTTAGCACGTAACATTTTCAACTCTCTCGTTAATTTTTTACTGCATTTGTGCTGAAAGTGCCGTTAAATCCATGTCGTATTGCGTGTTTAACATGGATTACGGAGGTAGAGACCGTTAAAACGGCACATTAAGGCTGTATGGCTACAGGCCAAAGTCCGTGACCGCGAGCTGGGACTGCGGCCCAGGCTGTACGCCGGCTCTCTGTGTGACGACAGCACCGCTGAGGCGGCATACGCGGCAACTGTGGGCGCTATCTAACTGAACTTACCGTCACCCTATACCTTAATCCGAATAATCAGTAAATCTGGCGATTCTGAGACGCTGCTGTTGGCAACTGTAGGATAGCCAAACGACACTCCGCGCGAGGGTCGGTCAGCGGAAATGGTCGCCAGGGTACCAGCCGAGTCTGTGCTGTTTACTGACGTGGGTCGATGGAGAACCGCCGCCGCCTGTCACCAGCCTCTCGGTCAACTCGCGGTTTGGCCTGTAAGTGTCGCTCGAATAGACCTATTGACTTATTTATTCATATATGCAAAACCGTAGATACAGATGTTACATATGTCCTTCAATTTGTCGCGTGTAAAATATTCTATGTTTAGTTTATTTCGCTATCGGTGTTGAAGACTGGTTTGGTTATGGTATAAATTAAACGTTTTTGTCATACGAGTGCCAAGTAGAATGTCCGACATATAGCGTATTGCATAGGCCATATATATGTACGCGTTACTGCTGATACCATATAAACAGTAGAGTAAACGTAATGCCAAATATTGTAGATAAGTTTATCTACTGCATCTGGTAATGCATAGGCCTCTAATTACAATCAATAAAAATACTGACTGCACTACCATGCACGAATCAAGCGTAATCAAGCATAATTACAAATACAGGTACAGCTGGCGTGGATTTTCACCTGCAGAGCAGATAATTACGTCAGCTTTTACTGGCTGCGGGCCCGATGTGGGCAGTGTGCAAGCTGAATTATAAGCTCACCTCTTTTCCTGGCCGAGTGTCATAAGAGATGAGAGACCCAGGGTAGCCGTTGCTATTTTCGTTTATTGTATTGTATTGAGTTCAGTGTATTTTTCCTGTGCCGCGTTGTCTTTATTTCCACCTGTTAAATTTCGCTCAATATGTTATTCCCGTTTTAACGTTCGTAAATTCTCTTACGATCGTCGCAATTTAGACTATATGTGCCAGCATAAATAATGCAATTACTTTATTTTTGATTTTATTATATTGTATTTTGCTCATTATGGCCTTTGTCGAATGTTTTCAGATGTATTGTGTCTTTTGCAATCGTACAGTCTAAGTTCCGCTTGACATTATTTTTTGTTAGACTGGCGTTCGGCAACGAGTGTGGCATGGCAATAATCGACATTGTTCAGAAGACCTGTCTGCTCAGCATGGGCACTCCGGATCTATACGGTAGGCCATCCGTTCCATATAAACTGTAATAGATCCATAAACCAATATACTGATTTGATCTCAGATTTGTCTTCTGTTAAACATGCGCAAAGATGTTGCTTAACAGCTAGAGACAGTTTCATACTGACTTTTCGTCATATTTTCGCTTTACAAACACTTTATTGGTCCCTGTATCGTACGAAATTCTGGATATAAAAAATAACATAATATGCTAATCTGGATTTCAAATGACTGGCGACTGTTAGTGTCTTGTACGTGTTACCTTGTCGTCAGGCTCTACTGCCAATTCCGCTGCTGAATGACAGGTCTTTTACGAGCAATTGCTTGCTTACTTACTTACTTTCTTAAAGTGCTCATTCGCTTCTTTTTAGTGTTGTCGACATTGACCCTGTCTTTCAGTTTCTGCATGCTGATTTGCTGCTTTTTTTGTACACTTTTCACCGTGTTGCCTAACGCCTGCTGACGTCCGACCAAATACAGTAGAAGTAGAATATTTGGTCCACTCAGTGGAAGCTCAGCATGGCAAATAGCAAAAAAAAACGAAACGTGTGTAGTTCGTTGTGTGCATTTGCGATAAATGACGACGGGGATGATACATTGTATTCCACCCTTCCTTTTTCCATCTTTTCCCAAAATTTCTTGATTGTCAGGCTACAGAGACATGACAGTGAGCATGCGTGTGTCATCATCATCATCATCGTCATCATCCTTTTATTTGCTATAAGATACAAAGTTATATGTTCATATGACAACATATGAGCAGGACAGACAAGGCTGCAGAGCTCTTACAGCTGCCCTAACACATAATATAAATCAAATACGTCACTATAGCAAGGTTCGCGTAATTTACATGAACCTTGTGTGTGTGCTTTTTCTAGGTTCAATGGATCCATACTCGAGGGCGCCTCGGTCTCCCAAGTCTAAAGGGCAAACGTCAAAGGTGTTCTTCGACACCGGGCTGACTACCGGTCCGCAGTCTGAAGAGTGCAAATCGCCGAGCGTCGAACAGGTCGGGCTAAGCATTTCAATTGATTCCGTTTGCTGGGGTGCGTGCTTAACGATTTTATTGAGACGCTGTTTATACAAGTTACCGAAATAAAGGTTCCGTTTGCCAGTTAATTTTTTACAGTTTCCTTCTTCTGCTAATTGTATTCTTTTTGTTGTTGATTACTCGGCCATCACGAGCTGAGACCTTTATCGGTCCGTTGCTCACGTGTTCTTTTGCGCAAGAAAGTTAATTGATCATAGTAACAGATGTTTGCTACACGCCGTCCTTAATTATTCTTATTATTCTAATTCTATTCTTACTATTATTATTTTATTTATTAACTAATTGTTTTCCTGGCCGTATATTTTGTATGTGCTACCAATCTGCTGAATACAGGTTTTCGTCTTCATTATTATTCATAGGCGGAAAGCGCCATGCAAGTTTTCCTTGCATTAACTGAACGTTATTTTGACAGTATAGTTATAGGATGGCGTATAACGGCTTTATATAATTGTGCAGTTGTGTAGATTTTGCAGTAAGAGTACAGACAGCAATGTAGGCCAGTGAAATAAGCTTATAACGGCAGTATTTGTTTGCTGGTTTTTGCACGTGAAACAAAACACTGGCTCCTGCTATACCTCATCGGCCGTACGGCGTCGCAGGTTCAAGGCAGGTGTCATTAACACAATCTATTACCGTCACGGCCGACCACCTGCTTTTTTCGGCGCATTTTTATTGCCTCAGCTGTACATTACAAACGGTTTTTCCTTCGGGCGATGATAACTCTTCGTTTCGCGTTTTTTTTTGTTTTTCAGCTTTTGCCGTGTTCTGTTGGCACAGTTTCGATGTAAATGCAATATTTTTTTGCCGTATAAATGCTCTCTCGCGCGCGCTCTTCTGTCTCACGTTTAACTGAGCTAGCTGGATACACGTTTTCCTTTTTGTCACGTTATACGTTATGCACTGGCGGCTGGTTGCGTAAACGCCTCTCCAAAAAGTTACGAGAACGACATCGAACAGGCAGTTCATTCACCCATTCCAGTCGAGCGATTTTCTGGGATATACGATAATGTGTGGTTCCGTTACAATAGTTCGCAGTAGGAAATGCAGATGTCTAAAAGTGTCGAAAAATCGATCTGATGCAAATGTAAACTTGGATAACTCTGGGGTTTCGAAGCCGATCCTGGTCCTGAGAGACGAATCCAATATGGCGGCAATTTCAATACAACGGTAGGTTGCAACAGAGGGTCCCTGAAAACCAGGGATGTTAACTAGGAATCACTGTTCAAAGCCAAGGACAAGGAGTAGCATCCCTGCGTAAGTGCGTAAGCGTAAAAGGAACCATTATCGCGAATGAAACCGGAATACGCTAACCGAGAACAATAAATAAGTAAAAAAAATTCTGAAAATCATAAATGTTTGCGACACTTTATAGGCCTAAATACCGAATACGGTCTCTATAGGGACTAATCCACAAAGACCAGACCAAGAACTAAGCTGTCAACACAAGGACAAGAAAGGATCAATGACTGAACGTACAAGGACAAGGACAAAGACATGAACATGAAATTAGCCCTTAAGGATTCCCTCAGGGGCGGACTGGCTCTTCAAACCGGCCCAGGCTAATTAGGAGACCGGCTTCATGAGCAGTGAAGTAACTAGGAACCATGCAAATAATATATCTAGTTGAGCCCTGTTTTCCTAGCTAAGGGCCTCTGGGCCCCCTCCTCCGTTCCATTCCCTCCTTCAGCATTTGACGTGGCGGTCTACCAGGCCGGCCGACCAACCGGTCCATCTGGCAAGTGCCATGCAGCCAGGCGGTCCAGTCCGCTCCTGGGAGTCTCTAAGGACAAGGACATAGACTAAAACGGTTCGCACAACGAAATGAAACTGAAACAAAAGTCTCAAAACAGTTTTGAAAGTTTTGTTTCGGTTTAATTTCGATGTGCGGACAGTCTTTAACATCCCTGCTGAGAACTGCGCGTCCTTGTTTTGTGGCGTCCAGCTCACCCCTTAAATGCTGTCCGTCCAGGCGCGCGGGAACCGTTTTTCAACAGGAGGTCAAGATCAAAGTCTGTTGGTGGATACCAGAGTAAAACAGATATACAGGATGGTTCAAAAAATAAGCCACAACCAAATGATCCAAAAATCGTATGAAATCGTATTAAAGCTTGTCAATAAGATTAGATTTATTCGTCAAATTAAAGTATCAATCAAGCATTATAATATTATTCCTTGGTATTAGAGATCTATGCGTGACCTACTTTCTGACCTCAATAACTATGCCTGACGCGCATAATAGCGATATGCGTCATATACGGTAAATGATATGAGCGCTTCCGCTGGCATCAGCTCGCCTTAGCAAGCTGTGATTCTATGTCTAAGCGATCTTTTAGATGGTGATTATTGCAAAAATATCTTTTATTTCCATATTTTCTCTATTTTTTTGGTTTTATAACATGATTTTATCATATGCGTTGATTTTACCCATATCGCAGCTTAAAACAGAGCAGGTGATGACATCACAAATTAGTTCACACATAGAATATTCAATACATACTTATTATATTCTTGTGCTCATTTTGTAGTCGAAATTGATGAAAAATCTAGCCTAAATGTCGGGTTTTAATGCGATTTAATGATGACTCATTATAGTGCTTATGTTTTTGGGCCACCTGTATAATAGTATCACAGGACTGCACAATGGCTGATCACCCCTGACCCGACCTTTCCGAGCTCCTGAGTCCGTCCTTACAGACGTCTCCTTTTGCGGCGTTGACGCAACCGGTCGCCCCATCTTAGTGCCTTCCGTTCGTTCACTCTGTGTTGTGGCCGTTGTTCGGACAGCTGCACCACGTGCGCAGTCTGTGTCTGAACACGTCACGCGCCAACCGGATCCGACAGTCGTACAAGCTGGCCGGCCAGCTGCGTCGCAGCCGCAGCCAGTGCACGTCGAAACTGCTGCTGCGGATGCACACCGTGGCCAGCTCCACCGACGACGGCACCGCCGCCGCGCACTCTTCAAACAGTTCCAACAACTCGTCAACTGGTGCAGTGCTTGCTGATCGAACATGGCTTGCTGGTGATAGCTATCG
>Ga0056115_1001743_pt1 | contig 10635 bp, 10 predicted proteins | sample WorMetOlspDAHAB1_FD_77007 | JGI IMG/M metagenome (GOLD analysis project Ga0056115, IMG submission 77007) | Marine gutless worms symbiont microbial communities from Max Planck institute for Marine Microbiology, Germany - Olavius sp. DAHAB.1 ... | reverse complement strand
GTTTTTATTACTGAATATATATTCATTAGGAAAGGGTGGAGCGAAGCGACAGCCATAAATATTTACTTTGCAATTCTTCGCCTTCGGGAGGCTCCGGATTGGGGCTTATTGTTTGGGGTGCTGTTTGGGCCCAAACAATTTAATATTTTCATCCTCAGTCGGTTCCGGCTTGGTCTGGGTCACAGGAGTTTTGACTGCTGATTTAGACAGGGCGGCCGCTGGTTCCGATATTTTGATGGGGTTGCGGGTTATAAGCAACTTTTTGGGTATATAGACCTCATTGCCTATTTTAAGATGATCGGGATTGAGATCCGGATTGGCCTTGGCGAGCAGCTTTCGATTGGCAGAATTGCCGGTATACCTTGTGGCGATATCTTCCAGTCTTTCATTGTTTTCTTTTACTTTATAAGAAAAGTAATCCGATGTAAATTTCGCGGCTGCTTTTTGCGGTAAGGGGACGCGCGTTTTCAGCATAGCCGACGGAATCCTAATAACATTGCCGGCTTTGATTCGATTCGGATTTAACCGCGGATTGACTTTGGCCAACTTACGCCAGTTTTGGGAAGCCCCAGTATACCACGATGCTATCAAAGAAAGCGATTCGCCAGGCCAGCGCACGGTATGTTTATAATAGTTTTCGCGATGATCACCGGAAAAATACTTGGGCAGCGGCTCGCGGGTCTTCAATAAGCTGACCGGTATGATGACTTCGCTGCCGACGGTTATCTTATCGGGATTAACATAGGGATTAAGGTCGACTAATTGTTCCTGATTTTTTATTTCTCCCGTATACCACTGGGCCACATCGGCCAACGTTTCCCCAGACCATTTGACGGTATGCACAAAATACGCTTCGTTGCTGTCAGCGTTTTCATTCTTGGGAGTGTTGAAATTTATTTTCTCCCTCAAAATAGATTGCCATTCATCTAATTTTTGTCCGAAACCGGCACATCCCCAGCACATACCGACGATCAACAATCCAATTATACCGACACAGGAAAATCTTCGAAACCTGATTTTCATCCCTTTTTGTCTCCTGTTTTCTTTTTCAACTGGCGCAGGTACTTTTTGGCGGATTCATTGCCGGGGTTACATGTAACTGCCTGCTCCAGGTTTTTAATACATTGTTGATGCTCGCCCAATTTTTCATGAACGACTGCCAGGTTAAACAGTGCTTCATCCTTAAACGCCGGATTCAGTTCGACAACACGGCGATACATTTTTTTGGCCTGTCGATAATTTTTGCTAACCGCATACACATAGCCGAGGTTGAAATATGTATCCGGCAGGTCCGGTGCCAGGTCAGCCACCTTTAAATAAGTTTCAATTGCCTTGGGATAATTCTTCCGACCCATATAAATGTATCCTAAATTTGAAAGTCCAGAAATGTTATCGGGGTCGATCTTCAAGGCTTTTAACAAAAACTTCTTGGCCTGGTCGGTATCCGTCTCACTAAATTCAGCGGCCTGCCCCAATGAGGCGTTGACATAGAGCTCGGCAAGATCCTTCATCATTGATGGGTCGCTGGCCAAAATTTCTTCAAATAACGTGAGAGCCAGAATGTACCGTTTAGCTTCAAGGGCAGCCTTGCCAGCCGCGAGTTTAGCAAGCTCCACCGGATTGTCGACAACTGCAGCCCGGGAAACAGTTGACGTATCCTCAGGCTGGGAGCGCGAAAAAGATATTTGTTTTATCCCCAATGCAATCACCACCAGAAAGGCAAGCACGATCAGGCCCGGCTTTAGAATAGCAAATGTGAAACCGGTTCGAGTTGATGGATTATCGCGGTCTGCTTTCCGAGCAGGTTTCTGTTTATTGATCCGCAATACGCGGGCCAATGTCAGCCAGATTCTGTTGAATTGGATCTGCTTGAATTGTTACAGTTTTTCAATCAATACGGCCTTGGTAATGACCACGGTATTTTCATAGGTTCTCGGCATTGGAGTTTGCAGGCCATTATTTTTGTTCTCACCGGCTTCATAAATTTTGGATTTAGCCCAGAGGGCCAGTTCCTCCTCGGCAAATTCTTCCTCAAAGAGTCTCTTCAAGTATTGGGCAAAACTTCTGGCATTGGGCCGCAGCTTAATTTCAAATGCGAATTCTTCCAGATCAGCCAGCATGTCACCGGCGGATTGATATCGGTCAGCGGGATCCTTGGCCAATGCCCGATGCAAAATTTCATTTAATTTGGCCGGAAGATCAGGGATCACCTCTTCCGGCGGATCATAGTGGGCATCCCGCACAAGGGACAGGACATGCATGGTTTCGCCTTTAAACATCCGCCTGACGACCAGCAACTCATATAAAATAATACCGGTTGAAAAAATATCAGAACGATGATCAATGGCCTGTCCGTTGGCCTGTTCCGGCGACATATAAGCCAGCTTGCCTTTGATCAAATTTTCTCTGGTTTTGTTGTTATGACTGGCCGCTTTGGCAATACCATAATCAATTATTTTTACCTGGCCCTCATAGGTCACCAGAATATTTTGAGGATTAATATCGCGATGAATGATATTTAACGGCTGCCCCTGCAGGTCCTTTAAATTGTGAGAATAGTCCAGTCCGGCGCATATGCGGGAAACAATGTGGAGAACATTTTCCACGCTCAACGGCACGTCTCTGTTTTTGGCATGTTTTCTGATGGTTCGCAGATCTTTGCCAAAAAGAAATTCCATGGCAATAAAATATTCGTTATCCGTACTGCCGAAATCATAAATCTGAACAATATTTTCATGATGCAGCAAGGCAGCCAGTTTGGCCTCGTCAATGAAAGATGTAACCAGATTTTCCTCTTCGGAGAGATTCGGCAGAATTTTCTTGATGGCTATCAGTTTTTCGAACCCTTGAACGCCGGTTAATTTGGCACGAAACAGCTCGGCCATACCGCCCACAGCGATTTTATCCAAAAGTTGATATTTACCAAATTGTGTGGGTTGAAATACTGTCATAAAATAAATCCAATCTGCATCCATCCGGGAAGACACCGGCTCCCCAACGGTTCGAACTCAGTGGACAATATTAATTAAAACATTTTTAACACCCTGATATAATATTTAATTACGGCTTATGGTCGCTTGGAAAACCCGCCCGACTATGCGGAAAAAGACGACCTGAAAAGTTGGTATCCATGAGTTGTATCGGCTGATGGCAGTTAAAACTTAAGATCAAATTTCGATGGCGACCATCGAAATCAGGTATGGTTGAAGGATGTAATCAAGAAAAGAAGTATTCAATTTTAATTCAGAGGGTTGAATGCGGACGAAATTATAGAATTGATGGTAATTTTGACAAATACAGTCCGTTCAGGATCCTATTGTAGGCGGAGGCAGTTCGATCCAACCCGACTCCATTCTAAACTGTTCCTCACGGATTCGGTTGAATTCATCTTCCAGTTGCATAAATGTATCCACTATCTCTGGGTCAAAATGGGTTGTCTTGAGGCCTAGAATTATTTGGCAAGATTTTTCATGGGAAAAAGCGCATTTATAAAATCGTTCGGTGGTCAGTGCGTCATAAACATCGGCCAATGCCACGATCCGGGCCGCGAGAGGAATATCTTCGTTTTTAAGTCCCTTGGGATATCCGCTGCCATCCCACTTTTCATGGTGGTTATAGGCAATCTCTTTTCCCATTTGTAAAAAGGATTCGCCTTCAATTTGATACTCTATGGCTTTGATGGCATCGCCGCCGAGTAACGTATGACGCTTGATTACATCAAACTCCTCATCCGTAAGTTTATCCGGTTTCAAGAGAACGGCATCGGGGATGCCGACTTTACCGATGTCATGCAAGATGGAGGATTGATAGATATTATCAATGTATTCCGGGGTGATAACATTTTGGTACTTAGGGCTTTTGGCCAATTCCGCCGCAATAATTTGAGCATACTCGCGAATCCGTTCCAGGTGCGTACCCGTCCCTTCATCGCGGTATTCGGCAAGCTTGGCAAGACCCAGGATCGTAGCCATTCTGGCATTTTGCAGCTTGCGGTAGGACTCCACCAGGGCCTGTTCGGCTTTTTTGCGCTCGTTGATGGTGTATTGAACATGGGACCCGAATATCATGAAAAGACATAACACGGTAAGACGCTGCCACATTTCACTGACGTTGGGACCGAACAATTGGCGATAGAAACTAATTTTTTCAGGCGAAAAGACATTAATAAAGGCTTCGAGGCCCCAGTAAATAAAAGCCAGAAAGATGCCGATCAAGATCATTTGGTCGGCCAGCTTGATGGGTTTACTCATTATTTCTTTCAATTTATTTAATAGAAACTCCGGCTCGGGAGTACGCCTATTTCTCAGATATGCCGGCTGAATGTGTTACTTTTCTAGGCTGTTTAGTCATTTTATCCTATTTGGCGTTTTAAAACCAGTGTATATTCAGGATCGACTGGTATCATTATTGACCTGAATCGGCTATCCTGCTAAAATGATTGATATGTGGCAACGGCCTTATTGTCGACCGTCATATTTAATCTGTAAAAATGATAAATCTATAAAGGACCGACCAAATGATAAAGAGACTCAAACAGTACGTGCTAGTCGCAGCAGTTGCAGCTTTGCTGTGGTTTGTGCTGGATAATCATTTTATTATTCAAGGACATAACGTCCACCTGTTGAAAAAAACAACTTTAGACTTGCACGACACGTTTGTCAGCCTTGACAATAAAAGGCCGGAATCCATCATTCAAAACGAAAGACTGCGCGAAGCAGGTGTCGGAGATCTCTTGGTAGAACTGGGAATCATAACCCTGGACGAAAAAATCCTATGGGAAAATAAATATAACTACGACAACTGAACCCGCATCAGATACCAGTTGAAAATTATTCCTCAAAATTTCCAACCGCATTGAGTTCAAGTGTTATCGGCCGCTCCTCCTCGCCATTGCCGGCGAATCGGACGGGGCCGGGGCGCCGGTAATGATCATTTCCCGGTTCAGCCGCCAGCCATTTCTCGCGGTAAGCTTTGACGACTTGAAAAGCGATGGAATTTACATCCACGATACTTTTTTCGATGACCAGCGCTAGTTTGCTTTTCCGCTCTTCTAAATGCATCAGCGGTGCGATCGGTATTCCAATCGGCTCCCACCTACTGAAATCCAAATCCAGGTTTTTGATGGCTGCCATCTGCCCGGTAGCCCCGTTGGCGATCAAGCTGAACACGGTCAATCCCAGGTTGTAGGTATAATCACAATCAAAACGGGTGGGATCATTTCCCCGGCCGTCGTAGCCGTAAAAATGGACCTGGGTTTTGAAACTCGGCATTGACAGTTTAAATATTTTTTCAACCGGTACGGGAATCGAGTCATCTGCTGTTATCAATCTGTTCTTTTGCAAAGCCTGGTTTAATGTTTTAATTGAAATAATGTCGGGTTTCACCAGCAAATACTCACCGTCACCGTAATTTTTAAACAACGCCGGTCCGAAGCGGTCCGGATCAAGGCCCCCGTTTATAAGTATTTTAGAATAATAATCTTTTTGGATCCCGGCTTTGTACTTACCTTCTTCCTTTAGGATGTTTAAGTAATCCTGGACAAGACCCAGGAGAACTTTTTCCGTTTCAACCTGGGAAAAAGGAAAGTTTCCATGGCTGTCCCTTTCCATCAGCAGCCCTTTCTGGAAAAAAGCCGGAATGTCGTTGAAAAGATCGTCGTCCCGGGTATTCCACAATTTGAAAGCGGAATCTTCCCGGGACCGCTGGGCCAGCCGGCGCAGATATTCCAGTTTGTCCTCGAGACGTGGAAAAGAGCTATGAAACCCCCTGTCATGGGTTCGGTTGTGATCAGCGATAATCGTGTTCAACTTAAGGATAAAAACCTGGATTTCATTAATAAATTCCAGCACGCCTTCAGGGATGACGATAACGCCGTAATTTTTTCCCACGGCAGCCCTGCGAACTACAGCCTCGCAGATGATGCGTGATAGATGGCGCAGCGTCATCCCATAGGCATGATAATCAAGGCTGTTGCTTTCCTGCGCTTTTTGGTACCGATCCGGATCCACGTAATCGGCCAGGTCTTCACCAATCAGGGTCATGTTGGCATGGGTTTGCAAAGCGACTTCCAGAGCCAGGTGACTGGCCACCCGGCCCATGACTTTGCAGATATGCCAGTATTTAATATCTGAACTGCTGTCCGTACAAAGATTGCTGATGGAACCCGCAAAAGCCCGGGCAGCGGTATGGAATCCAAATGACATCGCACACAGAACTTTTCCGTCAGCATCGCGAACCTGAATGTCACCGTCAATGGTTTTGGGGACCCCGATGACCTGGATCCCGTCGGGAAGCAACTCCTGGGCCAGGAAGGCAGCATTTGTATTGGAATCGTCTCCACCCACCACAACCAGGGCATCCAGTTTTAGTAGGCGGCATGTTTGGCGCGACAGCCGCATCTTCTCACTGGTATCGATCTTCGTGCGACCGGTTTTGATCATGGCAAATCCGCCCAGATTCCGATAATCGTCGACCATTTCATCTGTTAATTCGACGACTTCGTTTTCAACAATCCCGTCAGGTCCCACCAGAAACCCAATAACCTTGGATGCCCGATTCACCTTTTTGGCGGCATCATACAGGCCGGCTATAACATTATGACCGCCCGGCGCGGGTCCCCCGGAAAAAACGATTCCGATATTGCGTGCTTTGCCATATTGCCGGGCAACGGCATCATCGACAGAATCCCGGCCCTTGATCAATTGCACGCGGTTGTTGATAATATCGGGCAACTGCTTTTCGGCTTCCTTGTCCAGCTCAAATCGATACCGGTCAGTTTCTTCGATTACTGTATAAGGATTCGAGAAAACATCACATTCTGGAGGTGAATAGTTTCTTCTTTCCAGCGTCGCTGCGTTAACATCATCGGTTACTTTTTTGACCTGAGGATGATTCAAAATATCTTTCAAATTGATGACCTTATTTTCCGACATGGTGACCTCCAGTTTTTATTGAAGATTGAACACGTATACCCAGGATCTAAGATTAATTGATTGAATGCAGCAGTTTCCACAAATATTACCGGTACCGGCACGGCAATATTCAGCACGAATTCCAATTGTATTAATAACCGTCCCAAGACCGCAAAGTCAAGCTGATTCAATACCACCGCGGCCGGATCCGCCATACAAAAGAATCCTTTACAATAATTTTTTTATGAGGTACAAGAAAATGTCCGATTGGTATTCAAATGCTAAATCAGTTTTAGTAACCGCAGTCTGTTTAGACTTTGGTTAAGGTTTGTCTGATCGGCCTCTTGCGGTCATCAGATAGATGGTTTAACCCAATTTAACAAAATAAAAGGAGGTAACGCATGAAAAAAGGATTGGTACTCGGTTTGGTCGCATTTGCGGTAATTGGATTTTTGTGCGCAACATCCGCCATCGGTGCGGATATCAATCTGGCCAAAAAATCCACGATCGAAAAGATACTGAAAAGGGGTGAACTGCGCGTCGGTTTTGAATCCGGCTACGTCCCGTTTGAAATGACCAATAAAAAAGGAGAATTTATCGGCTTTGATATGGACTACGGCCGCCATTTGGCCAAATCCATGGGCGTAAAATTCGTTCCAGTGAATACGGCCTGGGACGGAATCATTCCGGCTCTCATGACCGATAAATTTGATATTATTATGGGCGGCATGACCATCACCCAGGAAAGAAATCTCAAAATCAACTTTGCCGAACCCTACATTGTCGTGGGACAAACCATCTTATTGAACAAAAAGCATAAAAACGCCGTATTATCCTACAAACACCTTAACAACCCCAAATACATCGTGACCTCCCGCATGGGCACCACCGGTGAACAAGCCATTAAAAAATACATCCCCAAGGCCACCTATAAAGGATTTGAATCAGAAGCCGAAGCCGGTCTCGAAGTCATCAACGGCAAGGCGGATGCACTGGTTTATGATTTGCCTTTCTGCGGTTTCCTCTACGGTAGCCAGGGCAAAGGCAAAACCATCTTTTTAAGTGACCCTTTTACCTATGAGCCGCTGGCTTGGGCCATCAACAAAGGCGACCCTGACTTCCTAAACTATCTTAACAATTTTCTGAGACAGACCAGGGGAGACGGATTTTATGATAGAATGTACAAAAAATGGATCACCGGCACCAAATGGAAGTCGGAACTTGAATAATCAGTCGATCCGGATTTAATCCGTTTCTAATAATCAGCGGGCCGGCCAGACTTCAAACTAACCTGGTCGGCCTCTTTTGTTCCGGAGCGGATTAATTAAGGGTTGCGGAAATAAATAAATACCAAAAGATTGTGCCGGATTTTTGTTCGCCTTCAAGGCGTGCCAAATGGAGCATATTTTCTATATCTGACTTTTGGTGCAACGCTGAAGGCGGGCAAAAAGACAAGTCCGCCGTGGCGGACGGGTTTATTTGTTTCCGAGTTTCTAACTTAAAGTGAAAAAGCTATGAGCACGACAACGATTATGAGCAAGTTCACCAAACCCCGCTCGTACTATATCTGGGTGGGGGTTTTCATTTTAATTATCTTCCTGATTGCCGGCGCATTTTACTATGCCACACAGAAAGTCGAATATATTTGGCGCTGGAACCGACTTCCCATATATTTCTTGTATCAGGATGAAATTGAAGTCATCAGCGATCTTGACGGCGAAATACAATCCGTTAATAAAGACGGCGATGAAGCCGTCGTCACAGTCAAGGGACTGGATAAGGCTGAATCCTATATTGTTCCGGTTGACAGCGTAAAGGTCGATGTTGGCGGCTATATTTATGAGGGAGAAACGTTTGCCGAATATAAGGAGTGGAAACCGGGTCTTCTCATCGTCGGCCTCTGGATAACCCTCAAAATCAGTGTGATCGCGACGATTGCGGGTATCATAATTGGAGTCATTGGCGGACTGACCCGAATTTCGTCAAATCCTGCCTTAAAATGGCTCACTATCTGCTATGTTGAATTGATCCGGGGCTCACCGTTGATGGTGCAAATCCTGATATGGTATTTCGTACTGGGAACTGTCATCAATGACATACTGGCAGCATACGGATTGGGACGCCTGCCGGCCTTCTGGTACGGCGCAGCTTCACTGGCCTGCTTTGCCGGCGCCTACGTGACGGAAATCGTGCGGGCCGGAATTCAGTCCATCCACCGGGGACAAACCGAGGCTGCCCGTTCCCTTGGAATGTCATACGCGCAATCCATGCGCTACATCATCCTGCCCCAGGCCCTGCGCAGGATCTTACCTCCCCTGGCAGGTCAATTCATCAGCCTGATCAAGGATTCCTCACTGCTGGGCATCATTGCCATACGTGAATTAACCAAAGCGGCCCGGGAGATTGTGACGGCCAGTTTGCAGCCATTTGAAGTATATTTGCTTTTGGGCCTTTTATATCTGGTTTTAACCTTCAGTCTGTCCATGGCGGTTCAGCATATGGAGAAAAGGATGGCGATCCAGTGATTGAAGTTCGCAACATCAATAAAACCTTTCATGTCCCCCACGAAGTTAAGGCCCTTGTGGATGTCTCCAGTAAAATCAGCGCCGGCGAGGTGGTGGTGGTCTGCGGACCGTCGGGTTCGGGCAAAAGCACTTTTTTACGGTGTCTGAATCGTTTGGAAAAGGCTGACAATGGCCAAATACTAATTGACGGCATCGATGTGCTGGATCCGAAAACGAATATTAATAAGCTGCGGGCCGAGGTCGGAATGGTATTCCAATCGTTTAACCTGTTTCCCCATAAAAATGTGTTCGAAAACATCACCCTGGCCCAGAAAGTTGTCCGCAAACGCTCCAAAGGCGATGCCGAAGAAAAGGCCAATGCCTTGCTGGAAAAAGTGGGAATTCAAGACAAATCCGGTGCCTTCCCGGATAATTTATCCGGCGGCCAGCAGCAGCGAGTGGCAATTGCCAGAGCACTGGCCATGGATCCCAAAGTCATGCTGTTTGACGAACCGACTTCAGCGCTGGACCCGGAAATGATCGGTGAAGTGCTGGATGTGATGAAAACCTTGGCCAAAGAAGGCATGACCATGGTGGTCGTTACCCATGAAATGGGGTTTGCCAGGGAAGTTGCCGACCGGGTAATCTTCATGGACGAAGGCGCTATCGTGGAAGTCGGAACACCGGAACATTTTTTTACCAATCCCGACCATGACCGCACCAAACTGTTTTTGAGCCAAATCTTATAGAGCAGATTAAGGAATTTAGGGATTACGGGATTAAATAATCCCAATAGTTTCTTCTTTTTATTCCTCAATTCTCAATTCCTCAATTTCTGATTTAAAGGTATTTGCGATCTGAATTTTTCGCAGTAGACTTCGCTTCGGAAACATTACTGAAATACACGCTCGCCCCCACATGTTGTATTCTAACTCCCAAAATTATACCGCTTATTGTGTTTTTCCCTTTACAAGCATGCATCTTGTTGCTAATATTTCCAGAATACGGACAAGCTGGGATTGACTATTATATTTTGAGAACTAACTCTTGGTTGATGTCGCTTCGCTCCGTCATTTTTTTAGAGGAGAACTGTCGTAAATGAAACTGAAAAAACTGGAAATAACCGGTTTTAAATCATTCTATGAGAAAGAATCCATAGAATTCCCCCCCGGTATCTCAGCGGTGGTCGGTCCGAACGGGTGCGGCAAAAGCAATGTCGT
>Ga0056115_1001742_pt1 | contig 10636 bp, 9 predicted proteins | sample WorMetOlspDAHAB1_FD_77007 | JGI IMG/M metagenome (GOLD analysis project Ga0056115, IMG submission 77007) | Marine gutless worms symbiont microbial communities from Max Planck institute for Marine Microbiology, Germany - Olavius sp. DAHAB.1 ... | reverse complement strand
TTTTTTCTGTATGTTTGTGTGATTTAGCAGTTTTATTGTATGTTTATGATTGTGCTGCTTCGGCGTAATGAATGAATAAATAACTGAAACATATATACGTAAGTGAATGGCATTTTTAAAACTTGTTCATTGCAGGGTTTGAAGAGTGTCGTCAAGAATCTAAGCCGCTACACTGCCCATTGTGTCAGGTGTCTTGGAAGTCTGATAGCTCGTAAGTAGCTGATGTGTTTGTAATGGTGGTAATGTCTTTGTAGCACTGCCGTGTTATTGCTTCACAAGTGTTTGCTGAGTGAACTTGAACTACATAGCCTGTAAATACATAGCTAATGTCAGGGAGGACTGCACTCAAGATTGACACAGCCAGATGCAAAAAAATCTTGCCAGAGACTAGAGACTTCAGCATTACCTAGAAGAATCAGAGGTCATAGCTGCTAGCATGCAATGACCTATCTTCATAGCCAAAGCATCAAGTTTTCATCAAGTGAGATCAGTTAGACTAGTGGCCAGTTTACAGCCACAGATCAGGCGTAGATCAGGGAAAGTAGAGGTGGAGACCATTAAACGGCAGGCTGGGACTGTGTAGTTGTTTGGCTGTGAGGCTAGCCCGTGTGTGCGGGCTTAGCCTACAGCCTATAGGCTGCACGTCCGCCCTATCCTGTGACGAACAGCGGTATGTAAGCTGCAGTTGCCGCTAGTGGCGCTATATAAGTGTTACGCCTTTACCTTTTTACAATTTGTGTGATCATTTTATGATTTTTGATTTCTTTAATGTCCTGTTTTCAGAAGTATCCAAGTTTGATCCAAAACATGCATGTCTGTGCGAATTAACTGCAATATTTATTCATTTAAAGGTGGCTATGTCCAGCTGATCATGTAATGTCAGTTTAATTTTGCAGCTTACCTGTGATGAATAACCCATTGCAGCACTCTGCAGGCTTCTTGTAAGAGTCAATAAGTCTTCCACTGTGCACACTGATCAAACTGTGTCCTTGTTTAGATGGTATCTATTTCATATTGACGTTTTTTGCAGTATTTCTGTAAAGTTATTTCTGTATTCCGAGAAAACTTTTTACTCAGTCGACATGTGTTTTTTGTGTTTTATGTTTGTGCAGTACAAGTTCGGTGACATTGGTGAGCGATTTGCCTCCGGTTCGTCGATCACCGTCACCAGGTGTCGCCACACAACAGCCCGATGTTGAATCTTTTCCTCTCGACCCAATCCCTGCTGAGCTTCAGTACCTCGCCGATCAGTGGCTTCCGGTTTGTCAAATGCATGGTGCAACATAAAATTGTTTTTGCCACATATTTTCTGGCACAGTCTCAAATTGACAGCTGCAGAGTGTTTTTTTATTTATGTTTATTTCTGATTATTCTCCAATCATTACATGAACCAAATGAATTCTATAAATTACTTCATGCCAAGATAAACAAGATTTCAGTTATCATTGTTATTATGTTGCTATTCAGGTCATTATTATATAACATATATTTAGGAGCCTTCAGTTACATCACGGTGATATATTTAGTGATTGTAAGTTTGAAAGAAAAATAGACGTTGTTTAGGATGATGATGTGCATGAAAATGGAATTGCAATCATATTTCATTGCTGTTGTACCCGTATTATTATTATTAAACATATCTGGAGTGGATTATGAATGCATGACTAGAACACGTTTTAGCTAACATATGTCACTATAAAGAGATTTGGAGTTTGTTCTCTACTGTCAGCAAAACGACAGAACACGCGACAGCTGCTTGAGTGCTTTGGCTTATGTGGGCATTTAGTGTTTGTTGAGTGCATAACAATCTGCTAGTGCACAGTAGACTGCATTGTAGACATAGGCAAAACAGTAGGTGATCAGTTTAAACACTCCTGTACTGCTGAAGACACACAGAGTCGAAAGCTGGTTTCCAACATCTTTTCATTCAGGTGTAAAATTTCTGGCACTGTGTAGCCAAAAACAAGCGTGGCGGACCAAGTTTATGGTGACTAGAGAGGATAACCAGTCACAACTGTTCATATGAGTCACGTGATTTTCTAAAATCGACCTCGGAATAGTGCACATTCTAATTGATGTTGGAAATTGGAGTTGTTTTTATACTACACACATTCTGAATGTTGGTTCCGTCTTTCCACTCCGAAAATTAGCGGCAATTTTGAAGCCCACGTGTCTGTAGCATAACTGAAGATTACCGTATGCATACTTTGTTAACTCATCTATTGAGATTAATGTGGATGTGTGTGTGTGTGTGTGTTGTATATGCTGGTGAAAGGTTCTGTCAGAGGAGATAGTGACGCGGCTGTTCTCTCGTAGCTGGGTGGTCCGTGAGTACGGTCTGCGCATGCTGTCACGCGATGCTGTCACAATGCTGCTGCTGGGTGTCGGCGAAGGTCGGTCTGGTGTCTGCGTGTCGGCAGAACGACAGGAGAACACACGACAGCTGCTTGAATGCTGCTTCAGTGTTCTGACACATATGCTCGCTGATCCCGTCTATAAAGTCTTTGTCGCAGGACTGGTATGCCGGTTTTTTTGTTGTTATTCCATCCGTTTAGCCATAGTTTATCCATCATTGACATTATTTTAGGTTTTTACGGTAAAACTTGTCGTTCTGACGCAGTAGCATTGTCCAATTTTTGCAATTAAATTTCAGTCGGCTACAGTGATCCAGCTGGTAGACGATCCCAACGTTTGACTTTTTGGTTTCCATCTTTCTAGATCCCAGTGGTCATTGTCGAACCATTTTCGAACATGACAGGACCACTGCAGCATGTGTTGAAATACATGGGGTCTGATAGACCATGAAATCGGTGACTGTGGTGACGTTCAGACAATGTCACACATTGTCGATTCCTGACCAAATTTGACGACAGCTGCAACATCTACTCACTGGAGACAACCTTACCATCGATTGGTTGATGTTATATGGCACATAGAAGCATATTATCAAACAAACTTAAATGTTTAAATTTGTTTAGTGTCATAACAGTCTAGTGTGAAACTATTAAAACTTGGATTTACTGGACAGTGAAAAAGAGCGTATATTACAAGATGTCAGCAGCCACATACAAGAGTATTAGTACTCTCTGGTAGTGTACGTAAATTAATGTTTTTTTATAGTCTTTTCAGTTTTTAACATTGAAGGAATGTTGAATATAGTTACAGGTACAGCCTTAATTGTTAGTGGATACTGGTTCAGCAAGATCATTTTGCTTTGTTGTTGGCACAAAGTTATCCCTTTTCACTGAAACTGGGTTTTGGTGAGAAAAATTGAGCTCGATGTTGTTGTTGTTGTTTGCCAATGTTGATTAATGTGTTTTGGTGTGCAGCGAAGTCTGCGATCACTGTTGCTGTATACTCCGTGCCGTGATGTTCAGCAGCAGTGTCGACTTCAGTCTCTGATGAGTCCTATCGTCAACACGCTCTTAGTGAAGTGTGTTGACCCAAACCGGTCAGTCACTGTTCGCCTGGTCACTTTGTTCGAAGTTGAGTGGTTTTTTATAATAGATTTTCCTACATGGACAGTCGCACTTTCTAAACACACTGTGTCTGTAGCCGCCTAACGGCATTATGGCGCTATATAAATTTCGTATTATTATTGTTATTATTATTATTAAAGTTTGTGGATTATATAGATTTTTGTTTGCCAAGAAATGGCAGCAGTTGTATGTGCTGTAAACAATCATACAGTTCACCAATACTGTTAAAAATAAACAACTCATCGTGACACACTTGAAATGTAGCTAACTGTTGTGAAATGAGTCTGTTGACAAAATTTTGAGGCAGAAGATGCAGAACTAAAGCAAAAACCAAAGACTACTTGGAAATAAAAATATATTTGCGTAAGTTGTTCACTCAGATTGATTCTCCTGAAAAAGGGTTTGTTCGTTTTTTGGCCCATAATCACATGCGGTGATATGCTCTGTTAAAATCTTTCAGTCATGATTTGGAAATTTTAGCCAGTTTAAACATTTTTCCAGTTTGGTAAAGTGCAGCCCTACGCATTCGTATATTATTATCTTTCTTTATAGGCAGCTGAACTTGTTCTTTCAGTATATATGAACATGGATGAAATTATTTGGAAATGTATTTGCATTGACTTGTACCTGTTTTGGTCTGAATACAGACGAATGAGCCATTTGTCCGTTGATACTGTGCTGGAGATGATAAAAGGTGACGCTGGAGAGCTTCCAGTTGGCCGTGAAATTGTCAGTCCTGGTAAGCAACCTTGATTTCCGTCTAACTTTATTGCGGCAGGATTATCGCAATTTGAGCTGAAAATATAGTTACTGAGTGATAAAATGTGAAATAAACATTAAATATTTTTCTGGATTTGCTTGTATGTGATAAATGTGGTTATCAGAAATAGTTTCAGTAGTCAGCATTGCTTCGTCTTTGTGAAACTGGCAGGCAGAACATTCAGCTATCAACCACAGTGTGTTTAGAAAGTGCGACTGTCTATGTAGGAAAACTAATCCGATATATTGAAATATAATTTGTCTTTGATTTTTGCTGTTTTTAAAATTCGCAATTCAGTTTGTTTTGGTATCGGCTGAATTACAACAACTACACATACACAAGTAGTTGTAGCATATAGCTGAATATGTTATTTGTTGCGTTATGTTTGAAGGTGCTCTTGGTCTCGGTGGAATTGACTATTTGCTTCAGTGCATTGTGGACACCGACCCAGAGTCCATTTCAGCACAGTGGCAGAGAATGCTCGGACGTCTGTACATGCTGGAGCATCTGATACAAGAGCGAGCCGTCGACTTTAAGGCACTGTCATTCGTTGATGGATCAAATGCGGCTGATATCTCAACAGAGCCACACGAATGTTATGTTCGGACATTTATCGTACTCCGATTTGTCGCCAAACACATATCATATCCGCACGCCAAAGCCGCAAAGCTCGCGTACCGTGTGTTCTGCCAGGTTGCAACATTGCAAGTTGCTGTTGGTGGGAAGGCCATAGTTGAGCAGGCATGCCTCTTACTCCAGTCTGCAGATGCACAAATTCAGTTGCGGATACGCCGAAAGCTGCAGTCAGTTGCCAGTGGCAGCTATGCCATTAGTAGAGCGAGAATGTTTGCCAGTGGGATGTCGTCCCCGTCTACCAGTCCAGTGGTTTTCTTCGTTTCTGCACAGCCAGCGCCCAAGTTAGAGGTTGTCACTGACTCTCTGAATCATGCTAATGGTGTTGGCGATTCGGAATTGTCTCCACAGCAGGTTGAGTCAGTCATTTGTAATACCAAAGTACTTCCTCGAGCAGACAAAGAGCGAGATTATTCCATCGAAGCTGGATCAGCCGCCCAGAATCAGTTTGTGTACGAAGATGCGGTCGTCATCAGCAAACAGGCAGCTATGATCGATTCAGCTGTGCAGACTTCACCATCGCTGTTTCGTCGGAAGAATAGGTTGATAAGAGCTGCGTCGTCCATGGATGATAATTCCGACGTTGATCTTGCTACGAGCAGTAGAGTTTACAGCTTGCATGCCAGTGACAGTACAGCATTGATGGACAGTCATGGCTCCGCTAGCGGCAGCCACGGTTCGACCAGCGGAATGACAGATGATCTTACGGACTTTTCTGAAAGTATGCGGACTGACGTCGAGAAAGTCTCGTTCAAGAGGGAAGTTGCCTCATCTCTGAATGACTCGCTAGAAGGAAATGGAGGTATGATGTGGGCCAAACTGTTTAATAGGGTGTGTTGTTGTTGTGACTGCTGCTTGACATAGTAGAATTTTGTTCAATGCTGAATAGTTTATACCGGTTATGTTTATGTCGTATGTCACTTTTAGTTAATTTTGTAATTTTTTGTCATTAAAATTATTGGAAGATTTGTCTTCACTGCAGATTAGCCACTTTTTGTGGTCTTAGAGATACAGTACAATAAGTTTGTTATTCCTAATCCTAAGTATGTTGTACAAGTAACATATCTTAACAACTGAATACTGATGCTTATGCCAACAGTTCTTAATAAATGATAATGACAGTTACTATTAATATTTCACATTTATGCCTTTTGACCTTAACAGTATGCTTTCATGAAAATATTACATCTGCATAAATTGTTTTATGCACATAAATAGTGCAACGACTCTTCAAATTAAGAGCAAGTAGACACTGGTGTAACTGTGTTGAGCAAACGTTTAGTTTGCACGTAATATGGTTTGCGTTGCCAGAGCCATGTCAATGCAAGGAAGAAGTGGAACGCGAAGAAGCTCAAGCATTGGCGGCCGCCATGGAAAGATCGTCGGTCAATGAGGACTGCTTGCCGCACATTCCAGGACTTAGTCGCCAAATCACCGAGAAAACTGTTACCATCCATGTACAAGACGAGGTCACAGGCGATAATCATTTATCTGAATTGAGTGCTTTGTGATGATGCATTGCTTTTATTGTGTATTGTAGATATCTGTCATTAAATATTCTTGAGATATGGCTGACACAGCTGAAATTTGCACCATTGTAGACACTTGCCCGATAAAATGGCAGAACAGGGCTCCTGGCATCAGGTATAGGCACTGTAGACCTGCTTTTTTGTTGCTTTTTTTGGTCTATGTCATAATGTCTTTGCATGTTCCTAACCACCAATCATAGATCCCCAGCTAGAGGATTTGCAGATGTTTATTGGTTCTTAACTAGTGTACCGGTACATTTAACACATGTCATTTGACACCAGGGTGACTACTTGTCTCGAAAACCTAGAAATGTCAGGGATTTTGACACCTGTCAGGGAAGTGTCAGAGAAAAAATCTTGTCCAGAAAAAATGGCCATTAAAGTGTTGCTGCTGATAGCACTGGCTTTATGCTTTTACGAAATCACCGTGAACTTGATAGTTTGATAGTATTACAAGCATGATATGAGTACCACTTAACGTGGGCAGAAGTGCCGAACGTCATCAAGGAATTTGCCAGTGTCTGGAGAGTGGTAACCGAGTGACATGGTTTTGTCGTACAGCAGTCAGGCGTCGCTTGTCTAATGTGTCATCACATAAACAACTGCTGTGTTGAACTGTTTTACTATTCCATTGTCCTGACGTTTGTCACTGTTGAGCGGGTGGCGCTTATGAAAAGTTTTGGTCTTTGCGAGGACGGTGGACAGCGAGTAAGAATGGTTGGTTAAGATGCGTAAAGGGACACTAAGAACTTGGAACAACCCGTCGTCACCACTTTCATTCGAGTTCATTCCGTTGACACTTTCACACGCCAACTCAAAACGTCTTTACTTGCGCTTTCTAACTTTGTAGTTTTTTTTAATTTTCAATTGAATTCTGTAGGCGCCCTTGTTGTTTGTGCGCACTTACGTCACTTTGATCTTGACTTTTTCGATTGATTGATCCACCAGAAAAATACCTCTAATTTAAAGGGGCATCTTGCTGACCCAGTTGCAAAAATAGTCATCAAATGTATTTATGTATGTGATTGGAAGATGAAAAGGTAGCTGGATTTGAAACCACCTTTGCAAAACCTAGACAGTGTTTGTGGATATATGCCATATTATGGATCTGTTTTCTTTTGCATATAGATAACGGAAAGTAGTGAGCATGTGTACAAGGAGAATGTTCACTGGAAGCGTGGTACAGTGCTTGGGACTGGAGCGTTTTCCACGTGTTACCAAGCGCGTGATGTTCGCACAGGCACACTAATGGCTGTCAAGCAGGTAGTGCCCGTATTACTGGTAGTCCGTAGTAATAGTAACGATTATTGCCTTTTTTGAGGTCGGATGTAATTGTTTTAATAATAATAAAAACATATTTGTAAAGCGCCATAAGGTTGTAACTTCATAGCCGCTGGCGGCAGTCGTTTATGTGTGCTAGTTAAAGGACCTACGAAATTAGAATGTTTTTAGTCTAGATTTGAATACAGACAGTGAGTCGCTTCCGATGACAGACACAGGAAGTGAGTTCCAGACAGACAGCACAGCGCATCGAAAAGAATGTTTCGCGAAGTCGGTGCGAGCGAACGGCTGGATGAGTAGTGGCGTAGCCGATGAGCATAGAGTCTGTACGTTGAGGTGGCGGTTGATGTGTTGGCTGAGTGAGATACAGTGGTACAGATGTGTTCAGAATGTTGTATGTCATCACAGACACCGTTTAGTTGGCTAATTCCACGTTTGACCCGTTCCCACAGCTGTCTTCTGTGAATGATGACTTCAGGATTTCGGAGGCAGTCTTTGTGGTGAGATGCCAGCTTTAGCAGTGACCATCCCTACTGATTTTGCCTGTCACACACCAGACCAACAAGTACATTCACAGGTTCCCCTTGGCACCTGTAGTCTCTAGCTTCAGACAGAATCCAGTTTAAATGTCCGTTATAGTGACAACATTGTATCGGCATTAGTTTTGTCACCTAGCGATTTTTGCACACTCAAAAACTTATGTACAAAAACACATATCTGAAAATCACATGCAGAACTGGCTGCAAAACAGCAGTCCGGATATTAGTGCTAAGGAAATGTGGCCTTTAAACTCACCCATTTTAACTTTGTGGATTATAAAGTTTGGGGAAATGTTAGAGGTCTATTACAGGTACCATCCAAAGCCGAAGATAATAGCCAAACTCGGGGAAATGCTTCAGGTGACAGCCCAACTCAGGGCCCCATGGATGAAGCTGTGAAAGAGTTTTCGGAGTGACTGAAGGGTGGACACTTATAATGTTTACAGTAACTGCAATGTACTGCTGCTTAATTACTTTAACGTGAATGACATAATTTTGCTGTATGATTGGTTCGTTGTTTTTGAGAACGCTAAAACCACTAGGTGGCATCACGGTGATGCTGATAACTTTAAAACACTGTAAGCTAATTATAAGCTAATAATAATACATTGGTAAAATCTTGCTTTGAAATTCCAAGCAATTGCTGTGAAAACTGCAAATAGTCTCAGTGGTATACTTTTTGCTGCACTTTGTAGATGCGACATATTTTGCCTTTTTTCCCGTGTGCAGGTTTCTTTGTGTCGTAACACAGAGGCTGAGCAGGATAAAGTCATTGAAACGGTGAAGCAGGAGATCGATCTGATGGCAAAATTCAGTCACCCGAACATAGTGCGGATACTTGGTGCAACACAACAGGACTGCCACTATTTCGTGTTTGTGGAGTGGATGCCCGGTTTGTGATACACCTTTCATATTACTGTCGCTCAGTTATGAATAATAATAGTAGTCTGTAAAATTGATCCTCGAAGTGACATATTATGTGTCGGGTGGGACTAATCCCTACTCACTCACTCGCTCACGGTCAGCGCCAGGTGGCCGCCAACTCAGAGGCAAGCTACAGACTTGACCTATGAGCCCGCCTGTAGACTGGTATAGGCCAAACAGTCACCCATTTCCATTGCCGTCTCTGCTGCTGCTACTTTTTGTTATTGCAGTTTTTTAGGCTGTGTACTTTTTTGCTTCTAGGTACAAACAAGGTAAAGTCGAGCCACACTACGCATAGCGTGGAGCTGATCTCGTGATTCTTTGGCCCCCATTCTCAGGACCATTGGGCGTCGCATGGTTTGCTTGTTTACCTCCCAGCTTATTTGTGTACCAAATTATACTGCTTGGTGGCAAAGGAAAGTATATTTGAGCGGCTTACGTGCAGCTGTACTTGACAGTGCTGTGGGTGAAAACTGAGCCCGGGACATGTTGATCTCTTGTTCTGTTGTGCCATAACCAGTACTGTGTTGAGTCACACGTGTTAGTTTTAACAAATTTGCTGTTGCTGATAACCATTTTACGTGTACTGGTAGGTCCAGTATCAGTTGGCAATTACTGTTTCCGTTTTGTCATGCAGGCACCCGTTGTCAGTTGTTTGTAAGAATTGCTTTCGGTGACTTGGTGTTTAAGCAGTAGGTAATGCAGCATATTGTGCGCCACCCAAATTCCAGTAATATGCTCGGGTTGCACAAGGTGTGGATTGACAGAGCTTGCTTTACAGATAGCTGCAGACACACTGTTCAACTACATCTTCTCTTTCCAAGTCCAGATGAATTGGTTAAAGTTACTGAGTTGTTTGAGTTATTTCAATAAAGCTTTATAGAATGATTCTGCGTATTTTCATACGTACAGCTTAAAGTCGTTCAAATTTAGTGATTGTCTCTATTAATTACAGTGATTAATTTATGCTTACAGGCAATGAGTTGTTGGTGAAGAATTCTTGACGGTGTAAGTGAAGCATGTCCTGTCGGAATTGATTATTTTCTGCAGGTTGCTCGGTCTCTTATCTTCTGGACAAGTACGGTACATTTTCCGAGCCTGTGGTAACTAGCTACACAGAGCAGGTTTTGCGTGGACTTGCTTACTTGCACGAGAACCACACAATCCACCGAGATTTGAAAGGTATATTTGTTCTGTTATTTCACTTTATTGATGTTTTATGCAGTTTTAGCTCGCTGTTTTGAGCATGTGCAATGCATAGAATATGTTGATTATGGTCTGTCATTGTTAACATATAAATTTTTTTTTATTGTGGAACTTTTCTTTGACTCTGGCCGAATGTCATAAAAGGCTACAGGTCCAGTGTAGCTATTTTTGTTTGGTTTATTGTTTTGTATTGAAATTTGCATTTTTTAGTTTTATTCTGTAACACTTCCAAACTTTCTCCTATTATTGTTATCTAGAAGCATAATATTTTAAATCTTTCTCACT
>Ga0056115_1001741_pt1 | contig 10638 bp, 10 predicted proteins | sample WorMetOlspDAHAB1_FD_77007 | JGI IMG/M metagenome (GOLD analysis project Ga0056115, IMG submission 77007) | Marine gutless worms symbiont microbial communities from Max Planck institute for Marine Microbiology, Germany - Olavius sp. DAHAB.1 ... | reverse complement strand
GGGGAGGTAAGAGGGAAAGGGAGAGGGAAGGGAAGGGAGGGACCGCTCCCCGCCTTTCGCAAATTCCTTGATCCGCCCCTGGTCAAGTGAGCAAGTAATTACTGAACAAAGATTGGTGTTCAGAGCGTCTATGCACGGTTATGAATACCGTGGAATACCTGTTAATACATCTCGTTACAGAATCAGCGTAGCCTTCTGTTTGTTGCGTTTTGAATGCCTCGTTTATTGGGTTTACTTTTTTGTTTTTGTTTGTGTATTTTTCGTGCATTGTTTATTTTTTGTCAGTATCAGTCGAGCGATTAGCTGTCAAGACAGCTTCTGAAAATGACCTAACTGTCAGGTTGGGCGTTAGACTCTACTCACTAACTCATCTGCTAATATGCTGTCGTTAGCAGATTTCACTAATTTCTTTACTAACCGAATGTTTTCAGTGACACCGCGTTTTGCTCCTCGGTTGACATATCTGGATCGTGGCGTGACGCGATGATGTCTGCCTATTCGTCTGTCATCATCCTCGTCATCTCCATCACCGGCTTCACTGCTACAGCTGGTCGTACTGCTACTTCTGCTGCTGCTGCTGCTCGTGTCGGTCGTGTGAGGCATCGAGATGGACGAGGCTTGAGCACGATGGCGTCGTCGGTGGCGGAGAATGACCGAGTCGGCGGGAAGAGTGAACATGGCTGGCGGTGACGACGGAAGCGGCGGCGTGTCTGGACGGTTGAACGAGTCGTCGTCGGCGTCCTTCCAGCGTCGACGACGCAGCTCGGCGGCTGCGATCTCTCGGCGTCGTGTCTCCGTCTCTGCGTCACGCCTCGACGAACTCGCGCACGTCTTCTTGTTGCCGAAACAACCGCGCACCGTCGCCGTTTCTGCACGAAACAGTATTCACATCATCACAGTCACAAACGCTGCTCATCGATCGTGACCCAAACATTATTCGGACAGACGTCTGCGATATTAATAAAAATTCAGGAAAGGGAAACAGTCAAATACTTCTAAAATGCTGATACAGTGTATATTCCGTCATTTTTAATGTTCAAATGACTACAAAAAATCAAACAGAGACCAGTTGGAGCCACGCAGTGGCGACACGCACTGTTTTTGGCTGGAGTTTTATGAAAGGGCATAGTGGGTGGAGCTATGAAGAATGATTGACAGTGACTGTACGCGCAGTGTCGCGCGTGAGTGTTGTATGTTATAAGGAGAGATTGTGGAGGGTGTTGATGTAGGGAACTCTGAGATGAGAGTCGTTCTGTTCAGAGTTCCGTAAATTAATGTAGTCTCGTGTAACCTATATACAAAGTTTATTTCGCCAATGTTCAGCAGCACACAGAAGGACACACCAAGCACACAACAGTATAAAAGTAGACAGACAGACGCACACACGCACATAAACATATGAATACAAAGACAGTCACAGTACACAAATACAATTACCTAAAAACTGCTGTAACAATTCGGCTCGTCTTGCAACTTACTGTAATTGGTTTTCGCTTGGACTAATCGCAACCATGCTACCGAACCAAAGACCCGGTCGTATGGCTTTAACTAGACCTGGGATCCGGTTTTCACAGAATCTTTGAAGCAACTTAGGACAAACTTGGGATAAGTGGATCTTACAACAAACTTAGGAAAATCTCTGTAAATGGGGCCTCTGAATCAGAACCGACTACTGACCGACGTCAGGCGACTTGCAGGTGGCTTGAGTAACTGACGGAGACAGACGGTTGTGTATGTCTAGAGCAGCTGTGGATGCAGGTTGAGGTTGAGAGTCTTCAGTGACGACAGATGTCAATATCGCCAGCGCGTCGTTGAGTGCCGTCATCGCCGATGCGCCTGCCGTTGACAGCGGCACGGGCCTCGAGCTCAGGTCCTGCCTTGACGGACTCGCTGCGGCCGCTGGATGAAGAGTTGCTGACAGTGGAGAGGAGACTTTGACGGATGGAGATGACGGCGCCGCGAATGTGAAGTAGGTTGGCGGCGACCGGACCGACTGGGAGGCTCGCGACATCACAGTCGTCGTCGTCGTCGTCGTCGTCGTCGCTGCTGTCATACACAACTTTTTAATTCACCAAAGCAAGCTGGTATAGACAAATAAATACAAAATAAATACATGTAAGTAGGTTTACGTGTAAAGAAAAACAATTACACAATACGTGTACATTAATTAGGCCTGCAGTGAGTACTGCAGCTGGCCTACGCATGACAATAAACACAAACACAACCACCAGGTAGTGGTAACGAGAAAGGATATACAGAGGGGAAAACAAAATCTTGACACCATAAAACTGACAATCGTATTCATTATTCGCAAATATAATAGAGGCTATATTCGGTTTTTAAAATCGCAAACATAACAATAAACAGACAGCTGATAGGACACAACTTTCACAACTATATTCTTAACAAAATCATGCTCATACTTGACACTATTGCAAGTTTGTTTAAACAGATGAATATGAAAACTTTAGGAAACAGTAGATCTCTGACTATCATCTTTTCACATCACCAGTTATTATTTCAGTCCCAAAGCGCATTTTTGTTATGATTTCGCTGATATCAACGTTATATCTAAATTATGAATCTCGCTGCTCTGCGTTCAAGTGAAATTATCAAGAAAGAACCAACTAAACACCTTGATAATTTCATTCGGACTTTTAGCAATTAAAAGCAATTTTATATCAGAGAAATTTGCAACACCGTATTTTATTGGACTTGTGGTTTTCATTGCATTTCTGTCTCGTTTGTTCACTTCAGCGTTGCACAATTCGGCGCCGAATCATGCGGCTGAGTAGTGAGCTGCCCTTCTGTCTGTCTGTTTGTCGGTCTATTTGCAATGTTGTCTTTTGTGACAAATAAGCATTATCATTATGTTTTTAAGGCCTCACGCAGCCGAACTGTGTTGAAATCGCCGTTAAATCCCAAGCTTATGGTAGCCGAATGATCGGTCATCATTGGAACAATCTGCAGTAACCACTTCGTCGAGTTCATTCCGTTAACACTCTCAAACTCAAACGCCACCATCTGGAAACATTTCTCTTCGCGCAGGCGTTTTAGCTGTTTTAAATTTTCAGCTTTTATTTCCAATTGCATACTGTTAGGCGCCCTTGTTGTGTTTCGCGCACTTACGTCGCCGTAATCTTGACTTTTCTATTCGATTTGATTCGATCCTTCAACAATCAACAACAGCCCAGCAAACAAACCAGCCAACCAACCAACTAACCAACCTGCCGCAGACACTGTCAACGCGGTCGAAACTTGTCGCTCAGATAACGCTGTCCTGCTCGGTCCCGCGCCCGGCTGGACAGTGACCGGCGACAGCAGCGCAAGTACGCACACAGTGCTTCGCGGTCGTGTCGAACTCGGTGACTTCACTTCCGGTTCGTCCACCGAGCGTTCTGACGATGAGCGTCTGCGCTGACCAAGTCGTCGGTCAGACTGATCCCGGGCGACCACCGGTCTCGCTGAAACTTCGTCGTCAGAACCAGATCCAGCGCGGGGTTTCGTAGAGGCGACGGTTGTGGCGGAACGGGTGATGAGGCGACAGTTTCTCTGCGACGGTTGACTGGTCGACTCCGCCAACGTGACGGTTAGTCGTGACTCGGCGTTACGCGGTGAGACGACGGGTGACGGCGTGGCACTACACGTGACTGCCGTCGAGCGGTCAGACTGCGGTTGTTCCGAGCGTCGAACAGGCCAGGCGGCAGGTGCGTCCACCGTCGGGACCGGCAGCGCTGTCGTCTTCGACGTCGACGCCACCTTTGGCAACATGGACCTGTGAACCGGCGTCCCGTCAACGACACCAACGTCACGCGCTTTTCGGTCTCGGCGTGGCCGCAAAATCGGTGACGTCGCCGGTTTAGCGGTTTCACACTTTTCGACGACGTCACCAGTATCCGTGCGCGTCGCCGTTATGTCGTTGGCGGCGGGCGTCGAGATGGTTGCGCAGGCTGAAATGAGAGTTTCGGTACGTCGATCTATGAACTTCGTCGGTTTGGAAGGTCGTTCGGCGACTGACGGTAAACCCCGCTCATCGACAGAAGTGTCGGCAGATTCCCCCCGATGCGTCGATTCGGAGACGTGGCTGACTTCTGCAACTTCGTTGGCATCACAAGCAGATTCAGCAGCATCAAAATCAGCGTCATCTTCTCGATACTCTTCAACCGTTTCCTCCAAGTTAGCGTTCAGAGTGTCACCTTCGACGTCCAACGAATTATCATTTACACCTGAAACACAAGATATCCAGTAGCCGTACTATAACTGGCAGTCAGCTAAAACAGTTATCTGTGATTCTGGAAGACTTGACATAGAAATGAGTTACTGTTACGCAAGGTTAATTTTATTATCCGACTTTTTAATGATGTTCTCTGGCTGGATTTATTGTTTACCAGAAGAATTGCATTTCAGAAGAGCTTAAAGCGGTTTAAGCTCTTCTGAAATGCAATCAACATCAACAGCTGCTTTCGATTGTTAAATACACAGAAGAATGTTTATAATTATGTTTACAACTTGGTTTTAGGCTTTCAGTGAGGTAGTGCGTTATTGAGTATATAACACACTTTGTGCACTGTGCTAGATTCTAAATACCATGATCTGTTGCAGAAAGTATCACTTCTTGCTCTTCGACGAAGTTTTCTTCCTGCTCGTGGTGGCCAGAACGGATTGGATTGCTTTCAGTTGACGCAGAAGACGAAATGGCCTCATTGAAGCGGTCTGCTGCCTGTTCCATATCACTGTTGCTGCTGCTGCTACTGGCCTGATCCTGATCGGCAGCTTCTTCTAGTGGTGGCGATAACGTAGGACCCGAATATGACGCGTCGACATCATGGCAACGCGTGGCGATATCGTCTCCGTCTGCAGTCGTCACACAACTGTTATTCGCTGGAGAATACTGGCAGACAAGGAAATGTAAAACAAGCAATAAACTTGAATGTGAAAATAACGTTACACCATACGCTACAACATGCACAGGCTGGGGTGTCACTGCACAATAGCGGTAGACTTGGTAGACGACGTGCTTGTTGTTTCGTCCCCTGTAATTAAATTATTTGTTGCTGACGCTGAATAAAGGGGACTTCAACAATGCGGGTCAAAAGATCGTGAAACCAGCTGGGGACCTCGGCTGTTTTGAATGTCCAGTGTGTGCCAGGCCTTACCTAACTGAACATTGGTTCTTGCTATGTCTCAGCAGGTGCCCCCAGCCAAACAGAGCGATTACGAGCTAATTAGAAATTAGAATTACGCCACATGACAATTACATCAATTATAACGAGTAAATAGCGTGTGCAGCTGACCAAACTAACAAATTTTATTCGTTCACATCAACGTCGTTAGTGATGACTGCTCACCAGATGTTGTCTCCTGTTCTGACTTTTGTTCACTGACATCAAAGGCGGCAGATGACGACCGACTAGCGCAAGCAGGTGTTGTCGGGCTCGGCTGTGGCTCCGGGTCGACCACCGCCGGTGAGGCAACTTCGGCGCAGTCACCCTCCCCATCGACGTCCACTTTCGTGCATTCGACATCACCCTGGTCGTCAGCAGTAGACGACGAAGAACTCGACGACGTCGAATTGTTTTCCGCCGCTGCGTTTGTTTCTTCGTTCACTGTCTCGCAAATTTCCGTAGTTTTAGAACTGTTAAGTTGTTTCGAAGGTTCATCACACGGTGAGCGACTCTTAGAATCGGTCGCTTCAGTGGACTCAGACGGCCGACTAAATGTTGTTTGGCAGTATGTTTGCGGGGACGAATCGCGTACATCGATATTGTTAAGCGTTCTATCACTCGGTACTCTGTTTGTCCGTTTATAATCGACGGCTTCGAAGCGAGCAGCCATTCTGTTCGGAACAGTTTCCATCGCCGTGGCGGCGCTACCGCGCTGACGCTGAACTTTCACGGGAGATGTTCTTCGGGCAGATGTTTGCGACGCGAACTTGGACAACTGCGATGTGGGATCGAAAACGCCGATCATCGTCGGTGGAATGATCTGAACGTGGCCGTCGAGGGTCGGACGCCGCCACACGCCGCTGCCGCCCGTGCTGCCGTCGGCGATGGACGGCGCACCAGCGGGCGTTAGGCGCTGGCCCGGTTCCTCGAGCCCCTCGTCGGTTCCCGACCCAGCCATGCTGGGTGCCGCCGGGTGAGCACGGTGGGAAGAGCGGGGTTGGCGCATCCACGGCTGCGGGCGACGACCTCGCGGTGGAGTGGAAGGTTCGTCGAGGTTGTCGTAGCTGGAGGCACTGCCGTTCGACGACCACGTTGGCTTGAGACGTCTATGCCTCACCGCTGAAGCAGGTGGTCCGGCGGTAGCGGCGGACGGTGGAACAGCAGATCGTGGCGGCAGTTTGACCGTCGCAGCTGCATCGACGTCTTTAGCGCTTCCGGCCAGAGACGCCACTGACGACTGACTCTCGGCACTGTCGCTGTCACGTCGTATCGGTCGAAACCTAGATCATTCAAACCACAACGAAGCGTTGTTGTTACTGTTTATTATTAGGAAATTTAATAACGTCTCTTTCTAACTTTCGTATTTTTTCATTGCAATTTGAACATTCAGCTACCTGCGAAATAAATTACTAATTAAACAATACGTGATGCTAAGGAAACACGTGAAATGTCACAAATGTGCCGTGTGTGCTTTTGATATATACCGCTAAATATAAATGTTTCAGCCTTCACGAAACGTGGAGTTAAAGAATATCTTATCACACTCTTGTCTTATGCTCAGTCACGTCTGAAGGTAAACGTTCAACGTTGACGAACAGCACAGAAGAATCCATCATACGTCAACTATAAAATTAGCAAAAGACGTATGCATTGAAATGGATAAGACAACAAGTGCTAATGAAGATGAGCCTAACAAGTAGACCCCATACACTGTACGTCACTGGACCTGATACAAGCCTATACTAGCCTACTACACTTTTAAGTCACGTGACCCTGGAAAGCTGCACCATATCAATCAGTAGTAAATTCGTGTTGGTGCTCTACTATCACTGTGATCTCAACATCTTCGGCACAATATAGTTAGCTGACAAAAAAATAAACCGCCACCCAAAGTGTACTACTGGTTGCTAAGGTGCAACTTAAAAAGTGCAGTAGGTTTTTATAAGGTCCAGCAACGCATTCCTTATGTTTATTATAAGTTCATTTTTATCCACTTTCACTTAACGTGTATTGACATAACCAAGCATCGACCGACTGGTATCACGTTCAACTGTGTGAATAGTATTTGGGTGGAGTGATGTCAGTGAAGTGAGCATAACATCACGCTGCCATGTTGTAGGGAAACTAGTGTATAAAAGTGCAAATAGCCAGGCAAATGCAGAAATCCGAAAAAAAATTGCTACGCCAGTTATTGGCAGACTGTATTTCGAGTGGTGTTCAGTTACTGACATCATAGCCTATTGTGAAAGCAAACTCGCCGTACAAGATTGCGACCGTAATAGACAGGTTGCGTCATTGTGACCCCATGCACGAAGTATCAGGAGAAAAGTGGAGAAGAATATGAAGAAAAAAAACGAAAACTTGCCCAATGGGTGTAGGACGAACGACATCGTGCTTAACGGCCACCGCTGGTGTCCGCCGTGGTAGACGTCTACTGCTGGATTCATGAGACAACGCCGCTTGTCGGAGGTCACTGGTGGAAGACGAAGCCGCTATCGGTCCCCGAGTGGAAACAGGATACGAAACGCCACGACGCTCCGGCTTCACTCGCACGAAAGCCGAAGCTTTGACAATAATAAAAACAATAATAATAATAATGATAAATAATAATAATAATAATATACTTATAGAGCACAGCAGTCACAGTGTCCCTATCGCGCTGGGAACAAGAATGTGTTAAGATATCGCTTAAAATATCAAGAGTTCGTGATGAGTGTCTGAGACACTCCGGGAGACTATTCTAAACAGACGGACTAGGAAAAAAACTAAAACCATGAATTTGTTACGCATCTTGTAATGACAAGCAAGTTGTATCTGATAGAATGTGCATTTCTTTCGTCTAGAAGTAACAAAATAGGTGTCAAACAAAATTTTAAAGGTGCAAATACAGACAATGTCAATTTCTGTAGTCCAGGAATAATACAGTACTTACAGTTCAGCATTTAAAACGAAATACGAGCAGCGGAGCAACAGCGGCAGCGGAAGCAAGCGGCAGCGAGCGTGGAAACAACGTGGATAACGTCGAAAACGGCGCGGTTCGGTGTCAGGTCCGAACGTTCTGCGTTTCGTGCGACCTTTGACTGACAGCGTGACGGATGGCGTGACGACAGGCAGGAGGAAGAACGCGTCTCCGTTGTTCGTCGTTGCGTGGCGGCGAGAACTTCTGAACCGTTTCGTTCAGCGTCGGCGGAGTCACTGGTCGATCTCAGATATATAGCTACGCTCTCCATCACACGTGGACATGTTCCTGTCAACAGTCACTGACTTTGTCAACGCTGTAGCCGACTGGATGCGATCCAAGCGATTGCAGCTTAACAGCGACAAGGCCGAGTTAATGTGGTGTGCAACGGCCCGTCGCCAGCACTGTCTACCCACCGTTGGTCCGTTTATAGGATCTTCTACTGTGACACCATCTTCGGCGGTTCCTGACCTTGGCGTCTATATACTGACTCTGGCCTGACGATGCAGAGCCACGTTCGACAGACCTTTTCGCGGTGCTTCGCTGTTTGACGTCAGCTGCGTACCGTACGTCGCCAGGTACCAACTTCAGTGTTCCAGTCGCTTATTGTTTCACTCATTCTTTCCCGACTGGATTACTACAGCAGCGTCCTGTTTGGACTCCTTGTTAACCTCACCCATGCAGCGTATCTAATCTGTACAGAACGCTGCGGCTCGGCTAATTTTCAGAATTCGATGGTCAGAACACATTACCCCAGCGCTCATCAGCCTTCACTGACTGCGCGTCCCAGAACGAATCTCCTTCAAACTGGCAGTTATGACATATCAACCCATCCACGGCACCTCTGTGTCCTACTTACAGTCGTGTTTCACCCGTGTTTCCGACGTGACATCCAGACGACGGCTGCGGTCTTCTACCTCACTTCGTCTGGTCGTTCCTCCCGTTCGTCTCTCTACAGTCGGTAAGCGGGCGTTTCCGGTTTCTGGTGCCACCGTCTGGAACGACCTGCCTCTCCACTTCCAACCCACATTAGGAACATTCACACACACGCCGCTTTCTGTCGCCACCTAAAAACTTAATTGTTTAGTAGCCCTGGATGATTAACTCTAATTACCACTATCTACATGTACTATGACATTGTTATATTGTAAGGCGCTACTGAGCACCGGCGGCGCCATAGTTACTTCTGATGATGATGATGATGATGATGATGATGGTGATGATGATAACGTCGACCGCATATCAAGTGAGTGGGACGACTCACACGCGTGGAATGAACGAGTGGCGCGCGATCAGGGCAGCTGGGTGAATCAGACCATGAGCACGCGCGTTTTGTGAGGTTGCGCTAGCAGGCCAGCTATACGCAGCAGACGCGCCACACGAGTGCAGAAAAAAACTAACAATCCCGAAATCACACAAATACAGAAGGGCACAACAAACCGACTATACGTAGAAGATCGGAGAGATTATCTTGCTGGTCTGCTTGTCAGTGGAACAAATAATTCAGAGAGGTTCGGGCAACTTTGGCAGAACAACATGAAAAAGAAAAGCAAATTCGCTTTTAACAAATTGTTGGCATTATCAATCAGCAAAAATAAGTGCCCAGAATTTCATCATATCGTACTTCAACCTTATGCTTCGTCTAACTGACAAGTTGTTTAACAACATACAATTAATTACTGTCGGAAAAGAATAGTTAACTCTACAGTGCAGAATGGAAAATAAACGTTGAGTTGACAGATTCGTGTCGACAACAAGCGTGATTTCCTTACTTGGTTGGTTTCCTACTACTGTGTGACCATTAAGCAGCGACGACGGCGCATTTTGAGGCTTTTGGATTACACTGGCGGCGGCATCAGCTGTTACCGCAGACTGCGGTGTGCTGTTTCTGTCAGGACTTTCAGCGTCGAGATCTGACGGTTCGGGCACTGTTTCGCGTTTGATGAAGCGACGCTTCTCTGCAACAGACAACAATAATGAACGAAAGCTATACATCACGCACGACCACATCGTATAGTCTTGTATCAGGCGACTGAAAATGCGGGAGCAGACAGCGAGGGTGGAAAATGCATGAGTGGAAAAATTGAGAGCAGATAGCAGGAGTGAAAAATGCAGGAGTCGATAAGCCGTATAGAAAGCCGAACTGATATTATGCATTGACAGACCCTCAAGTTACTTCCTAAAAAATTGTCCTCAGACTTCTGAGTGAATAAGGAGTGACTTTAGTGCATTATAAAATAGTGGCGGCCTTTGTTTTGTATAGTTTTAGTTTGCTAGAGGCAGCATTCGTGATGTGGTGCAAGATAGTAGTCAACACAAATTTTATACCGGGTTTACAGGATACCTAAATGCTGATTTTAGTTTCACTGTAATTATTTGATACTATCCAACATAAAGCTTTCAATCGAACGAAAGGCAAATATCCGAACGGGTGTTGAATTGATTTTATTCTATACAGTTCTTGGAGACGTCAAAAGAGACGACATATGCTAGGCATTTATGCCGCCTCTATGG
>Ga0056115_1001740_pt1 | contig 10639 bp, 9 predicted proteins | sample WorMetOlspDAHAB1_FD_77007 | JGI IMG/M metagenome (GOLD analysis project Ga0056115, IMG submission 77007) | Marine gutless worms symbiont microbial communities from Max Planck institute for Marine Microbiology, Germany - Olavius sp. DAHAB.1 ... | reverse complement strand
GGAAACAGCGGGGACTGATACCGGCGGTGCTGCGGCAAGCGGCAGCGGCGCGGCGACCACCGATACGGGCGTGCAGCCCCCCACGGCGGGTTCGGCTGAAGACTTTCTGGTCAATGTTGGCGACCGCGTCTTCTTCGACTTCGATAAGTCAGAGATCCGGCCGGATGCCGTCCCCACGTTGGAGCGGCAGGCCGCTTGGCTTAAGCAGTTCCCGCAGGTGACGATCCTGATCGAAGGTCATGCTGACGAGCGCGGCACCCGGGAATACAACCTGGCGCTTGGCGAACGTCGCGCCAATGCGACGCGGGACTTCCTTGTCGGCCTTGGCATTGCCGAAGGTCGCATCGAGATCACCAGCTATGGCAAGGAACGCCCAGCCGTTCTTGGCAGCAACGAAGCTGCCTGGGCCCAGAACCGCCGCGCAGTGACGGTCATCAGGGGCGGTTCGGCAAGCTGAACGTCGACATAAGGCGATGAGGCGCGTCCGTTTGGCCGCGCCTCTGCCTTAATGTCGTCCCATTGGCTGCTTATCCTGCGCGACGGTTTGCGAAGGATCAAAAGGCTATGACGATGCGGTTCGGACGCGTCGCCCACCGCTGTGAGCGGCAGGCGGCGTTTTATTTCTTCAGTGGCATCGCGCTTGTCGCACTGTCGCTGGGGTCTGTTGGGGCGCCTGCTGCGCACGCACAAGCGCCCGATTCGAACGCCGCGCTGTTTGAAGAGATCGAACGCCTGCGCAACGATCTCATCGACCTCCAGAAATTCGTCTATGCCGGCGGCGGCAACGTCGCATCCGGCACCCCAGACGTTGCGGGCGCCGCCTCAGCCGGCGACGAGGCCGGCGCCGGGACGGGCAACCTCAATGCACGTCTGCAATTGCGGATCCAACAGCTAGAATCGCAGATCCGCACACTGACCGGCAAGGCTGAGGAAGCCAATTTCCAGATGCGCCAGTTGGCCCTGCGTCTGGACAAGCTGGTCAGCGATGTGGATTTCCGCCTGCAGAACCTGGAACGTGCCAGCGGCCTCAGCCAGACGTCCAGCCTGCAGACTGGTCAGGGCCAGGCGCCGCTTCCCGGCCAAGCGGCCGCGCCGCGACCGGGGACCACGGTCATCAGTTCGTCTGGTGCAACCGTAACGGCCACCGACCTTCCACTTGCCCCGGGTGGCGAGCTGCAGCCGGGCCAGCGGCCGCTGGCCTATATGCGCCAAAGCGATCTGGAGAATCCGCAACAGGCCCCCAGCACTGCAGCGCCTTCAATTGCGCCGGAAGCCATCGCGCGACGCGCAGAGCCGTCGGCCCCCCTGGCGCCATCGGCGGCGCCGGCGCCCGGCGCGGTCAGTGCGCAGCCGTCCTCGACCGGGGGATCTGCGGTCCAACAGGCCGCCATCCTTCCCGCGGGCACTGCGGAGGAACAGTATCGTTTCGCCTTCGGTCTTGTCCGCAAACAGCAGTTTCCCGAGGCGGAACAGGCGTTGCGGGAGTTCGTCGACACAAATTCCGAGCATGAGCTGGCAGGGAATGCGATGTACTGGCTGGGCGAGACCTTCTATGCGCAACAGCGCTACCGGGACTCTGCAGCGGTTTTCGTCGACGCCTACAGCAACTATCCGAAAGGCGCAAAGGCGTCGCACAGTTTGCTGAAACTGGGGATGTCGCTCGGCGCGCTTGGTAAGACGGAGGCGGCCTGCACCTCGTTTCAGGAGCTGCGCAGGAAGTTCCCGGATACCGAGGAGCGCGTGCTTCAGAAAGCTGACAGCGAGTCCAGGAAGCTGGGCTGCAAGACCGGATAGCCATCTTTTCGCGTCGGGACGGCGCGGCCGGGCAATGACATCCTCCCCCCCTCAGCGACTGGACAGGAAGGCATTCGCCGACTGCATGGCGCGCTTTGAACCGTTCGAGGCGCAGCCGCACATTGCCGTCGCGTGTTCAGGCGGACCTGACAGCCTGGCGCTTGCGGTGCTGGCCGACGCATGGGCCGGCGCGCGCATGGGACGCGTGACCGCACTGATCGTGGATCACGGGTTGAGGCCTGAGGCGGCGCACGAGGCGGCGTCCACGCGCAAGCGGCTTGCTCAACTGGGAATTCGTGCAGCAGTCCTGACGGGAACCGTCGACGCACCGGCACGCGACGTTCAGAACGCCGCGCGGGACCTGCGTTACCGGCTGTTGCAGGACTGGTGTGCCGCCCGTCGGGTGCTTCACCTGCTGGTCGCGCATCATCGGGAGGACCAGGCCGAAACCCTGTTGTTGCGCCTTGGCCGCGGCAGCGGAGTCGATGGGCTTGCGGCGATGGCGCCGGAAACGATGCTGAACCACGTTCGTATCCTGCGACCGCTCCTGCAGGTCCCAAAGGCCCACCTCCAGGCCGTTGCGCGTCAGGCGGCGGGAACCTTTGTCGAGGACGCCTCCAATCGCGACCTCGCGTTTGCGCGCGTCCGCGTGCGGCGCCTGCAACCGGCTCTTGCAGCCGAAGGCCTGACCGTCGAACGGCTGGCCGCGACGGCGGCGCGTATGGGCAGGGCGCGCAGCGCGCTGGAGCAGGCCGTCAATGCCCTCCTGGGGGCGGCAGTCGGCATCTATCCCTCCGGATATTGCCGCATCGCCCCGCAGCCGCTGGCCGCCGCGCCGGATGAGATCGCCTTGCGCGCCCTGTCACGAATCGTCGCCTGCATCTCGGGCGCAGCCCATCCGCCACGCCTGGACCGGTTGGAGCGTCTGCACGCGGCCCTGTGCGACGGCAGGCTGGGACGCGGCAGAACGCTGGGCGGGGTCCGTGTCATGGAATGGCAAGATGCGGTGCTTGCCGTGCGCGAAGCCGCGGCGATGGCCCCGCCTGTCCGGCTGACCGGGCAGGTGCTCTGGGACGGGCGTTATTCCGCTGAGACCGTGGCGCCGGGCTGGAGCCTTGGGGCCCTGGGCAGCGCTGGCGCGGCACAAATGGCGAAGCGTGACGCCGGGTCGCAAACGGCTCCGCCGCGCGTCGTTTGGCCGACCTTGCCAGCATTCTGGAGGCGCGGGCAACCCAGGGTGGTGCCGCATCTGGGGGTCTCTGCGCCGAAACGGGGACGTGCGGAGAGCCTGCGGGTGGTGCATACCCCCAAAAGACCGCTTGGAAGTACAATCTTTAACTTTTCGTAAGGCCAGTTAGACACTATCTAAAGCGAGACAAAGCACTATATCTGGTTCCATAATGGTCCTAGGTTAGGACCGGCGGGGGTGCTCTAGGGGCTGCGGCGCGTCAGGTCAGCGTCGCCGATGCGGAAGCGAGGCGGACAAGTGAACCTTTTCGGCAGAAATCTGGCTTTGTGGATCATCATCATGGTCCTGATGGTGTTCCTTTATAACGTCTTCCAGGGCTCATCGACTCGTCCGCAACAGGCGTCGATCTCCTATTCGCGCTTCCTTGCAGAGGTTCAGGACGACCGGATCGCGGATGTGACGATCCAGGGCAATACCATCACCGGTCATTACAAAGGCGGCGGCGCATTTCAGACCTACGCGCCCGAAGACCCGGCCCTTGTCGACCGGCTGCAGGACAATGGCGTGACGATCTCAGCCGCGCCCCCGGACGAAGGCATGCCGACCCTGTTCGCGGTCCTGATAAACTGGTTCCCGATGCTGCTGTTGATCGGCGTCTGGATCTTTTTCATGCGCCAGATGCAGTCGGGCGGCGGGAAAGCCATGGGCTTTGGCAAGTCCAAGGCCAAGCTGCTGACCGAGCGTTCCGGGCGCGTCACCTTCGAGGACGTCGCCGGCGTGGACGAAGCCAAGCAGGAACTGGAAGAGGTCGTTGAATTCCTGCGCGACCCGCAAAAGTTCCAGCGTCTTGGCGGAAAGATCCCCAAGGGCGTGCTTCTGGTGGGACCGCCAGGGACCGGTAAAACCCTGATTGCGCGCGCGGTGGCCGGCGAGGCTAACGTGCCGTTCTTCACGATTTCTGGCTCCGATTTTGTCGAAATGTTCGTCGGTGTCGGCGCCAGCCGTGTCCGCGATATGTTCGAGCAGGGCAAGAAGAACGCCCCCTGCATCATCTTCATCGACGAAATCGACGCGGTCGGGCGCCATCGCGGCGCCGGGCTGGGCGGCGGCAACGACGAACGTGAGCAGACCCTGAACCAGCTTCTGGTCGAGATGGACGGGTTCGAGGCCAACGAAGGCGTCATCCTGATCGCCGCGACGAACCGGCCTGACGTTCTCGACCCGGCTCTGCTGCGGCCCGGCCGTTTCGACCGCCAGGTCGTGGTCCCCAACCCGGATATTCTCGGCCGCGAGAAGATCCTGAAGGTACACATGCGCAAGGTGCCGCTGGCGCCGGATGTGGACGCCAAGATCATCGCACGCGGAACGCCCGGATTCTCAGGCGCCGACCTCGCCAACCTTGTCAACGAGGCGGCCTTGCTGGCTGCCCGGCGGAACCGGCGCGTGGTTTCCATGCAGGAGCTGGAAGACGCCAAAGACAAGGTGATGATGGGGACCGAGCGGCGCTCCATGGTCATGACCGAAGACGAAAAGCGCCTGACGGCCTATCACGAGGGCGGCCATGCGATTGCGGCCCTGCACACGCCGGCGTCCGATCCCATCCACAAGGCCACGATCATTCCGCGCGGCCGCGCCCTGGGCATGGTGATGCGCCTGCCCGAGCGCGATCAGATTTCCATGTCGCGCGAGCAGATCGAGGCCAACCTGATCGTTGGCATGGGCGGGCGAATTGCCGAGGAACTGATTTTCGGACGCGACAAGGTGACGACGGGCGCCTCCAGCGACATCTCCATGATCACCGATCTGGCCCGCCGGATGGTGACCGAATGGGGCCTGTCGGACCGCATGGGCCCGTTGCGTTACAACGAGAACCAGGAGGAAGTGTTCCTGGGACACTCGGTGGCGCGTCAGCAAAGCGTGTCCGAGGCCACGGCACAGGCGATCGACGAGGAAGTCAGGAAGATCGTTGATTCGGCCGATGAGCGTTGTCGGGCGATCCTGACCGATCACGAGGAGGATCTGCATACGCTGGCCAAGGCGCTGTTGGAATACGAAACCCTCAGCGGCGAAGAAATCAAGGCGCTGTTGCGCGGTGAGGAGATCGTCCGGGAGGATTCCAGCGACTCTGCGCCGAAGGGCGGGGCCCGCTCGTCGGTGCCGACCAGCGGCGAATCGGTCGGGATCGAGCCGGGGCCTGAACCGCAGGGCACCTGACCCCAGCATTCCGAACAAAGACGGGGCTGCGCCTTGCGCGGCCCCGTTTTCGTCAGTACACCGTTAACCCCGGTGGGGCAGGCTCTTCGCGCACGCCCTGCGCCTCCGTATTCGTGTCGCGCGGGCGTTCGCGGCATGGTAAGAACCGTGGCGCGCGGCACGTTGCGCGTATGTTTTGAGAGACGACGATGACCCGCAAGTATTTCGGGACCGACGGCATCCGCGGGACCGCAAACCTCGCTCCGATAACCCCGGATACGGTCCTGCGTCTGGCGATGGCGGCAGGCCAACGGTTCCGCCGCGGCGGACACCGGCACCGGGTGGTGATCGGCAAGGATACGCGGCTTTCCGGCTACATGCTGGAGAACGCCCTGACGTCCGGCTTCCTGGCGATGGGAATGGATGTGCAACTGCTGGGCCCGATGCCGACGCCCGCCGTTGCAATGCTGACGCCGTCGCTGCGGGCCGACCTGGGCGTGATGATCTCGGCCTCGCACAATCCCTACCAGGATAACGGCATCAAGCTGTTCGGGCCCGACGGTTTCAAGCTGTCGGACGATGACGAGCATGAAATCGAGGCGCTGATGGATGGCCCGGGCCTCGATCTGATCGAACCTGCGCAGCTTGGCCGCGCCAAGCGGCTGGACGACGCACCCGGCCGTTACGTGGAGGCGGTCAAGAAGACCTTTCCCCGGGGCCAGACGCTGGACGGGCTGAAGATCGTCGTCGACTGCGCCCATGGCGCGGCCTATCGCGTTGCGCCGTCGGTTTTCTGGGAATTGGGCGCCGATGTGATCGCCATGGGGGTTACGCCGAACGGCACCAACATCAACGACGGGGTCGGCGCGACCTCTCCCCAGGCCATGTGCGCCGCCGTCGTCGAGCAGAAGGCGGACCTGGGCATTGCCTTGGATGGCGACGCGGACCGCGTGATCATTTGCGACGAGACCGGTCACGTGGTGGACGGCGACCAGGTGATGGCGCTGATCGCGAAATCCTGGCGCGGCCAGGGACGGTTGAAGAACGGGGTCGTCGCGACGGTCATGTCCAACCTGGGGCTGGAGCGGTTCGTCGCCGATCTTGGCCTTTCACTGGTACGCACCCGGGTGGGCGACCGTTACGTGGTCGAACGTATGCGAAAAGACGGCTACGCGCTGGGCGGCGAACAGTCGGGCCACATCATCATGACCGATTACACGACGACTGGAGACGGCCTGATCGCGGCCTTGCAGGTTCTGGCTGTGCTGGTCGACCGGCCGGGCACGCCGATGAGCGCGCTGTCGCGGGTCTTCGAGGCCGTGCCGCAGCGGCTGCGCAATGTGCGGCACAACGGCGACGACCCGCTGGAGGCCGAGTCGGTCAAGACCGCGATCCACGATGCCGAAGTGGCGCTGGGCGAGTCGGGCAGGCTGGTGATTCGGCGTTCGGGCACCGAACCGGTGATCCGCGTTATGGCCGAAGGCGACGATTTTAGCCTGGTCGAACGGGTCGTCGACCGGGTTGCGGACGTCATCTCCCAGCAGACCGGCCGGTGAGCGGGGAAGGGCGCGTCCTGATTGTCGCCGGGTCCGACTCGGGCGGCGGCGCAGGCATCCAAGCAGACATCAAGACGGTCACCGCGCTGGGCGGCTACGCCATGACGGCCGTGACGGCCCTGACCGCGCAGAACACGCAAGGCGTTCATGGCGTCGTCGGCGTCGAACCGGCCTTCATCGCCCAACAGATGACCGTCGTCTTGGACGACCTGGGCGCCGACGCGTTGAAAACGGGAATGCTGCATTCTGCGCCGGTGATCGAGGCGGTGTGCGATGTGATGGCGGCGCGTCCGGGCGCCCTGCCGCTGGTGGCCGACCCTGTCATGTACGCCAAGGGCGGCCACGCATTGCTCCAACCCGACGCGGTGGAAACCCTGACGGCGCGATTGCTGCCACTTGCCGCCGTGGTCACGCCCAACCTTTCCGAAGCGCAGGCCCTGACCGGCATCGATATCGACAGTGTGAGCGACATGGAGGCGGCCGGGCGCGCGCTGATCGGCATGGGCGCCGGCGCGGCGCTGGTCAAGGGGGGGCACCTGGAAGGACCGCGGCTTTTCGATGTGTTGGTGCATGCCAGAGGGGTCAGAGTCTTCGAGGACGAACGGATCGACACAGCCCAGACCCATGGCACCGGCTGCACGTTGGCGTCTGCGCTGGCGTGCGGTTTGGCGCAGGGGATGGATCTGGAAATGGCTGTTACGCGAGCCCGCGCTTATGTGCGCCGGGCAATCGAACGGGCGCCGGGTTTCGGTTCGGGACACGGCCCGCTCCACCACGGCCATACCGTCGCGCCCTTCGACGGCACGAACGAGCCCGCAGGGGGTGGGCGGCGTTAGACGACTTCCTGGGCCGCCACCGGCCTGTCCTGCACCAGATCGGCAAGGATGCGCAGGCCCTCCTCGAACTTCTCCCATGTTCTGGGCGGTCCCAGGCAGATGCGGATCGCGTGCGGCGGCGCGCCGCGGCCGACCACGAACGCCTCCGGAGGGGTGACCAGCACCCCGCGTCGCTTTGCTTCGACCACGAAGTCGCTGGACCGCCATGGTTCGGGGAGCCGCAACCACACATGCATCGCCCCTTTGGGGCAGTCCTTCTGGGCGTCCGGAAACAGGGTCAGGGCGAACCGGCGCCGGCGTTCGCCTTCCGCACGGCGGCTGTCCAGGATCCGGTCGGCGGTCCCGTCCATGATCCAGCGGGCCGCGATCTCCGCGGTCAGCGGCGACGCCATCCAGCAACTGACGCGGACGGCTCGGGCGAGTTCCGCCGTGGCCTGCGGCGGCCCGATCATGTAAGCGATCCGCAGACCCGGCGCCAGCGCCTTGGACACCGCGCCGATATAGTAGCCAAGCTCGGGCACCAGGCTGCAGATTGGGGCCGGCGCATCCTCGGTCATCGGACCGAAGATATCGTCTTCCAGGATCGGCGTGTTGTGGCGACGCGCCACGGCGGCGATTTCCGCACGCCGGTCCGCGGACATGATGACATTCGTCGGGTTCTGCAGCGTCGGAACGGTATAGAGACCTGGACGTCGCCCTGCCGGCACGCCGCGTCGAAGGCGTCCGGCCGGATGCCGTCGCGGTCCATCGCCAATGGCTCCAGCTTCACGTTGAAAATCCGGGCCAGGGGCTGGATGCCCGGATAGGTCAGTTCGTCGGTGACAATCCGCCCGCCGGGCCGGGTCAATGCGGTCAGCGCCACCATCATGGCGTTGTGGGCGCCGGCGGTGATCACCACCCGGTCCGGATCCACGTCAAGGCCGCATCGGCCAAGCCAGACCGCGCCGGCTTCACGGTGGCGCAGCAGGCCCGCGTGGGACTGATATCCGATCAGCGCCCCCAGGGAGGGATCGGTCGCCATGTTTGCCAGTGTCGGGCCGATCGCGGCGATTTCTTCGCCGGGGGCCGGATAATTGAAGCTGAAATTGATCGGTCCGGCCGGTTCGTCGCCTTCGGTCACGAACAGCTGTTTTTCCGCCATCGCGCTGGACGGTTCCTGGACGTAGGTTCCGCGCCCCACATGGCCGGAAACCAGGCCTCGTCGCTCCGCTTCGGCATAGGCGCGGCTGACCGTCCCCACCGTCACGCCAAGGGACCAGGCAAGATCGCGATGGGTCGGCAAGCGGGTCCCGGTTGCAAGCGCGCCCGCGGCGATGTCCGCGTCGATTGCCTCGACGATGGCCAGGTATTTCGGGCCGTGGGTTTCCGAAAGATCAGGCCGCCATACGGTCATGCTTGGAGGTTTTCCCGTTCGATAAAATTGTCATGGTGACAATGTATCATTTGACTCCAATTGTCACAATGACAAAATGGAAAAACCAAGACAATTCAGTGAGACAAACCTCAATTCAGGAGAGATTGAATGCATACAATCCAGCAGTACAAAGGGCTGGTGGCGCGTCTCTTCGCCACCGCACCGGCAAGTCATCACAGTTCCGGCCCGCTGCGCGGCGTCGGGCGCGGCGCTTCGTGGCTGCTTGAGGCTGTTCTGGCTTGGCAGGACCGGGCCAACCAGCGCCACCTGCTTCGCTCGTTATCCGATGCGGCTTTAAAGGACATCCGCGTTAGCCGGCTGGATGCGGAACGCGAAGCCAGCAAGCCGTTCTGGCAGCGCTGAACCAATGGACTCCACCGTCCCGAAGACGTAGGGAAAGGGAATGACCACTGTCAGTCTGTCAGAACTGGAGCAGGCCGCGGACCTCGTCCATGCCGTGATGCCGGCGACACCGCAATACAACTGGCCCCTGCTTTCGCAACGCGTCGGCTGCGACCTTTGGGTCAAGCACGAGAACCACACGCCAGTGGGCGCGTTTAAGGTCCGCGGCGGAACCGTCTTCATCGACGATCTTGCCGCAAACGGGAAGCCCGCGGGCATCATTACCGCCACGCGCGGCAACCACGGCCAGTCGATTGCGTTTTCGGCGCGGCGCGCAGGTATCCACGCGGTGATCGTGGTGCCGGAGGGCAACTCGGTCGAAAAGAACGCCGCGATGCGGTCGCTGGGCGCCGATCTTGTGGTGCATGGCCACGACTTCCAGGCCGCCTTCGAATACGCGCAGGCGCGGGCATCGGATGACGGGCTTACGATGGTCCCGTCCTTCGACCCGCGTCTGATCCGCGGCGTGGGAACCTACGGGCTGGAGTTCTTTCGCGCCGTCCCCGATCTGGACGCGGTCTACGTGCCGATCGGGCTGGGGTCGGGAATCTGCGGGCTGATCTCGGCGCGCGATGCGCTTGGGCTTGGCACCGCCATTATCGGCGTGGTCGCGGAAGGTGCGCCCAGCTATGCGCTTTCCTTCGAGGCGGGCAAACCGGTTCCGACCAACGCCGCGGAGACCATGGCCGACGGCGTCGCCTGCCGGGTGCCGATTCCCGAGGCGGTTGAAACGATCAACCGGGGCGCCGACCGCGTGGTGCGGGTCTCCGATGCGGAAATCAAGGCGGCGATGCTGGCTTATTTCAGCGACACCCACAATGTCGTTGAAGGCGCAGGCGCGGCCCCGCTGGCCGCCGTCCAGAAGGAACGGGAACGGCTTTCCGGCCGGAAAGTCGGCGTTATTGCGACCGGCGGCAATATCGATCTCGCGCTGTTTCACGCGGTGCTGAATGAGAGTTCTCAATCGCAGGGCCAGGCCGGTGAAGGAGGGCAGGCATGACGGGTACGATCAGGCTCTTCCAGGTTGACGCCTCCACGGACAGCTTGTTCGGCGGCAATCCTGCGGCGGTCTGCCCGCTGGAGGCATGGCTGCCGGACGATTCGCTCCAGGCGATCGCGGCCGAGAACAATCTTTCGGAGACAGCGTTCCTGGTTGCTGTAGCCGTCGATGATGCGGACTACGAAATCCGATGGTTCACCCCGACCGCCGAAGTCGATCTTTGCGGCCATGCAACCCTGGCCAGCGGATTCGTGC
>Ga0056115_1001739_pt1 | contig 10643 bp, 9 predicted proteins | sample WorMetOlspDAHAB1_FD_77007 | JGI IMG/M metagenome (GOLD analysis project Ga0056115, IMG submission 77007) | Marine gutless worms symbiont microbial communities from Max Planck institute for Marine Microbiology, Germany - Olavius sp. DAHAB.1 ... | reverse complement strand
GGGGAGGGGAGCAACGGGGGGGAAATCCCAAGCAATGTCGGTCAACTGACCTGGTGCTGGGAAGCAGCAGTTCCAGTGACAAAGACGTCGATGGCGTTTGCCATCTCGGCTCGTTTCACTCCATGTTTGAACTTCATCGACAAAACTCGCGGATGTTGCCGCAGCCACCTGTGCCCAGCGGAATCGCATTTATTGAGCCAATTAAACGCCAATGTCGACGAGGATTTGTGTAGCACATAATCAGAAACTGCCCAATGCACTAGTATCGTGCGAACAGTAACATCTTCTAACAAATTCCTGAAAACAGCTTCGTATGACGTTCGGATTCTGGACGGGTCTGGTAGACTGTTCCATGTAGGCGGAGCAGTTACAGCAAACGCCCGGGGGCTGGCCAAACGTGTTGAGTCGGTGCCACTGTGGTATGTACAGCAGGTTGCGGCCGGCGGAACACAGATGCCTCTGCGTCGAAAAGTGGCACACAGCACAGTATGCTGACCCATCCGCCCGTTCAGACACCGATGTACAATGACCACCAGCTTGAACGTCGCACGACCATTCATTCAAACTGTCTGTGGCGAACAAAACCTCTATCTACACTCAAAAGAGACGCGTAGCAAACATCGTGGCGCCTGTTATAACCCTGTTGGATTCAGATTTAACTGGCACAGAAATATTGCAAAACAGACCACAAATGGTGAAAATCATCACCATACTATGAGTAACATACCAGTTGTCAGCCTTGTCAGCTGCCAGCCTTGTGCAGTGAATCCTCGACTGTTGGCCAGCGCCTATGCCAATCACCTGTCATGACGACGAAAAAAAATGCTCAACAGCACTTTCAGCACAATCAGGCTACATCATGCGTTTTAAAAGTACACAACTAAAATTTCGGTTCACGAGCCTTCCATGTTTCTGCCCAGACAAGTATTTGGAACACCTTATCACCCTCTGTTTGCGACCGCAAGTCACTCAGCTGCTTTTAGATGTAACCTCAAGACTCGCTGCTGCTTTCAGTCTGCTCTTAACGCCCCCTAGTGACACATCCACAAACGCGCCCCGATTCTTAACAGAAGTTGGCGCTATATAAATCATTTGCTTAGTTAATTTTAAAGTTGATAAAATATTACGCTTTTGGGAATACATTAACGTAAAAATATTACGAGTTGGAGACGAGGAGTTATGGAGAAACACAGACGACTCAATAAAACACAATGCACAAAATAAACTAAAGCTAGTCGTCTAGATCTGTCGCCTCTTGGGACACTCAGACAGGAAACAAGGTCGCTTTATTCAACAAAAACAAGGACAGACTACTTCCTAATTATTCCCAGAGAGCCCAAATGGGGCTAAAACCAACAAAATTTATGCTGTACCTATGTTTAAGGGTTGTCTATCCCAAGACTCATATAACACAGAAGAAAAACAACTGTTCACTTTTTGAGGGTAAAGTTGAATCTAGCTAAAGATTAAACTTAAACAAGGATGGACTAGTTCCTAATTATTCACTAATGAATATGCAACAGCTGGGACCTGGCCGTCGCGAGCGTAGCAGACGGAATTCGACTGAGTGTATTTCACGGCGATTGTCGCAACGATCAAATCACGAAGAGCCGATTCCGGGATCTGTTTAAAAAAACAGACGAGCGGATGTCAGCATCAACAGCGATATTAATTCAAACAGCCGTCAATCCATCGACAAAATTTGTACCGGATATAGCGCCCCCTACAGCAGGTACTTAACAATGTAAAAATATGAGAGAGAAGGGCTTTCAATAGAAAAAACAAACAGTAAAATCAAAATAAAAGCGGATGACAGCAAACACGAATCCTGAACTGTTTAACATAACTGATGGTCACAAAATATCTGTTGCCAATGAAACATGTTTGCGACAGAACGTCTTTTGTTTTAGCCGATCGCAATAACAAAAGATGGGACATCAAGGCGCTACATGCAGACGGTCGCTGAAAACGTTTCTGCTTCCACACTAACAGCAAACTGAGTGCATTATGGGCGTTCAAACGGACTGATGCACTATATAGGTGCAGGTTACAGAGGTCACGTAGTTACATGTCTTGCCTGTGTCGCCAGAGGTCCCAGGATTGAACCCGCACAGCAGGCAGTTGCACGTTTTAACGAAAATCACTGCAATACACATCTTTGGGCTCAGACTGCATGCCTTCTGCCCTCCGAGGGACTTAGGATGAGAACAGGCTTAATACAATAATAATAATAATAGTAATAATACAAATAGCGATTCGTTAATGTTGGGCTCATAGCAGCCTAGTCAAAGATCAAGTCTGCAGCTTGAGCTACAAGTTGCTGGCCACATGGAGCTGACCGACTTTCACTCAAGTGACCCGAGGGAACTCTCACAATGGCTTTGGCATAGACGACATCACTATAAACATCGTACTGGTAGTATTATTAAACAAATCGCGGCCGACAAACATAACAGGTCACAGTGTCAACTTCACAGATAACATGCACAAGACAATCATGATGTAACCGACATGTTTTCTTGCAGTGACGACATCGGTGAAGAGTTTGTTGTCGACAAGAGCGTCATTGCGTCGCTGTTCCAACTGAAGTCCAAACAGCATGCGTAGCTCCGTCGACGCTGGCTCATAAGCTTCATCTATCTGATCAGCACACATCAAGTGCCGTACCATTAGCAGTGACGGTGTTGCAAGTAGGCTACAAAGATCGACTATAGTGTCCAATATTACGGATGTCACTGTGCGGCCACTACAGGAAATATGTGGAAAGAACAATTAAAGAGATAGGTCTTCAAGGGTTTCCTAAAAAACAGTCAGTGACGGCGCCGACGTGGCGTTCTGAGGGGGCAGAATGTTCCACAGTTGGGAATTAAGAGGCGACCGGAAGAGCTCGGTTGCCGATGGTGGGAAGACAGGTGCGTCGGACGACAAGCAATGATGACGAAGCAAAGCGGATACGTCAGACGACTGGTGGTATTCATCAGCAAGATACGATGGAGTTATCCTGTGTAGACATCTGTAGACCAATAAAACGACAATTTATAAGGCGCAGTAACACGGCTAAAGTTACTACAAGGGCGCCGTACAATGTTCGCTGCTCATACTCTGCGAACGTCAGTCAGTGAAGTAAGAACGTGAAAAAAGATGTCTTGAGCATGTTTTACTGTAGGCGCCGAACGAATGTCCAGTGGTAGACTGTTCCAGGCGACCGGACCAGCCACACAAAATGCCCAGTTGCCGAGTTGTAGCCACAATGACTTATAAGTATAATTATTAGTATTATTTTTATTAATGACAAACACAATGGCACATTAGTCTGTTGCAATGTTCCCAGAATAAGTTGTTTTTTATCGAAGGCGATGCATGTTCTGTGACGACTGAATCAAAACTGCAGCTGAAAAGTTGTTCTTTTGCCTGAATAATGCAATAAGTCCCGTTCTTCTTTCGACGCAGTATTTCAAGAGCAGCTTCGTCGTAACCAGGAGCAATTATGCCATCAGACACCTGCGCAAAGAAAAAACCCATCGGTTTACTGTCAAATCAGTGAAATATACACAAGACGTTGCAATGTCAAACGACAAATCGTCATCAGTTTTGTGATAAGACTAACAATGCCTACCTCACAAATCCTGGGGCCTACAACTTTATCTGTAAAAAATACAACTTAAAACTCAGTTGGACGCTTACATTTTAGCATCACTAGTACACAACGTCGATAAAATGCCTGTTTTTTAAAGCGACAAACTAATCAAATTACTGGAAACAAATTTGGTCACAAAGTTGACAACATTAAAATGGGGTGTGAGCTGTTAAACTCGGTAAAAATTACTGTAGAAATGATCAAACGCCCTTTCCCACTGACAGCAGATTTTCAAGTAACAGCAAACCGTGAAATTATTATTAACAATGCAGTAAACTGTTGTATATGTAGGATAAACAGCATGTATTCATCAAAGTATGGTAGTCTCACTGCTGAGACATGTCCAGATCAGAGCACTTTAAAAGTTATAGAATTACACTTCTCGGAGTGTTAAATTGAGGTAACTGAATGCATGCTGTTTATGCAAGCACAATGTAATTAGCGTAAAACACTATTAACAGTAATTGATTTATTGTTACACTCACACATACATTCAGCTGATCTATATTAAGTTAGATATTTTACATACCTCTCTTGAGATAATGCGTGCTGTAGCTACATCGCAAACGTCTGACAACGATATGAAATCACCGAACGACGACATACGATCGGCAGCTACAACAGCAGAAAAACACACACACATTCAACCAATAAATCGATAATTTTTGTGGCAGCATAAGTAATCGGGACCATCACAAAGTACACCAAAGCGCTAACAGCAGAAGGATCGCATTAACAGAAGAGTTTCAGATGGTGTCAGACGGAAAATGCTAAAACGACACTGTCAGGCAGTCACACTCCAAATCCTGCAACTGGAAAATCTCGGCTGCTGAAGGTTGATAGTCGAAACTTTGTCACGTGATGCACCCTACAAGGTCGCATAGTAAGTTCATCCTGCCATTATCAACTGGTCCCGTTGTTTTTGTTATCATGACTATTAAGGAGTTTAAAAACTGATAAATACAAAATTGGGTACAGATCATCAGTCCGTGCAGTTAGCGGGGCGCAAGCTGTCATGTGACAAGACAGCGTTGAAGCACTACACTAGTATTGAAACTCTCCAGAACACAAAGGTTCCTTATCTGTCATCTCCTGAGATTACGGAATTCTTACTGCACAGATAATTGATTTTTTTGCATGTTTTTTTGTTTGATTTTTAAACATCGACAGATACATCCCCGAGGGAGCTTAAAAATTAAGATAATGCGAAATTGGGTACAGATCATCAGTCAGTAGAGTCAGAGGCTGGCAAGCTGTCATGTAACAAGACAGCATTATAATGATGACGATTTAACTGAAGAACAGCTGTAAAGTTGTTTCAACCTCGAGCCCGTGTGTATGCGACAGCGAGTGGACTCAGTTGATGCTTCAGGTCGTCAACCATGCACAGCTTAGCATCGCTGTCACTCAGAGCAACTCCGACCGCGGCTCCAGCAGGACTCACGTGCTTGAACGACGCAGCCGCTGGCAAACCCAGTACTGTCTTCAACTCACGGACTAACTGCCAACCGTTGAGAGCGTCCAGCAGATTAATGTAGCCGGGAGAACCATTCAGCACTACAACAATGTAAATGCCAAGCTGATTACCTTCACATCCTGTACATTCACACTGGATATAATAATAATAATAATAGTAGTAGGCAGTAGAGTTAAGTCAAAGAACCGACATCACCGGAGACTCCAGAGAGACCACCTACCTGTTCCAGCAGTTAAGAGTAGCTTTGCAAAAAGAGAACTAACATGGTCTCATTTCAGAACACATTTACAGTCGGCTAGCTGGTTAAAAACCAGTTATTTTTTTAGCTTCAACGTTTAGTTCCCACAGCTTTGTGACCATGCGCCAAGAAAACAAAACACCAGAACAATGTTTATAATGTTTATAGTGTTACCATCTACGACACAAAGCCACATGCAAGTTCGCTTGGGTCCTCTGAATGGAAGTCGGTCAGGGCCAGCTGTAAACTTGCTTACGTGTTCTCAGTGTGTCTATAAGAAATAGAAGATAACTGAAATCTGTGTACAGATAATATCCTCCTGCAATTCTAGGTTTGACTGCCAGAGATAGACCAACTGAGCCATTCAGTCCAGTTTCATATTTGCAATATGTACAGTGTTACCAGTTTTTACTACCATGCGCCTCTGAAGTTACGACCTTATAGTGCTATATAAATCACTTTATTATTACTATTATTATTATTATCATCATTATTATTATAATGAGAAGATAAACAGAAAACATTTCAGCAGTTGGCTGCTTGCCTCTGTGAATAGGACGTCAGTCTTTGGCCGTCGGACATACCCTGACCTGTGCCCGATCCATGGTTGACAGGCGACCACTAGTGGGTAAACTGTCCGCTATTGGTCAGCCAACTAAGCCAACTCAGCCTTCCATCCCTATCGGTAAATGAGTAGTAATCCGTGTATTACATGGATTACGGGGGTGGAGGCCATTAATCAGCAGACAATGGCTGCATATGGCTGTAGGTCAAAGTCCATTAATGGGGACTTGGACTGCAACTTAGGTTGTATGCCTGCTCTGTATGTGACACAAAGTGCCACTGCAGTAGCAATATGCAGCTTGTGGCGCTATACAAGTGTTATGCCTTTACCTTCATGGCTCAAATGAATGATAATCATTATTAGTATTATTATTATATTATTAAACATTTTATTCACACAAATAACAAAGCATTTACGATGTCAAAAACATACGATGAGGCTAAATTACAATTACATTTCACTAATCTACACGAACAAAACAAATTATTCCCGAAAATAACAAGCAACTGTCATATACCGCTGATAGGCAGTTTGGGCAGAGTAGTGTAGAGCTGCGCGGGCTTCTGGTGTGGGTTGGTTCCATAGCGCAGTGGCAGTCTTGATAAGCCAGTACCAAACTGCTCACGAAAGTAGTTCGATATTGCTGCATCGTACTGCTCCACGTGCACAAAAGCCTACGCCATCACACGAAACCAGTATGACGCAGCAGAGAAAATAGAGGCAGAGCTGCAAAAGTACCTGTCATATTAGTAAAGGTATAATAATAATAATAATAATAATAATAACAAGATCGATTATAGTGTCCGAAATGACAAAGTCACTGCACAGGCACTACAGGAGATTCAGGGAAAGAATGACTGAAGAGATGCAATTGTATTGTAATATACATAAGCTAGACGCAAGTTGCTACAAGAAACACAAGCGATTGGAAAAAATAGTGCATATAAAGTAGCAATATATATAACAATTAATTTGGCTAGTTGCTGCTGGCCAACGATACTGGTATATCGGCCAACACAAACTCAGGCTTTTAGCAGGCCATGCTGAAACGCAGGCAAAAATCATAGCAAAACCTAAACACATGTTTGAATAAGACTCACAAACTGACATGCTTCCAAGCGATATTCTGGTAACGAAAATATCTTCTGATGCAGTTAATCAATAAAAATACTCTCATCTGCATCATTACTGTTTCAATATTGTGCCGCAGTGTTGCAGCAAATATGTGGGCAATTTCATGCACCTGTGAAATCCGAGAAGAAAGAGAATATTTGTGCACAGAAAGGAAAGAGCTCATCCCTTTACAGTGCTTTGAGCCGGCAAGGATTAGACCCAATTAAGCTAGAATACAACCCATATTGGCCAGATGGCCAGCTAGAATTAACAGCCAGAGCCTTTAACCAACTTAAGCCAGTATTCCAGCGATCCTGGTTGCAGTGCTGCTCACTACTACACAGGACTCACCATTTCTTCCCCAGCAGTGGCCAAAACCATCGTTGTAAGTCCGAGAACAACATTACAACATTGTGGCAACGTGACTATTCATTTTTTTGTTCACCTTGAGCGCAAGCTGTTGTCTAGTGGTCAGCAGAGTATCCTTATCCACTGAACTCAGCATCTCATCAGCAATTCTACCACACAGCAATAACCATATCGATTACTGCACGATCATTACAATCATCCAAGAGAGACTTGTCTGAAAAACAGTTAGAATCTGCGACTAAGAGTGGGCGTGTCATGTCCCAAGATTGCCACACGGCAGATCACAAATAGGATTCGAGAGAAACTCCGAGGATCAGGGCCGCAAAAGACCTGGAAAATGGGCGCAACACGGTAACGTGCAATAGGAATAAGCAGAGATCAACACTAATGGAGGAATCTCATCGCACAATGTCCCAACCAGGACAGCAGCAACTGAATCTTAAGACTCGTGTAAAGGGTTTTTTTTCCAGGTTACGTCAATGTCATTATCGCACAGTGCACTCGGTGCACTGAATACTGCTGAAACAGAAGCACCATCAGCAAGCGACCAATTCTGACGACGTTCAGGTCTGGATCGTGCAGGTCGTTGCTCAGTGAGTTTTAGAATGTCGGACTAACAATCGCAAAACACAACAGCCATACAAGTCTAGCTGCATCTGCGGCACGCGACGTGTAGGCAGTGGCTGGCAAAACGAAGGTGCTAGCATTCGGCAACTTTGGCGACTGGCACTGTAGGTAAAACTTCGGTTACAAACCATTCCTAAATTATGAATCTTAACGGAATAGAACTTTCCTCGACCAATCATCTACAGGTAACACGAGTGAGTGAGTAGTTGCTTAACTGCACATCAGCAAAACAGGTAACATGAAACACACCTGTCATAGTCAGTTGGGTCGCACACAACGGTAACTCGGCCGTGGTTCTTAGCAGCTGCACGTAACAAAGTCACTCCACCTGAGCAAGAAAACCAAGTCTACACATCTCGGACTTAGTCAACGACACTGTGTTACTTGCCGGCTTTGTGTCTGTGTCTTGTGACAACACATGGGTTTTTTGGCATCTGAACAACAGCCTCAAAACGCTGCTATCACGGACAGACAATAAAGCCACACTACAAATTCAATACCGTATCATATAAAGAAAAAATCTCAGTTTAATATCGCAAGCATAGTTCTAGTTCTTGTAGATTTTGCATTTGTAGTCTGTAGTCGTCACGGGCTCAAAGTGAAATTACAGAAAAAACTCAATAAAAGTAATAGTTATCAATAAAGATAAATGATCCAAGAATCTGTCAGTCAGTAACACAGGCTAATTACACATAGGCTAAACAAATCTAGAAAAAATCACAATTATTGCAAAAACTAAACAACTCAAAATGCAAAAACAAACAAAAAACGAAGTACCCTGCACCTGTCATTAATCAATTAATTAATTAATGCGTTCTTTCATATTTGTTATTATTACGACAGACAGAATGTAATACATAATACATGATAAATAACAATAGTTAATATAAAAAATACAAAATTCAGCCAGGGCATACTATAACTGAATAACTGAACGTCATGCTTTACACAGCTGCTAAATACATACAGTGAAGTCTTGTTGCGAGTATTTTTACAGTAACTCCATACAGAACATGTTAACGCAATTACCAATGTCAATCTGTTCCACAGCCCCGTCAATAGTCACATCTCCAGCAGACACAGTTTGCGAAAAGGGATACAGGTTACAGACGACCAGGCTACAACACCAATCATCACTGCTACTGTGACAAATATCACCGTCAGTGACATTATCAATATTATCACATGCTGACACTAGCCACTACACTATAACCTATGTACGACCTTGCTGCCATTTGTTACATATTTTCAAACAGAACACCATGTATTTATGCATTACCTTAACTATGTTATCATTGATTATGTATAATGTATTGTATGACGATGTACGTTATTTCGGCAGAAACAATAAAGATGATGACGATGATAACACAAACATGGCATAATTTCAATGTTCTGCAAAATTTTTAAAATGTCGAGAGAATGGCACAAATATTTACTGCTCTGTGGAAAGCAATGCCAACTAACAACTGAAAACAATTGAGTCATATTTTCAGCATAAACAAAAGCCGAATTCTGACTTTACCGTATATACGAAAATCCATGGCTGTTCATGTCTTCCTTGTCGCTGTCTGTTGACTGAGCTAAAATGCCTGCAGGTTTAAACAATCACCTTTCACATTTCATAGCTGGCTGGCATCCACGTATATTGATAGAAGTTTAAACCGTTAAGGTGGTGTTTTTTGCAATCTTTTTATTGAAACAGAACCCTCTAGATTGCTTGCAAAACCTCATGCAGTCACACGATGGTTTGCTCTGTTGCAAATGGACCGAAAAACATCACAACCTATTTACACAAAAAACACCGACAGATACAGGTGTATGTGTGTAACACTGTAATTGTGCCCTAAATCAAAAATAAACTTGCATGTGCAGAATAGCCGATATAACTAGTTATTTAACTTTTACCCATTAGCATGGCATTTTAAAACAATTTATTGTTATATTTTCACTGGCCAGTGGCAGAACACATGGCTGGCACTCTCAGAACCCTTAGGTTCTGCGCAACACCGGTGGAAACCATTGCGTTAAGGAGTATGGTCCAAGAATGGTCTATCAGGCAGCAACAGAGGCTAAACAAGTCACCAAGCCTAGAAAAGTACTTGCACAATACGACCTAAGAGTGCTGGATGTGTACCACCAAATCGCCCATAATTACCAAAAAAAACCCAAATTATATCATCATAATGGCTTAGGTATACATGCAAAAAATTACACGTAAAAGTGCATACATTGACTACAGATAATTTCATGCTGTTCACTAATGTAACACTGTGAGTACAATGTGTTGTAAATTCATTTCTTGTCGTGTTGCAAAACAAATAAATACTAAGCAACACACTGAACACAGTTAAACACAACTGCATTACAACAACGAAGTGGACACACAGGGCCACAAAAACCTCTAATAAGTAACACGTGCCAAACAACTAAAACAAAAAAACAAATCCAACAATTGAGATGTATTCTAAGGGCCGGTTCCATCGACTCGGGTTAAGTTAACTCCGAGGTTAACCTTTGATTTAACCCTTGGTTAGCAAAAACGCGTTCCAAGAGCACTTAACAGCCGGTCAAATGCGAGTTAACTTAACCGAGCTCGATCGGCCAGTTAAATCGC
>Ga0056115_1001738_pt1 | contig 10648 bp, 9 predicted proteins | sample WorMetOlspDAHAB1_FD_77007 | JGI IMG/M metagenome (GOLD analysis project Ga0056115, IMG submission 77007) | Marine gutless worms symbiont microbial communities from Max Planck institute for Marine Microbiology, Germany - Olavius sp. DAHAB.1 ... | reverse complement strand
GACCTGTTTCTGTGTTTACGGGCGCTAAGGCCGATTCCGTAAAACGCTGTTAAGTGGGTTGTTTGCACTGAGAGGTGTAATGTTCAAAAACACTGACTTACCCAATCAAAAAATCACAAGCACGGCTGCGAATTATTGTACAACATCACAATTAGTATAGCTTACATGTACACCGCAAGATAGTACGGTTAACTTTGTGCACATATCACGTTGCAGTCAGCTGGAGAATGTCACTGTCTTTGTAATGTTGTACAACAATTCGGGGAGTAGGCACCATCTGTACACAATTGTGTTCTGTCAGCTCTTGCAAACAGGTAATGAATGAATGAACGTTTTCAACGTCTGTTCGCAGGTTCTTTTTGTCGCTATTCGACGTTCGGCGGCACCCAATGCTTCTGTGTGTACACATCCACAGACGTTCGCCCTATGAACGGCACCCAGTGTGCAGGTGAGTTTTCGCCGTCTTTCCGGCCATCCTTTCCTTCATACTGTTTGAGGTCAGTTCTGCAGGACAGTCGCTGAGGTGCGAAATTATACCATAGTTAAGCAGCAGCTGAAATATTGTGTTGAACAACAGCTGTCCAGGCAGAAGAAAAGCCGTTGTTAGGTGTGAACTTGTAAGTCTAATAGACAACTGTGTAAACCAAGGATCCATGATATAGGAGGCAAAAATAACAGCGGTGTAGATCAAATTCGAGTACTTGACTTCCAGGTTGCGTTTAACGTTTTTAAGTATATTTTAATTTAATATTTTAGAACGTACGACATTTACAGCCAGATTTGAATTACAAATCTAGCGTTGTTAGCAAGTCTATTTCATTTATTGATAAGTCGGCAGAGGCTTATTTTTCGGACCATTTTCAAGTTTCAGATGAACTAAAATAATTTCTGTTCACTAGCCATTAGTAATAAAAACATAACTTTGTACATTTAATATATTTTTTCAAAATCATATGAAAATTACAGCCTCAGACAACCCTCAGAACGCATTGGACATTATGCACATATTCAGTGCTGCACAAATGATGATGATTATGATTAATATTATTTTGTCACTCTCTCGCCTATTTAGTATTTTTATATTCTTGTATTTATATTTTTATATATGCTTTGTTCTCGTTATTCTATACTTATAACGCTCGTGGTGAAATAAAGATGAGTATTATTATTATTAATGTTATTATTGCGTCGATAATACTGCTGCTGTAGATGAGAACGAGTGTCTGACAAATAACGGCGGCTGTTCCCAACGCTGTTCCAACACTTTTGGTAGTTACGCATGCAGCTGCAACACCGGCTTCCAGCTGACAAGTGACCGAAAAACGTGTGTTGGTCGGTATCGGCAGTCGTGTAGTTTTTTTATATTTTTATTTTATATTATTTACTTAAAGGTCAGTGTGATTCTGACATAAAACAGGAAACCAACGCATGACACGAAATTCCGCCGGGAAAGAAAAGCACACAAAAACGTGAAAAACCTTAAAAATGTTTTGTAAAAACGGAGAAAAAATATGACTATTGTTAATTAAAAAACTTTAAAACAACATGGTGCAAACTGATACAATGGCTGACATGTCACGTAACCTACAGTATATATATGAATCCAGCGGTTGGCAACCGTTAGTCGACTCGCGTATCAACTTTTTTCTCTCCGATGTCAGCGTCTTCAACAGGTTAAAAGAACTGAATACTGGTCTAGAATTGAAGTCAGAAGACATTTAATAACATCCTCTCTGATTTATGTGTAACTGTAAAACTGTTAATAATGTCAAAATGCAAACTGCATGTAATGGAACTGGTAACCATATAATATGTTGTTTTATCGGGGTAGTATCGGCTGTAAACGGCGAAAGCCTAAACTTAGGCCTACGCTTCCACCGTCTTGTCATTGGTGGCTTCAGTGAATTTTAGTTTGTACGCAAAGGAGAGCAGCACCAAAATCGCATCAAAAATTTCCAAAATGAGTTTAAAACAAGTGACTTCCCACCGATCACGTCGTGACTGGCATTTTATCCCTTTAAGTTATGCAATCTACTAACGTATTATCAACGTTAACGTCAGTGGCAATGTGTAACGTGTAAAGTAACGTTTAGCGCATTATCTGTATACATTCCTATTGCGCTGCTTGCGCTAGTACCTTTTAAACAAATATAATGCCTTATGCGCCTTAAAACAGCTTCGGTTGCGTTCGAGTTGCGGAGTGAGATTTAACAGACTGTTTCAGGCGGACGGATCAGCAATGGAAAACGCCGTCGGCTGTATACTTGCCGAAGCGGTGACATGTTACGACGTTACGGACAGCAAATTTCGCTGGGTGCAACCAGGGAGTTTAACAGTAGGGAGGTTGCACAAAGGCAAAAAAACAATGTAATTAGTGGTTTCATAAGAAGTCTCGTTTTCAACACATCGACGCTAGCGCCACCTGAATGTGGGCGCAACGGAGATTCTTTGGCTAGACAGTTGGACATCATCATCATCATCATCATCATCATCAATAATAATCATTTTGTAATGCGTCCACTAAACGCACGCGCATTACAATTGTTCACGGTTAAAGTAACGGTAAAACACTGGGAAACTAAAAAATACAGAACACGAAATAAAATGACGATTAGCTAAAGTGCTCTGTACAGTTGTAGGCGACAAACTGAGGTGAACGACCATTCAATGTAAGACAGAGCGTGCGCGTTTGTTGTCTGTGTGTGCAAGATACCAACGAATGTTCAAATCCGTCGAGCTGTCAGACAGGAAGGTGCGTCAACACATATGGCGGTTACTTCTGTCTGAACCCATCAGTCATCGGTCAGTTTTGCACGTATAACATCAACAGCTGCAACAATAACGACAACAGTAACAACAGTATAAACAACCGTTTGAGGATTCTTGGACTGGTCAATTCGCGCAGATGTTCTTCCTAAAAACGCGACGGAAAACTGCTGCTAGATAGTCGTTCTGAACGAAGTAATAAAAATTATGGTAGCCGACGAATTGAGCAGTCCGCGAATCGTCGAGGGCAGTGTGACAAAGATAATCGACAGTAGTACACATACGTGTGCAAAACAACTAACCAACCTGACACTTAATCTAATCCTAACCCTAATCCTAACCCTAACCCTACTGCTACTACCAAACAGAGAGCAACAGTGAAAATTAAACTAAATATAGTCACATGTCCTGCGTATCCAGATAAATTCATACGAGACAATGTTGTTGCACCGTTTGTACCAACTTGGATTGTAATGTCACACTGCCATCGTGGAGTCCGCGAGTTGACTAGTCCACCAGTTGACCAATCGCGTAAGAGCTTGTAGTCTTTTTTGTTAAAATTATAACCATGGTCGGGCACATGTCCCTAACTCTCTTGAATTGAAGTTATATCCGAAAATTACGTTCGTTTTGATGTCCAGGAATTGTCTGAATACGCATTTGTTCCGTTTCATGTTTTTCTCTTTCGAGACACGTTTACTCTTCGTGGACCCTGTGCAGTACTGTGTTTGCAGTGGCAGCCGCCCAGACCGACGAAGAGGAGAAGAAGGTTGAAATAAGTACCGAGAGCGAAGGTTACTCGGGGTCAACGGTTGTGATAGCAGCAACGATGTCGGCCATTGTCGTGTTCGTGACGGCCGGCATAGTGGCACTCGTCGTCCGCCAGGTTCAGCGACATCGACGCGGTAAACAGGCACACCGCAGCGTCAACATCGGTCAGGTGTCGGCGCCCGGCCTTGAAAGGGTCCGATCCGGCTGCTCGAACGGACCCACAAACTAGAAAACCATCCAGAGAGTGGACTTTGATGTCACGCGCAACGGTGTACACGCAGCCACTGAAACTACAAGACTAATCCTTCACCACTGTCTACTCATTCAAAAGCAATCTGTATAAATTATCATGGACTGCCTGTTTAACTGGCGACCAGCCGTTTGGCAGCTTCCCATCGTTTTAACTTTGAACAGTTGTGGCTAAATGTTGCGCAGACTTTTTTGTAATACTAAATATCAGATTTAACCAAAATTTTTATTTCGACGTAGTTTACCCATCTGAGCTTTGTCAGCGAATAACTGTCATTTTTTTCAGTCAGCGTAACATTGTGTTGTCTGTTCCGTTCTTGGACACATGCATGGCATATTCTTATGTAGACCTGGAAGTGGTAAATGTCGCCGTTTCGTCTTTAGGATCTCTCTGACATTGTTTTCTACATCGTTGACTAGCCAAACTTGATTGTTGTTACTTCCATATTGCCGTAAAATTTTAACTCACGACAAATCTACAGACATTGACTTCATACCTCAGGGAAATCCCTATAATGGTCCTTAGAACATCTGCATTTTCGCGTCGCTAACATCTGCCGACAAGTATTCTGACGATTAAAACATGTTATCAGTTAATGTCTAACAAGTTACAAGTACGTGCCCATATTGTGTTGATGTACGTTACATTCCACGGGCTCCGTAGGACTAAGAAATTTTACGTAAACCAATCGTGTATGTCAAGGATATCGGTGGTACGAGTTTGGCATGGTTTGTGAACAAAAGGCGTCGCAAAATGTGCTTTGCTGATTTACGTTGATTTCGTATTAACACGCACCACGGCATTTGCACCTGGTTGTGACCAAATCGAGATCTGTAATTTCTAAACAAGCGTGCTTTTAACAGAATACAAATATGCCTATAGTATAATACAGTATAATATAATAAATCGATCAGTCAATAAGTGTGTATTATTTGAGTCTCCTGACAATTCAATAGTACCACAAGCTCCAATAGAGTGAGATTTTACAGCTGGATCGCTAGAGAAAGAAAATTTGAGATGACAATGAAACAACTCAGTAGCTAATGTTTAAACGACATTTAACTGTTGTATGTGATTAATTTTTAACCTATTATAAACATCGTAAGCAAGGTACACAGGAGGCTAAACCAACTATTTTAATAAAAGTCACAAAAAAGCATAAAACAAACTTTAGAATAACAGTTACTAACAGTTACTAAAATGAAAAATAAAAAAACAAGTAGAACAGTTACACACTGTAATACAAGATGCAGATACAGTTACAAACTGTAAACAACACTAAACGGTTAGCAGACCTTAACAGCCACACCTACAGATCTGCTTTTGAAAGGCTCGTCTGCGAAAGATATGTTTCCATACCAACCGCTTTATCGCATCGTCTGAAAGAAGGTAGGCCTACTGCAGAGACTTTTTGTCACAAAAACTGGAACAATATTGTGTAACAACGTTATGGCGGAATATCAGAAAGGTCACAAGACGTATCTTGCTTGTCATACGTACAATGTTATAACGCATATTGAGCACTCAAGACGGTTGCAGGTTGAGCCAGAGCGAGAGTACGTCGATTTCGTGAATTCCAACCACGCTTGTTACGTACCCCGCATTAAGGTGTAGCAGCGGTTCGGATACAACTGGATGTTCCTTTACTACTAGCCAAAATATTATGTTAGTTGCATTTGGCGCTGAAACGCCTCGTCCATAGTGGCGATGGTCTCAGTTCAAGTCAGTTGCTATTTTCTGGAAAACTTTGCGTACATCGGTGGAGTGGTAATCCAGGAGACTACTTTCCTGTCCATGTACAGTTGCCGCTTTCGCAGAGATTATGCCGGCTTGAAAATGGCCATCTGAAACAGTTCACGAAAAATTTCCGATCCGACTATAAGGGTTCGCTGAATGAGGGATAGGTTCTACTTGTGAAGTCGAAGAACATGAAGTTTTAACCAAGTTATCTCACGCACAACGTAGATGTAGTGGCAAATGGGTTCACTATTTTCTGAATAAATCGATATCAGTTTGGGAGTATACACGGTGGCCCAAAATAAGCCACTACAGAATCGTATTAAAACCCGTTAGAGAAGCTAGATTTTTTCATCACATTTGTACGTAACAGAAGCACAATAATATTAACAGTTGGTAAGCCTATTAAGTGTTCTTTTCCTGATCCCACGTTTAGAAAGCGAGAAGTCAATGTCAACACAGTGACGCTTGTAGCTCATCCGACATCTCATAAATTGCTCAGCAGCGCAGCTAAGGGGATTCGGGTTTGGCGGGGGAGGGACCTGCTTTTCACCATATATAATTATAGGATCGAAATAATACTTCAGCAGTCGTTAAGGGGCGCATTAGATCTACTTGCAACGCTTTGACAATATTATGTTATAGGCCTACAACGAGTACCAAGCCGAAAACCCGGTGCCCGCGCAGTGGCTGTCATTTCGGACAGTATAATAGATCGTTTTGCTTGCTTGGTGACAAACTCCATTCAACGGACAAATGGACAGACGGACGAAAGGCACAACGGTCATTTCCCTTTGTCTGTTTGTCTAGTGTCAGTTTGTTCGTCGTGTTTGTTCACTGCTGCCAATGTCAAGGAACGCATTGTGACATTTTTTACGCTAATATTACAAGATGTCGAAATTAATGTCAGAAGATGACGACGAAACTGTAATTTTTGCCAGTGCAACGATAATTTCCCGCAGTTGTGAACTTCTCGCGCAATAACGGTCTGAAAAGAAAAAGGCGTCATTCTGTGCGGCTTCGAGGTCACGTGCAGTCTCCTACAAAATACGGCGCTTACAACTGCCTAGTGCGAGATTCACAAGTTCACTGGGAAAATAAACTGAAACATGACATTCGCATGAATCTGTCCACTTTTGAAAAACTGTTTACACCGCAGGAGTCAATGATCGGATTTATTAAGACATGTCTGTTGTGTGCGTTAGATGGAGTTTGAGACTTACTGACTTTCCCTTAACATCAATCAATCTTCATCATGCGTAGTGAAGGCCTAGACCATGCGGCTGCACGCATGACGACCCTATTGTTTGGCCCGGGTTAGCAGAGGACCGTGACGGTCTCTGCTCAGCCGGCGTCAATGGTCGACTGTGTAGCATAACCAAGCGGCCACTGTTCAGTTTGGCGACGACGTTGACGTCGGTCGACGACGGCGAGCAGGCAGGCAGGAAGGTGCGCGTTCGAGGTCCGGGCGTGGTGCACCTCGATCTGCCGCCGAATCCAACCTCCGCGCCTCCAAGTGAGTATTTTACTGACAAGATTATATGCGTTCTGTCAAACTCCGAATATGTACAATTTCGGTTTTCCCAATCGGATAAGATATCGAAAATTTCCGGGCGAACTATAACGAACATAACTTAATTCGAAACCGCTGAATTATCCAATATACATATGCCAAAACGAATTAGGCCTTGTCTTATTTTGCGTTGATAACATTCAACATACATATTAACCGGATAAATTTAGGCTAACATTGCTAAAATTCGTGAAACGCACAAACCGCACTTTATTCCTTGCAAACATGAGTTATTATAGTCAATGTTTTGCGTTAACAACGGCCTCCTAAGCCCCCTTATTCAGACTAAAATCGTGACCATATCTACAACACAACCCGCATTTTGTTTGTAACATCGTGACTTTCGTTGCCACAGCAACAAACATCATCGTGGATAAATACTCAACGACACTGCAGAAACCGAGACCTGCTAAAACCCCCAGCAAAGCATAAGAATATTAAACATATCTGCTATTGTAAACAAATAATGTTCAACTTTTCTGTTCGGTTGCCAAGGTAACAGGGGTTCATCTGTGGCGATTTTCACCGACGTCGTTTAATTGTATTACACATAGGCCTAAACTTAACTTAATAACCGGGGTTATATCTTTTGTGTAAAATGAGTTGAAGTTATGTTTATTTTAAAATATCCAGATTTTCGTTGCCGTGGTACAAGGTTCAATGTGTTTACATTTTAGACCGCACTATCGTCGACCCGAGAAACCCGCACCTAGACACAATAATTTTTGATTTATCGGTCATATAACAGAATTATGGTCAACTTAATTGTCTATTTTTCCGAACTTCGGTTGCTATAGTAACGGCGGTCGGTCTGTGGCAGTTTTAACTAATGCCATTTACTTCGTTATATACATAATCCTTCTTCGTGACTTAGTATAAAAGTTAATAACCGGGGTAATATCATCTGTATAAATCAAGTTATAATGAAATATATTCCAAAATATCTCGATTATGTTGCCATGGCAACAACAGTACAAGGTGGCCCAAATATTGGCACATTTTAATTAACTAGTTTCTCATCACTGGTTCATATTGATTTCGTTTAAGCACCGCCTTTAAAAGTGCATTCTAATAATCTCAGTTCACTCTACTAGGAGGTTCGCGGTGAGCCGTTGAAACCGCCTGGATGCGTCACTGGGGCCGATGTCACACTGGCCTCTGCTACTGTACCATCATTCTCCCCGGTTTACGCGCTACTTGTTTTGGCGCATGTCGCCGCCACAACCCGAAATGCGGTGTGAGCTCATGTGTGGCCACAAACCTACAAATAGAACGGTGTGTGTGAATGGCTGCCGGTGGGTGGCGTAATCAGACTCAGAGATCATTGCACGCACGGCCGTGCAGTGTCCCAAGTCGGCGGTCTGAGCGGCACATAGGCCTACCAGTTAGGTTCTACATGGTTAATCACCTGAAACAAGTCAACTGACTGGTTTTAGGCACATACAACAGTGCTTGTGCATATTTTCAACTATATAGAAAAAAACTGCGCGCAGTCTACCAAATGTTGTATAAGCCAACGCTATAAAACAGCGACAATTAAATTTTTAAATTATAGGCCTAAGCATGGAATATGCGAGCTAACACATTTATTTAAATCTATTTAAATCTACTGTCATCTTTAAATTTACAGGCCAGCGCGTGCGTTTCATGCTTTTAATTTATGAAGTGATTTCTTTGCTGCTTTAAAAAAATATTTGCGGTTTTAATATGTGAAGTGTATTGACGTCATCGACGTCAATGTCATAACACGTCGCCATTCTGGAGGTATAGTTAGTGTGAACAAAAGAAGAGTTAAAATACGTAAATATAGCTGCTGATTCTTATGCCAAGGTTATTTGCAGACCGTTTTGTTCGACTTGCGTTTAATTCTACACACAACAGTTAGTAAACAGCAACAAATAATATACCTACAACATGGCGGCGGTAACTGTTGTGAACAGAATGACGTAACTGTTATGACGTGTGCTATTTTCATTGCATTAATGATGATCAGTGACCGGCTTAGCTAATATTGTCCAACTTATCTTGTTAGGCAACCGCCGTCACCATGGCAGCCGTTTTGGGTCCCACTAGTTGGAAGTAGGTCCCCATGTTTACACCCAATTAGGCCTACAAAGACTCAGATCGCACGAGGGCGGCACGACGCCGTATCCATACACTTTATTTAAAAACATTATGCGTTGCCTTATTTCATGCACTCTTAACGGACAGCAACAACGTTATTGAAAAAGTGAAACGATACATTGCCAGTTGCATCATGCGTGACCTGTTCTTATCAAAGGTGTAATGATTTTCTGTCCACTAATACTGATATACGGATAATAGTCCTTCGCAACTTTAATATAGACCGCGTCGAAGTTGGCGCGATACAACTAGCTCCTACTAACAGCTAGTGCTGTGATACGACGACATTCTCCTCTCCCAAAAAAACGCGGAAAAATTCTTCCCGAAAATCACCTTAAAACAAAACCACCAATATATGACAAGAGATGTGTGTGATCCGTGTTCGTTTTTAATTGTTTGTTCGCATTAAATAAAGCGCACGGTGAAGAGGGAAGACACAGATGAATTTGGGACCGTGTCCTAGGGAGTTCTGGCGTAGCTTGTATTTTTACACTGCATGTATTATTTTCAATAGTCAACTTGACAAGACCGTATTGTGCTGCAATTCGAAACACCTAAAGTTGCGATCAAAATGTTTGTGGTGCGTGAAGAGCTGTCCGGATGGCTTTGTCCGGTTAGCCCTCTCCGCGTATGCCGGGTGCAACAGGCATATTGTTACTGATCTTATAGTGCCCGCATAATTGAAATAAAACTGAGATATATCTGAGACAAAACAGAAATAAAACAGTGTTTTATCTCGCATGTAGCACATTAGAAATAAAACGGCAAAACAAAGCAGCCGTGACACGTTTTAGCTGTTTCACTTCTGTTTTATTTCACTTTTATTTTAGTTCCATTTCATTTGTGCGGGTACTATTAGAAGATTACAGCAGGCATAGGCAAATTGCAAATGATGTCGATCGACGTTGTAGGGCAGCTACCATGGACGGCGGAGCTGCACGATGGCTCTGCGTCATCGTTGCCACGTCCGTCGTCTTTTCGACGCTTGTCCACACAACCAACGCCCGTAAGTCGCGTTCTTCTCTTTCTTCTTGCAACATAATACAGGGACTGTTGCGGCTGCATGAAAGGTACTAATACTGCATAGTGTGACCTTGTGTGATTAGTTTTTTTGCAGGTATCGTAGCAGTCTTCAACGTGTTGCTGCAACAGTTCGATTAGCTGAATTGCGCAAACATAAAACATGAGAGTTTTTGTCCGTTTTTCTGCGTACAGAAGTCACAGTCAACAAAATGTGCAAATAAAATAATAGCGAAAGTGAGAATTGAACCGATTATGTCATATAGATTTAACCGGAATATTACTTTAAATATTACATGTTTTATCTCTTTCATAGTTTCATATATGCGTTCATGCTTTCATTTAAATGTTGCCAGTCATAAATGTGCGCATATATAACGCGTTGTGCTGTTTACAGAATGTAGTTC
>Ga0056115_1001737_pt1 | contig 10649 bp, 5 predicted proteins | sample WorMetOlspDAHAB1_FD_77007 | JGI IMG/M metagenome (GOLD analysis project Ga0056115, IMG submission 77007) | Marine gutless worms symbiont microbial communities from Max Planck institute for Marine Microbiology, Germany - Olavius sp. DAHAB.1 ... | reverse complement strand
TTTTGCAGCTATACTTCAGGACAAAGTTGATTGTCAAGAGGTTGAAGGTGAATGGCTGCAATTGAAACTGTATGTCGGCACACACATGCAGCATTTGTCTCCTGAGGATTGCTGGTCCTCACTCAGTCAAGGCAAAGCTTTTTCTAACATAATCAAGGTGATTAATTTGCTGCGCATTTTTCCAGTGTCAAACGCTGTACTGGAAAGATGTTTCAGCGCAATGGGGAAAGTGAAAACGGACTGGCGTAATCGGCTTGGTGAGAAGGAAGTGGAACACCTGATTAGACTGAAGAAAGAAGGCCCTCCACTGGGCAGCCCTGAAGCACAGAGTTTGCTTCAGGGCTGCAGTGGACACCTTCTTCAAGTCAAAGCCCAGAAGAGGAGAGACAGCTACTGCTGCTGCATCTTCATCTTCTCATTGAAAGTTCCTAGTTTTGCATTGCCTTGGCTGAATGACGGAGATTCTCAACATACAAATGCTTAGTATATTTTCACAGTGGTGCTCAGCATTAGATGCTTGTGTCTGACGAGTTATTTTCTAGTTTCTCAGTGTGAGTGCAAGACGAATTGGGCTGAACTGTTGACAGGTGTTCATGGTTTTCCTTAATTTTTTTGCAATGTGGCCAAAAATATTTTATTTGGTACCTGGTAATTGCTGAAATGGGAAATGTGGAATCCATTATACCTTGCATAATTTTCCCCATAAAATGGGATCTAGATGCCTCTGCCCTATATTCAGTGTAATATTAAGAGTGTTATGTTGTGGTAAAATTTAACAAAAAGATAGCATTGACATTAATTCCAGATCTGTTTTTATTATTGTATCCATTTATTTTGCATAATTAGTTCATAGTGAGATGATTTTGAGAACAAAGTAAACAGATAAATGACATGCAGTTAACAATGCAGATGTGAACAAAATTAACAGTTGCTGTCATTTGCTGGTATCGCGAATACAGAAGTTTTAGCCATTTTTTGGGATTTTCCATGGTTCCTACTGTTTTTCCATCGTCCCAGCAAAAATAGTTTTTGCAGTGGCAAAAACTTAACGTGGCAGTAAATGTCGCAAAAGAGGTAACAAAATGTTCAAACAGAGGCTGTAAATATTGTCACTCATACGGTGCGATAGTGCAGCAGTAAGTTTACCACCAAAACATGACGGGAAATTACTCAACCTTGCAACTCACCTGAAAAAGTAGCCAAGATTTTATTGTTGCACACTATTATGAAACACATTAAGTTGTTCATTTATAAGGCAGCAGTAGATTCGACAATAAAATGTGCGTTTCGCATTGCTGTTGCAGAATGCCTTTCTTCGAGACGAGTGCCGCAACTGGTCAGAATGTTGACAAGGCCGTGGAAGCTTTACTAAGCAGAGTTATGCTGCGCATTGAATCCATCGTCGACAAAACCATGTTTCACGGCAAACGAAATCTAAAGGAGGAAGACAATAACTCCAGCTGCAGCTGCTGATGCACTCAGTTGTTGGTTTGAAACCAGGATACAGACATTTCTTGCCAACTGCTATAAAAAGCAGCTGTCTGTCTGTCGGTTGTACTCAATATTTATTTTAGCGGTGGAAATTTTTTTTTTATTTTTGGTTGATTGATAACTGGCTTTGTGCAGTGATTTTGGCAATGATATGTATAGATCGTGTAGGTGACATAGTGGGCTATAAAACGTTTTTAAAGTTGGCAGAACATGTTTTTAGTATGCAGTTTGTAAACCATTAGTTTTGAGGGTAGCATTTTGATGTATAGTGTGTTTAATTTATGGTAGATGGTATAATAACTGACAATGCTGCAATTTTCATTTTGATATTTTGTTAATTGTATGTTATAATTATTGCACAGCTGGTAATTGTTGGTTTTTACGTTTGGAGTGTATTTTTGTACGAGTATATTTGAGATACAGGGTAGGTCAAAAATATAAGGCCACTGGTTTACTGCTTATAACTTTATTGATCATAGCTGCACCAAATTTGCAAAGAAAAATCAAGGGCATTTCGTTCTTCATTTCATTTGGGTTAGATTTGATCACTATTTATAAAGTTACAAGCTGTAAAACAAAGTGGCTCATTTTTGTGGTGTACCGTGCATATTGTAGTTAGAATAGGTGTAGTTTTGAATGAATGTCATGATACAGATATGCTGGATTCGTTCATATTCTTGGTGATAACGATATCATTTCCCAGTATGTAAGTCAAATGTCTGTATCAGAAAACAAAAAAAAACTGCTATCACTCTGATTTCATAGTTCGACCCGTCGTTATGGTGTGACACTGTGAAGCTGTGCCTTGGGTTCTATACTCTCTCAGCTGATTGGCAGAGAATAGTGTGGTGATGCACGTTAATGGCAACGTCAGTGTATTAGAAATGCAATGGCACTGTTCATTTTTAATGAACAGCAAAGTAAGATTTGATTTTGTGGTGTTGTAAAAGATTACTGAACGTTACTAATTTTAAAAAGTGAAACATGGTACTACGAAATCGTTCCTTGCAATTTTTCACTTTTTAAAATAGTGAAACGTTGTAATCAATGATTTCGAGAGTCGTGCCGTAACATTTCACTTTTTTAAACTTTGTTCTTGACTGATGAGTTTGTTTCTGACACTGATAATGTCATACTGATTGTTGAATGTTTGATTTGTGAACGATGATTACAAGGGTCGTTATATAAAATACATGGACTTGGTCACTGGCTTATTCAAATTTAGTTCCTTTTGTCTTCAACAGTGTTCAGTCCTCTTTTCTCACACCACAAAAGCACTCTTGAACTATCTTTCTTTGCCGTTTGTAAACAATAATGGTGGCATCAACTAGTGAATGCATTTTTAATGGTAACGTGCATCAAGGGCAAGTTATATGTTTGCCATAAGCTGGGCACCATAACACATTGGCTTACTAGCCAGAAAACTAAGGTCTCTCCCTGCAAGGTAGGCAAAACAGTGTGTCATGTAGGTGGTAATATTTTAATGTTCACAAGAGCCTGCAACAGAAAACCTTGTTGTTAGTTTTGACTGCATAGTCTAGGTACATTTTCTGCTCGACTTATGATGTTATTGTTTGCTGTTACAAATGATGCGACTATTTTGTTAGTATCATATATTTCACGCGTTTTATGGTGACTAAGTTCGGATTTGTTGAATATGTATTGAGCTTGAAGGTTGTAGTTGTGTATAGTCTGTACAGATTATTCAATGTGTAGTGTACAGATTTTATTCACAGTGCTGTCTCCGTTTCTTTGCTGTTTAAAGGGTTTTATGACGTGGTGTCATTATTTACGTTACAAATACTTTGTGATTTTCAAAATCTGCACAATTTTTGATGGTTTTCATATATTTAATGCAGTTTTTTTCCGCTTGAATTATTTTTTTTACAAATTGTGACAAATTTCATAATTATTGCTTGTTTTGACCATACTGACTGGAGTGTTTTTGACAAAATGTCTTTGTTTTCAATGATATTCGCTGGTTCACATATATGTAGTTGGGTTTGCAAAATCTTCATTTTTTTGCTTTGGGCCTTGAGTTTGTTGTTTTGTGTTTTTTAGGTTGCATGATTTATCCCTATTTTTTGTATGTTTTGTTTTACCCTGGTCAGTTGAGTCATTTCCCTTCATGTTTTGGCGCTGGCGTAACAAACTTAAATGAGCCCCCTTCGAGTTTTTCGCTCCCTCCCCATTATTGCGGGTCAGGAGCTGGCTCCATCCCTTTTAGGGCCATTGTGAACAAAAAGCAATGCGACACGAGGGGGTTGTTTATATCGCTGGAATAGGAAATGTACAGGACTCACAGGGTGTATCCGCCTCCGAAATGACCTATATTGTGTCGAGTGGGGCGTTAAACTCTACTCACTCACTCATCCGTCCCAAAAAACGTAAAGTAAACTATAACTTTCAAAGGCACAATATAGCATTATTGCGCTGAAAGTGTCGTCAAACTATAATCAATCAATCTACACAATGCCGTGTCTGTGTTGGCACAAGGCGGAGGTATATTGTGATTGGTCTTTGTCCACGTCATTTCAGTTTGCTAGCCAAGCTGCACTTCCCGTCCACCGACGCCTTGGAAGGGAGGTTGCTAGTGCTGAAGCATTATTTTTATGCCTTCTTGGTGATGAAAATGATAAACTGCATGCAGTTGATGTTACTGTTTAGCATCTGTTCATGTTTTGGATTCACAGATATCTATATTTTGTTATCAGTCATATATCGTACTGCCTCATATTCACTTGCAATTTGGTGTGTATTTTAGCGCTAGTTTTTTGTATGAAGCATACTATATTTATACAGCTGCAATCGTTTGGTTGTTGTAGTGATTGATGGCGTTATTTTTTGCTTAACTGTCCTGCATATTGGGTAGATTAGTAGACTTATTGCTCTATTGCAGTTTTTTTTAAACATCACAGTGATCACATCAGATATACAAATTTCTGCCAGCTTGACGTATTATATCAGTGCTTGTAGCGTGTAGATTATGATGGCAGTGATTAGGTGTTTGCTTCAACGTTCGACAGCTTTGAAGTTTTTCCTCATTCTAATCTTTCTTTCTCATATCAGCTATTTGATTAAGTTTAATTTTTAAGGACACAGGCCAATTGTGCTGAAAGTGCCATTAAATCCCAACCTATGTCAGACGTTTCGAGCAATTTGACAGGACGTTTTTTGTATAGAATATTTTTGCTGTTCCACTACTGAAGATATTACATAAAGACATTGTCAGTTTACCAATTGTTAGTTATATATTGATTGCAGGCTCCCAAAATTTCACAGACGATTTTAACGTGTTGTCATTGGTCAATTGCAGTGTTGATCTGTTTTCCATTGGTCTTTTTTTCATTTTTCTTCAATTATAATTACTGTTATTTAGTATTATTATTAATATAATAATAATAATAATACGCTGTATCATGCCTCAGTTAGTAAATTGCTGCGTGGATGATGTGAATATATGCTATATACTGTTATTACACTAGCCACTCACTTTCATTGTGATTATTATTGATATGAAGCTGAAGAAACTTGATGGCTGTGAATAGTGGATAGGACACGTTGTGTAAACTCTTAGGTCTGTCAGGTGCACAAACCACTCCCCTTCCCCAAAAATTTTCAACGATATATATATTTCGCAATTTCTGATTTGACTACTTTTTGGTGACTGTACACGTGAAAAAATTTGGCATCAAACATTGGTTTAGTTTTCATTTTTTACAAACTGTTGTATGCAAACTACCTGAGTAAATTAGAAAAACACTAAAGTCCATTGTGTTATTTTGTTTACTGTGTTTTGCCACTTCTAACAGGTAGTCCACAGCAACATTAGTCGGATGAAAGGAGAATTTATTGAGCCATAAATATCTTGACAAATTGTGTAAGCTATATTTCTGCCAAAATTATAAAACGGACAAGCCACACTCAATTGTAACTGATAATGTATGGGATATTTTTTGACTCGCAGTGTAGGTTTATGAATTGTAGAATTGGAAGGTACATTATTCAGCTTTTGATTTGTTATTACTGTGTGTTGCCACATCTGTCGGTTTACCAATTGTACGGTTACGTCGGTTGCTATTTTGTGTGAGACAAACCCTTGTGCGTTGTAATCCATTATGTCTGCTTTTAAAATAACTGCGTTACATTTACAAAGTTTTTTTGCTAAGAAATATTTAATTTCATTTCCGCTTGTGCTTTTATGACAAAATAATATTCTCCGGCTAGTTTGTTGATTTATTGTGAAGTGCTTTAGGTTTACCTGTACTACATTTTAATTTTATTGTGGTGAGATGTATATGTTTGTTGTTACCAGCTGATGTTGACGTGCCTTCCTATTTAGGAACTTTGATAACGTTAATGCGTGTTTGCAGTTTCATTTATCAGAATGTTGAATCTCTGCCATAGGGGCATTTGCTCTTCAGTTGTCCTCGCTTTAGGCTTCGTGATATAGCTACCTGTACTAACAGTACCGTTATAACTACTGACGGACTCACACCATCTATCTCTGCTTTATTCCACACCTTGTTTCGAAATCCTTCAACCCCTGAATGTGGTACAAGACACATCAGACTAACTACTTTGTCTGTAGAGAAACTTGGATTAGGTTTTTAATGGTCATCAGTTGCTTGTTATTGCTGTTGTTAACGAAACTAGTGAGTGGTGTGGTGTGGTGACTGGAGCTGTTATGTCCATTTTAGGCAAGCCATGCATTCACTGAAAATGTTTATCCTGCAGAAACTATGACACCCAAACTTGCCACTTAAAAGAAACACTGTGCTGTATTTAAGGAAGAAACTATATTTGGAAGTCCCACATTTGCAGAATCTCACACAAGCTTACAGCGTGTTGAAGGATGACGTAGAACCTAATATTATTACTATTGTTGTTTTAGCAGTTTCCATGTCATTATTTTGTTATTGGCTTACATTAGCAATTTCTGATACTTTGATGAATTTCATCATGTTTATGATCGTACAGTTATGTATATTAGTTTTCCGTGCGTTTTTTTTCTTGCTTAGGTTAATTTAGGCTAAACATGTATAGTTGAAGACTGGAGATATGGACTGAATAAAATTACTTTGCTGTTTAATGCAGCGCTATAAATCGCATTTGGACCAATGCTGCAGCTTCTTGATCAGTGACATTTTCAGATTTACCTTGTGGTAGTTTTTTTTCTGCGTCTGTTATGAACTTGGTAGCAAAACGTGTCTGTAATGATGTTATATAACTGCAGTCTTGCGTCTTTCTGTGGCTACTGCAATTTTTGCTAGTGATGTAGACTGCTATGCTGCCGCTATAGTGACTAGTATAGGTGCGCTGGTATATCGTTCTGATGCTGGTGCTTTCTGCTTTCTGTGATGCTCTAGTGTCTTTTCATACTCGTTTCTCGCCCGTTTGGAACATTAAATTTTATTATTCGTATTTGTTGTGTTTATTCTGAAATTCACTAGCAGTGTTGCAGAATGATAATTATCTCGTTGTCGAGTTGCTTGGACGTCTGAGCACATTCGGGTCACCTGGTGGCGTCACTGTAATGCTGATAACTTCGAAACGCTGTTAAGCTACTTGCTGCTTACAAGCTGATATTATAATAAGGCTGTTACGTTCTTATAGGATGACTAAATACAGGGTGTCCCAATAAAAAGTAAGCCACATCTTAATTATCATTGAATCATATTGAAAGTCCGTCAATGAGGTTAGATTTTAAAATCAAATAAGTGTATGATCAAATCGTAATTGAAACCTGAAAACAGAAAAGATGGAAATCAAAGAAACGTTTACATGAATTTCCATATAAAAGTTGATTTACGAACGGATTCATAGTTTACTAAAACGAAATGTTGCAAGAGGGAGCGCTTAAATCATTTGCAGTATATGACCCATATTGCACGAACACGGCTCACAAACAGTAATTCACGTCAGAAAGTAGGTCATGCGTAGACTGTTTAATAGCAAGAGTGATGACATTATGATTATAGTACTTGTTCACACTTTAAGTTGTCGGAAAAATCTAATCATTGACATGCTTTAATACGAATTAATATTTTGAGGGCCACCTTCTATGTCGGATAATGTCGGTAAAATTTCGCTTTGAAATTATAAGCATTTGCTTAGAAAACTGGAAAAAAATCTTAGCGGATACTTTTGGCAGCACCCTGTGGTTTAAGTTAGTTTTCCAGGTGCACTTGCTACTTGCACTAATCACCGGTGTAAGTCCGACAGGCATGAGTGACTGCATATAATGAGTCAGTAAACGCATCAGCGACACAGTTCATGCCATTTCGGAGGCAAAATCCGATAGGTAGCAGTTGTAGTTTAGCCTTTTACGCTGTTTAAAGATAATTCGAAATAATCCAAATCATCCACCATCAAAATCGGATTGAATTAAAAACATTTATGAACCAATTACAGTGTTAGGTCTTAGTTCACTGTAGGCCTACGTACGTCAGGTTTTCCCCTGATGAAGCTTGGAAGTGTCATTTTTGTGCCGTTTAACCACGATATGGCTTACTGCGAAGGCGTGCTCGACGTCCTCGTAAACTATCGTTTGATTTCGATTGTTCGTTGGACTATAATAACACTTTACGGTTCCGCTGCACTGCTTTCGGCGCATATTGCGCATAGCAATGGCCTACTGCTGGATGTACTGTCACGCACACTGTTTGTTAATAGCCGGAGGATCGAGTAGCATGGTACATACATGCCACATTAATGCTGTTTGTTTCACCTGAGTTTTACTATTCAGGTGTGTGCACTATTCGGGCCGTAAAGTATAAGTTTCAATCACGGGAAAGCAGCACGCGTTTACTTTATATTCGTCACTGACAGTTTGCGAGGACATGACGTGAGGAAACCGGCTCTGTAGCCTATCAGTTTATTAAGCCTATAAGTAGACCTAACCATGTCCGTTTGCAGAAAAATGTCAGAAGCGGTTTGATTTCAACTCTCCTCCTCCCTGTTAGGCTGTTATTCTCTTCCTTTTTCCCTCTGCTTTCTTCCCCTGGCACTGTTTCAGCGCTTTCGTTTCTGTGCCTCTCCTCCAAAGTCTGGATTCTGGGACGGAGTCTGGGCGAAGGCTCAGTCGCCAAACGCTTTTCGGACATGTTGCGAATTTGCGGCTCATCTTGAGGCAAACTTTTCGAGGTTGGCACTTGGCAAGGTTGATTCCAGCGCCACGTCACGCACTGAGCTGCGACGTGTTGCCGAAGACGTCATCATGGCGACTCGTGTGACGCTGGCGTCTTTGACAAGGTGTCGGCCGCGGCACATCTACAGTGCCTCTGTGCTGCTTCTGGTTTTCTGTGTCACCTTGCTTGTCGTCAACATCTACGAACTGCGCACGATGCAGGCAGACCACGCCGCTTTGCATGTCGCCGCTCGTTCTGCGAGTCCGAAGCCCGCGCCGCCGCCGCTGCCTCCTGCAGCTGCCGTCCTTCAACGGAGAGTCAGCCGACCCATCGTCTGGGTCTATGGAAAGAAGGTCAGAAAAATGGGCGCTCTACTAGTCGAGTCAATGGTTACGGTACAATTCGAACACAAACCAATCTCGCGGGCACGCGACAGTCAATTCGCGGACTTGTCGATCAGTTCACGAAAATATTGTCAAAAAATTAATATAATTAGTTAATCGCTCAGAATTTGAGTTAAAAAACCACAGTTGCGAATGAATAGACCAGTCCGCGTGTCGACTGACCGCGAATTGATTTGTCCCTGAATCGTCCAGTAGCCAACCATGTTGGAAACAGCTTGTTGGGGATTCAAAGGTGCAGGATTTTGATGCAGACTGTCTTGTATACCGAAACACATTAAATCTGATCGACTAAAGTGTTTGTTTGCATGCATGCACCGCCTTAAATTGGTTCCAAAGGAGTAATAATTTTTATAGGCTGCATTCTGGAATCTGGATACTATTTTTGTTGGAAAAAAAACGATATTTGGACCACATTGTATTCATTTTGTTGCGTCACTGAGACACCGACTGAGTCATATAGGCCACTTGGCGTCTTAGGGGAGTAGGCTATACATATACCTTTATGTTTCCGCTAGTCAGTAACTCAGTATATGGCCTACAAGTGTGTTTTTGTTGTGCTGGTTTTCTTCAGTTGGAAACTGGATATCTGCAGCACGTGTTCAACGTGTTCGAGAGGGTTGGTTTCGAAACAGGAGATGCCATGTCCGACTGGAGTGTCCTGTGGTCGCATGTTCATCCGTTCATCGTTCTTAGTCGATACACAGCAAACCTTAAACCACATCAAAAGGTCTGCAACTGTTCGACGTAGTAAAACAGTGTTGCCAGATGAAATTGACCTGACGGCTTTCAGTCTTCCACTGTAGCTCCCACTGTAACTGTCACTTTCATATATGTAATGCAAACCTCTACGACATACACAAATGGAATTTGTAGCTTGACGCACTATAATGTCAAGTTGTATTTTGCAGGTAAATCACTTTCCAGGGTCTGGAGCGCTGACTAGCAAAGCAAGCCTGGTGAAATCGAACATCTCTCTCATTCCAAAGGCGTTTCGGGTTCCGGCCGAATTACAAGATCTTAAATTATACGTAAGTTAACGTTTATTAATTATACAGGAATTGTATACAGTAATTAGGAGCATCAAAGGTAGGCTGTGTACTGTACTTTAGATTTTACTTGTAGGCCTATATACAGTACACGCTTGTTAGTCGTCGTATGACAACTCTGGAGCCTGCAGGAGATTCGAGTTATTACTTATTGCACTGCGTCACGTGCTGTGATTTTCTGCATAACAACTTACCATAATCAGACAATAAATATAATCCTAATCCTAACCTACTACTAAACAGCACGCAATAGTGAACATTCAACTGAATACAGTCACATGTCCTACACTGTACGTATCCAGATAAATTCATACGAGACATGTTGTTGCACCGTCTGTGCGACTTTAGGTTTCAATTGTCTTACTGCCTATAGCCGAGGCACATTCACTGATGTATATTCAACTTCCTGTGTGTGCTTGGCGCTGTAATAATTAGAAGTAAAACGAAAATTTTAAAGGGCATGATGTGTAGAGTTAGAGTAGCCTGTACTGTAAAGGGGCGGATCCAGGAATTTGCGAGAGGGGGTCCTCGTGTTCCCTGTCCTTCTCTTCCTTGCCCCTTCCCCTTTCCCTTCTGCC
>Ga0056115_1001736_pt1 | contig 10651 bp, 7 predicted proteins | sample WorMetOlspDAHAB1_FD_77007 | JGI IMG/M metagenome (GOLD analysis project Ga0056115, IMG submission 77007) | Marine gutless worms symbiont microbial communities from Max Planck institute for Marine Microbiology, Germany - Olavius sp. DAHAB.1 ... | reverse complement strand
GTCCGGGCCCGGACCCGGAGCGCCGGTAGATCATCCGCCCGTCGCCGTCGGTGATTTCCTGGATGCCGTAGGGCCAGGCCGCCCGGCCGCCGTTGGCGAAGGGGGCATAGGCCGCGACCAGGTCGATGAGGCGCACGTCGTGGGTGCCGAGCGCCAGGCTCGGGGTCGCCTGGATATCACCAGGAATGCCGAGGCGCGCCGCCACCCGGGCGACCCGCGGCAGGTGGGCATGCTGGGCGACGCGCACGGCAGCCGTGTTGATGGAGCCGGCCAGGGCCTCGGCCAGGGTGACCGGCCCGAGATGCTTGCCGTTGAAGTTGCGGGGCGCCCAGTCGCCGATCTTGAGCGGCGCGTCTTCGACCGTATCGGCCGGTTGCATGCCGGCCTCCAGGGCCGCCAGGTAGACGAAGGGCTTGAATGCCGAGCCCGGCTGGCGGAGCGCCTGGGTGGCCCGGTTGAAGGGGCTGGCGGCGTGATCGCGGCCACCCACCAGAGCCCGGACCGCGCCGTCGCCGGCCAGCGCCACCAGGGCGCCCTGGCGCGCGCCGGCCTTGCGGCCCGGACCGTCGAGGGCCGCCTTCAGGCGCCGCTCGGCAGCCGCCTGGAGGGCCGGGTTCAGGGTGGTCACCACGGTCAGGTCCCGATCCCCCGGTGCCACGTAATCGGCCACCTGGTCCAGGACCCAGTCGATGAAATAGCGCCCCGGCGCACCGCCCCGCGCGGTGCGTGAACGTTTCCGCGCCGGCGCGGCCTTCGCTTGGGCTTCCGTCAGGTACCCGGCGGCGACCATGTTCTTGAGTACCTGGGCGGTGCGCCGCTTGGCCAGTTTCGGGTTGGCGCGCGGGTTGTAGCGGCTCGGCGCCTTCAACAGCCCGGCGATCATCGCCGCCTCGTAGGTGGAGAGCCGTTTCGCCGGCACGCCGAAGTACTTGCGCGCCGCCGCGTCGACCCCGTAAGTGCCGGCCCCCAGATAGACCCGGTTCAAGTAGATGGTCAGGATCTGGTCCTTGGAGAACTTGTGCTCCAGCCAGAGCGACAGCAGCACCTCCTGAACCTTGCGTTTCAAGGAACGTTCCGGAGTCAGAAAGAGATTCTTCGCCGCCTGCTGGGTGATGGTGGAACCGCCCTGGACGATGCGCCCGGCCCGCACATTGGCCACCGCGGCCCGCATGATGCCGATGATGTCGAGACCGAAATGGTCGTAAAAGCGCCGGTCCTCGGTGGCCAGCACGGCATCGGGCAGGGCCTTCGGCAGATCGCCGACCCGGAGCGGCACCCCGTAGAGATCGCCGCGCGCGGTCAGCAAGGATTTGTCGGCGGCCAAAAGCGTCACCGTCGGCCGCCGGGTGGCCTGCAGGGCCTCGTCGATATCGGGCAGGTCCGTGGCGTACCAGGCGGTCAGCCCAAGCCCGATGATCACCGCCCAGACGGCGCCCGTCGCCGCCCATTTGAACAGCGTCCACAGCCAGCCGCTTCGCTTTTCCGTATCTTCGGCCATGCGCCCTTATGGGCCCGGCGGCGTTAGCATGGGGTTAATGGACGCGCCGCCGGCCCAGATCAAACGTCCAAATTCGCCACCTTGAGGGCGTTCTTCTGGATGAACTCGCGCCGGGGCTCCACGACGTCGCCCATGAGGGTGGAGAACACGTCCTCAGCGTCGTCCGTGTGGCTGACCCGGACCTGCAGCAAGGACCGCGCGTCCGGATCGAGGGTCGTCTCCCAGAGCTGGTCCGGGTTCATCTCGCCCAAGCCCTTGTAGCGCTGGATGGCGACGCCCTTGCGCCCCAATTCCATGACCGCGCCGACGAGCGAGCGCGGCCCGGTGATGGGCATCTCTTTGTCCTTGTGCACCAGCTTGCCGTGGTCGCCGTAGGTCTCGAACAGCTTCGCCGCCTTGTCGTTGAGGCGCCGGGCGTCGGCGGAACGGATCAGGGCGCCGTCGATGACGTGACGCTCGGTGACGCCCCGGAGCGTCCGCGAGAAGGCCAAGCCGCCGTCCTCCAGGGCCAGGCCCTCCCAGCCCTTCTCGTTGACCGGCTCCAGCTTGTTGAGGCGCTTCGCCAGGTAGTCGGCGGTCTGCTCGGCGCGCTCCCTGTCGGACAGGATTTCCGGGTCCAGCGCCGTGGAGATGGCCGCCTGTTCGATGATCCGGGGCGGCACGTGGCGGGCCAGGCGCTCGATGGGGGCCTTCATGGCCCGGGCCTCGGTCAAGGTGACGCTCAGGTCTTGGGCGGCGATCTGACGGCCATCATAGGTCTCGAACACGGCGCCGTCGTCGATGGCGGCGTTGAACAGGTAATCCTCCAGCGCCGGGTCGTCTTTCAGGTAGACCTCCGAGTTGCCGCGCTTCGAGCGGTACAGGGGCGGCTGCGCGATATACAGATAGCCGCGTTCGACGATCTCCGGCATTTGCCGGAAGAAGAAGGTCAACAGCAGGGTGCGGATATGGCTGCCGTCCACGTCGGCGTCGGTCATGATGATGATCTTGTGGTAGCGGCACTTCTCCACGTCGAAGTCCTCGCGGCCGATGCCGGTGCCGAGCGCGGCGATGAGGGTGCCGATTTCCGACGACGACAGCATCTTGTCGAAGCGCGCCCGCTCCACATTCAGGATCTTGCCGCGCAAGGGCAGGATCGCCTGGTTGGAGCGGTTGCGGCCCTGCTTCGCCGAGCCGCCGGCGGAATCACCCTCGACGATGAACAGTTCCGAGAGCACCGGGTCGCGCTCCTGGCAGTCGGCCAGCTTGCCGGGCAGGGACGAGATGTCCAAGGCCCCCTTGCGGCGCGTCAACTCGCGCGCCTTGCGCGCCGCTTCCCGGGCCACGGCGGCCTCGACGATCTTGCCGATCACCCGCCTGGCGTCCGCCGGGTGTTCCTCGAACCATTGGTCCAGGCCCTCGGCGATGAGGCTTTCCACCACCGGGCGGACCTCCGAGGAGACCAGCTTATCCTTGGTCTGCGACGAGAACTTGGGGTCCGGCACCTTCACGGACAGCACACAGGTCATGCCTTCCCTGGCATCGTCGCCGGTGATGTTGACCTTGGCCTTCGACGCGATCCCCGACGAGGACGCATAGTTGTTGATGGTCCGGGTCAGCGCGCCGCGGAACCCGGCCAGGTGCGTGCCGCCGTCGCGTTGCGGGATGTTGTTGGTGAAACAGAGCGTCGTCTCGTGATAGCTGTCGTTCCACTGCATGGCCATCTCGACGGTGATGCCGTCTCTCTCGCCCTTCACGGCGATGGAGGTTTCGTGCTGCTTCTGCTTGGAACGGTCGAGCCAGTCGACGAAAGCGCCGAGCCCGCCCTCGTAGTGCATGTCGATCTCGACCGTGTCCACCTCGCGGGAATCGATCAGCTTCAGGGCGACGCCGGCGTTCAGGAAGGCCAGCTCCCGGAGCCGGTGTTCCAGGGTGGCGCGGTCGTATTCGGTCATGGTGAAGACCTCGGCGGAGGCGAAGAAGGTGAGTTCCGTACCGGTCTTCGCCTCGCCATCGTCTAAGGGCGCGTCGCCCACCACCTCGAGCGGTTTCACCGTCTCGCCGCCCTCGAAGCGCACGAAGTGCTCCTTCTCGTCGCGGAAGATCTTCAATTCCAGCCAGTCGGAAAGCGCGTTGACCACGGAAACCCCGACCCCGTGCAGGCCGCCGGACACCTTGTAGGAGTTCTGGTCGAATTTGCCCCCGGCATGCAGCTGGGTCATGATCACCTCGGCGGCCGAGACCCCTTCTTCCGCGTGGATGTCCACGGGGATGCCGCGGCCGTTGTCGGTGACCGTCACCGAGCCGTCGCCGTTGAGGATCACCTGGACCGTATCGCAGTGCCCGGCGAGCGCCTCGTCGATGGCGTTGTCGACAACCTCGTAGACCATGTGGTGCAGGCCCGAGCCGTCGTCCGTGTCGCCGATGTACATGCCCGGGCGCTTGCGCACCGCTTCCAGGCCGCGCAACACCTTGATGGAATCGGCGTCGTAGTCCTCGCCGTTCACCGCCAGGCCCTCGGTCAGGTCCTCGCCGGATTCCTCGCCAGGTTCCTCGGTCGTCTCGTCGATGGGGGTCTCGTCACTCATGTTCTTTCCGTTCGTGTTGCCTGCCGTGGCGGCGGGGCGGGGTCATCATTGTCATGTCTGGTCCAGAACCTGGCCGTCGTCGACGGCGAAAAACCGTGCCGTGCCCTTCAGCGGCGCGAAGGTGGCGGCGTCCGTGCCCGTGTACCAGGCCTGGGCGCCAAGCCCCGTCAGCCCGTCGAACAGGGCGGCGCGGCGGGCCTCGTCCAGGTGCGCCGCCACCTCGTCCAACAGCAGCACCGGCACGCCGCCCTCCTCGGCGGCGCGGACCCGGGCGTTGGCCAGCACCAGGGCGATCAGCAGCGCCTTCTGTTCGCCCGTCGAGCATCGTTCCGCGGCTTCGCCCTTCGGCGCGTGGCGCACCATGAGGTCCGTGCGGTGCGGACCGGAATGGGTGCGCCCCGTCTGCCCGTCGCGCTGGCGCTCGGCGGCGAGGGCATCGCGGAGCCGGTCCTCGGCCTCCAGGGCCGGGCCGTCGGCGAGCCAGGCGTCCACGTCGCCCACCAGCGCCAGGCGGGCGCCCGGGAAGGGGCCCCAGCTCTCCGCCGCCGGGCCGGCCAGCCGGGCCGTCACTTCCGAGCGGGCGGCGGCCACGGCGATGCCGCGCGACGCCATGGTGTCCTCCAGGGCGCTCAGCCAGGCCGGGTCCGGCGCGCCGTCGCCGCGCAGCAGCTTCAGGCGCTCGCGCATGGCCTGCTCATAGGCCGAGATGCGGCCCGCGTGGGCCGGGTCCCAGCCGAACACCAGGCGGTCCAGGAACCGCCGCCGGGCCGTGGCACCCTCCTGGAACAGGCGGTCCATCTGCGGCGTCAGCCAGTGCATGGCCATGACCTGGGCCAGGGCCGACTGGGCCCGTTCCGTCTCACCGTCGATGCGCACCGTGCGCCGTTCCGCCCCGCCGCCCTCCGGCGGCGTGAACCCGGTGCCGACGTCGGCGGCACCGTCGGGGGTATCGGCCCGCACCGCGACGGCCCAAGGGCGCGCGGCCTCCGTTTCGTCGGCCGCCTGGCGGCCGATTTCCGAGAGCCGGGCGCGCCTGAGCCCGCGGCCCGGCACCAGTAGGGATAGGGCCTCCAAGAGGTTCGTCTTGCCGGCGCCGTTGGGCCCGCTCAGCACCACCGGCCCGGGCCCCACCTCGAGGCGCAAATGCCCGTAGCAGCGGAAATCCGTCAGGGTCAGTCGGCGAACGGCGAAACGCCGGTTTTCAGCCGGCCCGGACACCGGCGCCGGTCCCTCCTCGGGGCCGTCCGCGGCGTTCGTTGCCAGTCCTTGGTTTGCGTACAGCGTGGGCTCCCCCGATTGCTCAGACGCGCATGGGCATCAGCACGTAAAGCGCGCTGGCGTCGTCCGTTTCCTGCATCACCGTCGGCGAGGCCGCGTCGGCCATGGTGAACCGCGCCGTGTCGCCCTCGATCTGACGGGTCACGTCCAGGAGATAGGCGGAATTGAAGCCGATCTCCAATTCCTGGCCCTCGTAGGCGACCTCGATCTCCTCCGTGGCGCTGCCGTGTTCCGGGCTGGAGGCGGAGAGCACCAGGGTGGTGCCGTCGAGGGCCAGCTTGATGGCCCGGGATTTCTCGCTGGAAATGGCCGAGACCCGGTCCACGGCATCGGCGAAGCTGCGGCATTCCACTTCCATGACCTTGTCGTTGCCCGTCGGGATGACCCGCTGGTAGTCCGGGAAGGTGCCGTCGATGAGCTTCGAGGTCAGGACCGCATCGTCGAAGGAGAAGCGGATCTTTGATTCCGACAAGGAGACGGCGACTTCGTCGCCGGATTCATCGATAAGCTTGCGCAGTTCCGCCACCGCCTTGCGGGGCACGATGACCCCCGGGATGCCCTCGGCGCCGGCCGGCAAGGGCACCTCGACGCTGGCCAGCCGGTGGCCGTCCGTGGCCACGGCGCGCAGCAAAGGCGCGCCGTCGCGCTCCGCGGGGTGCAGGTAGATGCCGTTCAGGTAGTAGCGGGTCTCCTCGGTGGAGATGGCGAACCGGGTGCGGTCGATGAGGCCGCGCAATTCCGCCGCCGTCAGGGTGAACTGATGCGGCAGCTCGCCGCCTGAAAGCACCGGGAACTCGTCCGTCGGCAGGCTGGCGAGGGTAAACCGCGAGCGCCCGGCGCTGAGGATCACCTCGCCGTCGCCGCCGCCGTCCATGCTCACCTGGGCGCCGTCGGGAAGCTTGCGCACGATGTCGTAAAGGGTGTGCGCAGACACCGTCGTGGCGCCCGGCGTGGAGACGTCGGCGACCACCTGTTCGACGATATCCAGGTCCATGTCCGTGGCGTTCAGCCTGACCGCGCCGTCACCGGCTTCAAGCTTCACATTTGAGAGAATCGGTATGGTGTTGCGCCGCTCGACAACACTCTGCACGTGCCCCAGGGATTTCAGCAGAGCGGCCCGTTCAATAGTCAGTTTCATCGTTATATATCAAGCCTTTAAGAAGCAAATCGAAAGGTTAACGGGCGGGAGATGCCGGGCCACGGCCGGGGCGCCGGAGAAGGGCCGGAACGGCCCCCGCGATGAGCTTTGCATTATAGCAAAACCCCTTGGATTCCAAAGCGCTTTCGGGGATTCCTGAGGGCTCGTTTGAGGTCCCGTGGGGCGTTCTTCCGGCCCCCTATCCCTCGAGCATGCGGCGCAGCAATTCCACGTCCTCGTTGAACCCGGAATCGTGCTCGCGGAGCTCATCCACCTTGCGCACCGCGTGCATCACCGTGGTGTGGTCACGGCCGCCGAACTTGCGTCCGATCTCCGGCAAGGAGCGCGAGGTGAGCTGCTTGGCCAGGTACATGGCGACCTGCCGGGGCCGGGCCACGGAACGGGCCCGGCGGGCCGAATGCATGTCGGATACCCGGATGTTGAAGTGGGACGCTACCTGTTTCTGGATTTCCTCGATGGTCACCCGGCGGTCGTTGGCCCGAAGCAAGTCATGCAGCACCTCCTGGGTGGTCTCGAGCGAGATGTCGCGGCCCACCAGTTGCGCGTGCGCCACCACCCGGTTCAACGCGCCTTCCAACTCACGCACGTTCGAGGTGATCTTGTGGGCCAGGAACTCCAGCACCTTTGTGGGCACCACGGCGCCCAGCTTCTGGGCCTTCGATTGCAGGATGCCGAGGCGCAGCTCATAGGTGGTGGCATGGATGTCGGCCACCAGGCCGCAGTTGAGGCGCGACACCAGGCGCTCCTCCATGCCCTCCAGGTCCGAGGGCGACTTGTCCGACGAGATGACGATCTGCCGGCCCTGGTCGACCAGGGCGTTGAAGGTATGGAAGAACTCCTCCTGGGTGGAATCCTTGCCGGCGATGAACTGCACGTCATCGATCATCAGCACGTCGACGGAGCGGAACTGCTCCTTGAAGTCCACCGTGTTCTGCTCCCGGAGCGCCCGGATGAACCGGTACATGAACTTCTCGGCGGAAAGATAGAGCACCGTGCGTTCCGGGGTCGCCGTGCGCACATGCCAGGCGATTGCGTGCATGAGGTGGGTCTTGCCGAGCCCGACGCCGCCGTAGAGGAACAAGGGATTGAAGGGCACGCTGGCCGCTTCGCCGACCCGCCGCGCGGCGGCGTAGGCGAACTCGTTGGGCTTGCCGACGACGAACTGGTCGAAGGTGAAGCGCTCGTCCAGGGGCGCGCAAAGGCCGTCGGAAGAACGGCCGTTGGCGGCCGTGGCCGGCGCCTCCGCCTCCTTCTTCGGCGCCGCGTTCTCGGCCGGCGCGCCGATGTCCGCCTGGACGACGATCTCCACCGCCGACACCTCGGCGTTCTCGCCACGCCAAAGTTCCGTCAGGCGGTCCTCGTAATGGGCCGTGGCCCAGTCGCGCATGAACCGCGTGGGCACGGAAATCTGTACCGTGCCGTCGCGGCATTCCCGGACCCGCATGGGCCGGAGCCAGCTCTGGAAGGCGGTCTCGCCCACCTCGGCGCGCAGGCGGCTGGAAACGGCGTCCCATTCCGTCTGCAGGTCTTGGTTTTGATCCTGGGCCTCAGCCCGCTCCTTCGTCGATCCCATCGCTGTCAACACACCCCGTGCTCTTCGGCCCGCTACCATGGGCGGAACCTGATTTGCCCACCGCCGCGGCCCGCTTTGGGCGGCACCACGGATGTGGCTTATTCAAAGGCAGTCATGTGGAGCGCCGGCTTTCTTGGAGGATCCCGCTTGCTCGGGTTGGGGATCCGGGAAGACGATAACCCAAGGGCTGGGCTATGGATTGCGAAGGAGGATCGTGAACCCAGGAGTGAGCGAAAGAATGCTTTGACGTGCGATCGGGGTCTCCATCGAATTTCGTCTTCTCAGTTTATGTACGGCCCTCGGACTACCCCCCTCTGGTTAAAAACGTTGTTTTTCAAATCTTCAAAGAAACGTTTCAAAAATTCTCTTCGGCGAGTCCAAATTTCGCCCAGGACTCGCCAAGGCGAGCCGGTCGCGGCTTTTTATCAATACTTGGTTTTTTGTTGAAGGCCTCGCCCATTCGTCATGAATTTATGCGGCGCACCTAAGTAAAGACTGTAATAGTTAACAGAATGAATACGCAATTTATTTGATCCTGTTATTTGGAACGACTCTGGATTAGCAAGTTCCGGTGGCCGAATATTACGGTTCCCCGTGCCGCCTTTCAACATGATCGAAAGGAGAACGTCAAAAATAATCTTCTTGACAATTTAAACGACTCCGAGTCCCACCGGCCCCCGCCACGAAAAACGCCGCGTCCCCGGGGAACGCGGCGCAGCCGTCGTGAATTATATGGGCGGCCGGTCAGGCGGCCATGTTCTTGATGCGCTTGGCCAGGCGCGACAGTTTCCTGGAAACCGTGTTCTTCTGCATCACGCCCTTGTTGACCCCAGCCATGAGTTGCGGCTGCATTTCCCGGAAGGCCTTCAGGGCGGCTTCCTGATCGCCGCTGGCGATGGCTTCCTCGACCTTGCGCAGTTCCGTGCGGATGGTTCCGCGCCGGGCGCGGTTGACCGCTTCGCGGCGACCGGCCTGGCGAATGCGTTTCTTGGCTTGCAGCGAGTGGGCCATGGGCCGACACCCCTTTTTTCAACACGTTAAAATTAGGAAGGCAGGTGTATAGAGGCGCCCAGGGGCCAGGTCAAGCCCCGCATGCAAGGTTTTCCAGGGTGTTTTTCAGGACCCGGCCGGACGCAGCGTGAAGTGCACGCCGGCCCCGGCGGCGGCCGGCGCCACCTCCAGCTTCAGCACCTCGTCGTCGCGCTGGAAAAGGCCCGGCGCCTTCCGCGTCCAGCCCAGTTGCGGCAGGGTCTGGAGGTAGTAACCGCGCACCGCCTCGGCGGTGACGCCGCCGGCGGCGAAGGCCTCGACGATGCGGCCCGTGGGACCGTCGAAGACCATCCCGGCATCCGTGTCCTCGGTCAGGCCGGGCATCAGCGGCAGATCGTCGATGACGCTGAGGAACTTGGGTGCCTGGGCCGAGGCGGCGGCGGCCAGGAACAGGCACAGAATGACATGGGGCAGGAGACGGAAGATGCGCATACCCGCTTAGTACACTACCGCTGGCAATGGGAGCAATAGAATGTGGAGCGGCCCGATTGCACCAACTGGCGCACCGGATGGCCGGGCCCGCAGCGCCGGCAGTCCTCGTCGGCGCGGCCGTAAACCAGAAAGTCGTGCTGGAAGTAGCCGAGTTCCCCGTCCGGCTGGCGGTGGTCCCGGAGCGACGAGCCGCCCGCCGCGATGGCCCGGTGAGCACGTCCTGAACGGCGGCGTGCAGTTTCCTAACACGGCCTCCCTGCACCGTGCGGGCCGTTCGCTTCGGCGAGATGCCGGCCTGAAACAGGGCCTCGCAGACGTAGATGTTGCCGAGCCCGGCAACGGTCCGCTGGTCCAGGAGCGCCGCCTTGATGGGCGCCGCGCGGCCCTTCAGGCGTGCCGCCAGGGCGGCCCAATCGAAGACCGCCTCCAGGGGTTCCGGGCCGAGGTCCGCCAGCATGCGGTGGTCGGCCAGGTCCGACGCCGTGCTCAAATCCATGAAGCCGAAGCGCCGGGGGTCGTTGTAGCGGATCACGCTACCTGCGTCGGTTTCGAAGACGACGTGGTCGTGGGCCTCTTCCGGCGGCGCCGGCGCGGTGAACACCCGGAACCGGCCGGACATGCCGAGATGGGCGATCCAGACCGTGTCGTCGTCGAGGCGGATGGTCAGGAACTTGGCCCGCCGGCCCACCTTTACGACCCTTCGGCCGGTCAGGCGCTGGCCGAAATCGTCGGGCAGCGGCCAGCGCAGCTCACGCCGCCGGATCACCACCCGGGCCAGGCGTTGGCCCTCTAGCACCGGCGCCAGGCCGCGCCGCACGGTTTCCACTTCCGGGAGTTCGGGCATGAGGTTGCGGGCTTTCCTTCCGTTTCCCAAGATATGACCGGAACGGCCGGGGCTGTCCACAGACTGGTTTCCGCCGGGCCCTTGAGCGAGAGCAGATCGGCCTTCATTACAATCACTTGCGGGATTGCGATTAATACCAATCTGCAAAAACAATCATTGATGGGCCCAATCGCGTAGCCCGATGGACATGATCCTCCACGGCTGATCGACGAGTTGGTTCCATGCGAAGCAGCAGTGATCGAGGATGTCG
>Ga0056115_1001735_pt1 | contig 10657 bp, 7 predicted proteins | sample WorMetOlspDAHAB1_FD_77007 | JGI IMG/M metagenome (GOLD analysis project Ga0056115, IMG submission 77007) | Marine gutless worms symbiont microbial communities from Max Planck institute for Marine Microbiology, Germany - Olavius sp. DAHAB.1 ... | reverse complement strand
AGTTTTGTATGTGTTTGAATGAAGTATGTTTGATGATGCTGTTCTGTGGCTGTGGTGTTTTATTGATGTGTATTCCAGCGGAAAATGACAGCTTGTTTGACAAAGCTAATAAATGGCCGGCACTGTTTTCCAGCTGCTGCTGCTGTGATATCTATTCGTCTTGGAGTTCAGAGACATTTGCCTCTGTAGCTGAAAGATGGCTCTCTCTTCAATCATCAGCAGTAAGTCTTTTCACTTATAGACAGATACCAATTAAGTTGGAAGAAAAACAATTGATTTTAATTTTGTATATTTTCTATGTATTTTGATTAATTATGGTTGCTGTTTTGTGGCACTATTTCTTGTTTCTAATTATTTTTTCAGCTTATCATGTTTTTTTGTGTTTATTACGTAAAATATTGGTTTATTTTTGACAGCAATATTCTAAGCCTGACCGATCGACTATCTTAGCAATTTAGTGGTTCTTGTTCTTGAAGTATTCTGCTTTACAAGCTGGTTTAGGGCTGACTCTGTTTACAATTTACCCTATCTTCTGCATGTCACTTTATTTCACCATAGCTCCTAATGGCTCCATAATGTCGCTGATCATGCATGCCTGTCTTATTTCTACCCACAGCTTTTTTCCCTAAGATTCATACTTCTATTGACAACTTCAAGTGACTGACTCTCCTCAACATGTGTCCCAGCCACGCTTTTTTCCTCTTAGAAATTGTGTGCATTATACAGCAGTCTTCTCCTGTTTTCTCTAGAACTCTGTCGTTGCTTAATGGTTGTGGTTGCTATTTCAGATGTCATTGTCTTGGGATGATAAACTGAGATTGGAACAGATGTCGGAGGTAGCCTCCGCAATGGCGTACATGCATCTGTCGGCTGCAGCAGCAGCTGAGCATCATCATCGCTCTCAGGCCGTGCCCTATCAACGTCTGTTTTCGCCATCGGCATTTTCCGATTTGGTCACCTCGTTTGGACATTTTGCCACAAAACGGCAGGAAACTCAGTTGGTAATAACGCTAACGCAGTTTTATACATCTCTTGTTCTTTATGAACAACATTTAATAGTTCTGAAAGCAGAAAATCACTGATAAAATTGTAAAAATAGTAAAAATTTAAAATTAAACAAAATTCTAAAGTGCAATTAAAATATAATGGTAATAATGTACATCACTGCACAATATAATAATAACATGTGCGCATGTTTATGAAATCGTAATTAGAGTTTTGGAATCAGATATATAGGCTGTATTTCAATATGGTGCAGAATGATGGACAAACTAAAAATTAAAAACGAGGCTTTTGAAATGCATTGCTGCAAAATTTACTTGGATTTTTTGTCTAAAGCATATATTGTGTGCATGCTAACCTATTACTTCTTCTATCTTTTGTGACAACAACCAATTATACTACAGATTTGTAGGAATATGCTTTGTTTATTTAACATTTTTTTCAGTAGGCCTACTTGTTTTATAAGTTTGTAAATTTTATGTGATTTTCTGTGCATATTGGGCCATCCAACATTTGATATAGTAGCGGTTGGTGTCCTTTCAGTCCCTTTGACACTCAGTGTTATTGTGATGCTCAGAATTGGCAGAATAAGCCAACCTCTTTTTCTGACTCTGTGTCGTAAGAGGTGATGAATTCTGGGTGGTTTTTTTGTTACTTTGGCAACTTGTGTTGTATTGAGTTATGTGTCTTTCTGCGCTCTTTACTTTTGTCTTATTTCCTGTCTCTCAGTTTTCTGGAGTTATGCTGCATTCATTGTACTTATTAATGTCTACCTTTTAAACTGCAGCTTACCTTTTAAAAGGCACAATGTTGCCTATTTTTGCCAAAAGTGCCATTAATTCCCAACTAACTATTAAGTAACTTTAACTAACATTAAGCAGTGCATCCGTAATTGTCACACGGCGGGTGTTGTTCAGCATTTCTTTTCAAACTAGTGACTGTGCTGTAAACCCATTCTGTTTTGTTATGTTTCTGCAGGCTGTTATCAAGCGATATGAAACTGCGGTAAACAGAGTGAAAGACAGTCGTCAGAGAATTGCAGCAAAGTGTCACGAGATGTCATTAATGTCAGACAAACATCAGCAGCTTGTAAACAGAATCAGTCAACTGGAAACTGCCATTGAACAGAAGAAAACTGAATTCAAAGAGGTTCCATATTTGTATAATAGAGTTTTACTCATTCATATAAGAGCATTTTGTATGTTTTACGCTTCTAGCTGCTGAAAAAATAGTATTGAATCACAGTAATTATTAACAGAACACATTGTAATTTTAGTTGCTTTGTAACAAAAACTCCTTATTATATGTTAACATTCGACCATATTGTAGCCACAAATTAGATCGGACTTTCTGTTGTGTATCTATATCAGCCCAGTAGGCCCCGTGTAGGTAGTTTCGTTAACTTTTGGATTTCTTGTATTTAGATTTTGTTGTGTTATATAAGATAGTTTCTTTTAAATTATTCCACCATGTAAATTTATGTTTTGATACTCACATGTTCAGTTAATTTGTCTGTGTTACAAACAGGCAAAGGAGCAATGTCGAGCTGAAGAAGAGAAGGTCGATTCACTTACTGCATCAGAAGAACAATTAAAGTCACGCTGCACGCTTGACAACGATGCCGTAAGTGTTGCGTTTTTTCTTCTTAAATGCTTGATTATTTCTGACACTAGTGGCAGCGGTAATTCACATTAACATGTGGTAAAAATTTGTACCTGTGTAGTTATGTTTTCACTTCTTCTTTTTTACTGTTTGAACTTCTGTATGTGCTGCGTGTTACTGTTCATATAATAATATATTAATTGATAATATTAATCATAAGAATTATGAAATAGGCCTATGCGTTGGGTAATGCGTGTGATAATAATTATAATGATAATAAGAAATTTATGTGGCACCATAATGCCATGGCATAAGGTTATAAGAAAACGTTATCTGACTAGTCTTTTATCTGACTTTGGTCTTTTATTTTCTTCTTTGTTTTATTTTATTTTGTAATTGTGCAGTTATTTTGTGAATGCTATTGAGAATTTAGCTTAATGATGATTGACGTCCACTGAAAACGTGGACATTTTGGCATTTTTGTCTATATGTAATTTCGTTAGGACGATCCAGTGTACCGCAGTTCAGTGGACGCTCTGGTAGCTTTGGACCAGCACTCACTGGATGAGCTGCGATCCTATCGCGTGCCACCAGCGGGCGTTCAGATGGTGATGGCTGCCGTCTGTATGCTGTTCGATGTTCCAATGTCATCGTGAGTAGTGCAGACTCTGTTGTTCTGAAGTGGTGGATGTTTTGTCCCCTTTGTTTGTAGTGCTTAGCAGTTTTTGTCACGACTCCAATTCAGCTCTGCCTGTCAGCCATCAGCGATTGAGCTTTTTCGGTCGCTGCTTCCCAGCTCTGGAACACTGCCACAGAACGTCACGTTGGCGCCGTCATTGACTGTTCTTAGAAATGCCTGAAGACTTATCTGTTCAGTCTTTCCTTTCCCAATCTCCTAGTGCCCACGCAGTGACTTCTATCTTTAAGATGCAGTAATAGTTCTTTTTAACTTACTTACTTACTTACTTACTTACTTCTAATTTACACTTAGGTTCCTCTCCTTTTTTTGTAATACAGTGGCGTCCACCAAGCTTGTTATTACTCGCTGTTATTTTGGTGACCAGTGTATTTTTGTTGGTTTGGGAAGTGAGTGTGAGTAGATATTTCATATAATAATAATAGTACTAACAAATGAAGCATTCAGTATACGCTAATTTCAGCAAAAATTAAAAAGTTGGCGTATTTCAAGAGCCAATTTAAATAAGTAAGATTTCAGTTGTCGCTTTTAAAAGCAGTATTGGTGATTTTTCGTATATATAGAGGAATAGAGTTGCCAGCGTGTGGGACTTGAAATTGAAATTGATAAGGCTAGCTCGTGAGTTTGGTGTGGGTTCTGGGAATGGAGAAGGTATGGGTGCTGTGAGTGGAGGAACGTAGACAGTGGGATGCACTGGTAGCTGGGTGAACAATGTCGCATGGGTATTCCCGACAACAGTCTGGCTAATCAGTGACACATTCAAATATTTACGCCAGTAGAGACTGACTATCTGTTCCAGTTGAGATTTACACTTGAAACCCCAGTATACGGGTATACTTCTGCACACCTTTTTTTGCTGGATTTTTTGTAGTTTATAGTAACAAGCTATGTGAGGATTTCTAGCTTATTGTATTATGATATTACTGTCACGTTAGGATGGTGCATTCATAATACGTTTATATTTTGTGATTTTTTCTTGGATGTAGGTGGCAGGATGCTAAGATGATGCTAATGCGAGACAACTTTTTTTTGGATCTTGTGTACTTCGACAAGTCGCAGTTGTCGTCAGTGGCTGCCAGTCAGCTTGCGCTGTATTGCAGTGATCCAGCCTTTACGCCGGAGGAAGTGTCTCACATCAGTGTGGCCGCGGCGCATGTGTGTCAGTGGGTGCGAGCTCTCCATTGCTATGCTCAGAAGCGCCAAAAGCGCCAACCTTTACTGAAGCAGATTGAGCATTTTGAGCGGGAAAGGAAGCAGGTTCGGTTGTAACTGTGTTTTGTCCGTTTTTTTATATAATGATTATCCTGTCCAAAGAAGAGAAATCTTAAAAGTGTAGCACTTCATGGCTCGCACACGTGGACACTAAAGAAACGTGATGTAAAGATGTTGATTAAATGATGAGACGAGTGTTTTTGCCCTGGAAATTTGCCATAAAACAGCATTACTAATTTATTACGTATTGTTTTTCATATGCATAAAATGTAGTTATAAGGCATACATCTGAATAACTTCATTTTGACGTACAGTAAAATGTGCTACTTTTCGTAATTTGCTGCTTGTGGGAAAGTCTCCTATGCTGGTTCAATAATCTGTTATGCATGCTGTTTCACCACAGATTATATAATGTCTCACTCTGTAACTGGCAACATAAGGAGTTTACCACGCTCTGTATTTTTTAAGATCTTGTATGTGACATTGTATCGGCTGCATACTGCCAGTTTTTTGTTTAGTTTTGAGTAGCACATATGTTCGTTTAAACAGTTTTTATGAGCGTGTAATGTATATGTTTAAGGTATGTATAAGTATAAGGTATATGTATTGTATATGTATATGTAAATGTATAAGGTATATGTTTAGTTTTGGGTAGCACATATGTTCGTTTAAACAGTTTTATGAACGTGTACAATGTATTAACTTTGATTGTGTATTTTTAACTTTTTTAATCTGTATGTGTGCATATGTAGGCTTGTTTATACTGTGGTTGCCTTGTGTCGTAGTAAACGATAATTATAAGAGAAGACACAAAGACGATTTCTAAAGCCCAGTTAAAGGGTGCTTCACACTGATCAAAAAACGCATTCAGCGACTGTCTGAAATGGCTATATGACAAGTCCGGTTGTCTGAGGTCCTTTGGCAGATCATTCCAGACTTGAGGTCCAGCTGCTCTGAAGGCTCTGTCATGGAAACTTGTGTGATTTTTTGAAGTTGTGGGGATGGGAAATCTTCTGAGGGGATGCAGTGATAGGATAGGACAACTATGTTGCCACCCATGTCACTCTCAACTAAATGGCACGTATAACATGAAGCACACAAGAAATTTTAATATGGGAAAATCAAAAGTATGCGTGAAATACAATATAAACTATGTGAACCTTTTAAAGTACCACTACGCCTTCTGCCAGTACAATTAGCCGGTTCGTTGTTTATGGTTTATGCTGTTGTAGTCGCTGGCCGTCCTTAGCAAAAGGCGAGTGAAAGCGCTGCAGATCAAGTCTGCACTGGACCAACTTCTGACTGAAATTCAGGAAACATGTGCACAGGCCAGAGAACAGCAGAGAGAGTTGCAGGTTTGTGACGTTAAGTTTCGTCAGTTGTTTGCAACCAATTTTCTATTAGTTCTTCGCCATTTTGCTTCAAAATCTGCCAGTGATTTCTTTATTTTGTGCACATGCTTCGTTTCTGCGTAATACTTAACAGCCAGTTTGAGTGCTGCTTCTACCCGTTAAAAGTCATTGGAAGTATTGTCAGGTCAGAATTATTGCATTGCGCCGGAAAAAGTTGCTTCGTAGGTGGGCATGTCCAAGCCCTTGAGTGAAGATAGCTCAACGTTGAAAAAGGCATTTCTAATGCTGTTAATGCAGCATGTAATGCAGGTTGGACACGGGTCACTTTTTGGACCCGAACCCGACCAGACCCGAAGTAGATATACCCAGACCTGACCTGACCCGGCAAACTTTCCCACACTCTGACCCGTGACCCGACGCGACCTAGATCTATTCTAACAGTCTATATGACTCCTAGTAGGTAAAGCACGGTTATAAAACAATATGAAATCACAAACATGATCAATGAAATGTTATTTTATGCAAAATATGACACATCATAACGTTCAAACTTCAAGTCAGACAGACATTCATATTAGTCGTCAGCCTTTATAGCCAGCACCTTATTTGCATATTAACGTCACTTGCTTCAGCCGCAGACCATCCATACATGAGCTGATCCTTTATTTCCAAAACAAATTTCGGAAAATTTGGGCTGACCCGCGACCCGATCCGAAAAGATTGTGCAAATCTGACCTGTGACTGGACCCGGTCCGCGGATGGACCCCACCCGTGTCCAACTCTGAAGTAATGTGTGTTAATTGTACAGGCCGTTGAGAAGTCAGTAGGCGAAGCTGATGATTTGATGTCTCAAATGTCAGTCCACCACGTCGATTGGAAGTCGAAGCTCCGACAGGCACGAGCGTCTCTGAGGACATTTGTCATGGATGCAGCGTTGGTTGCTGGCTACGTCACTTACTGTGGAGCCTTTGATCAACGTCTCCGTGACCGCCTGTTGTCTGACTGGCTTGCGTACTGCGAAACGGGAAATTTCAACTTTGAAATGACGTCCAGTGACAGCAGCTCGCATCCCAAAGAGCATCTGCTTCTTTCCAGTGAAAACTTCTCCGTCGAAGACGTTGTGGGCGTTGCCGAGCTGCTACCCGAACTGGAGCTGTGTGGAATTTTGTCCGACTCTGGCAGTCGACATAATGTAGCTCTGCTGTATGCCTCTGTATTCGGTCGCAGTCCACAGCACCGATGTACACTTCTGATCGATCCTGATGAGCAAGCCGAATCTTGTATTCGCTACCTACTGAAACGTGTGCCTGCATTTTGTAACGATGGTATAACTGATCTCTTTTTATACATTACTGCTTGCTTAATTATTTGAATCTGTTTTGTCATTGTTGGACTTTTGCTTTCTGGTTTCCGGAAACAAGTGATTTGTGTAAATGCGTAAGAATTTTTTTTTAATTCTCATAAAATATCTAGATTTGAGATATGTGTGTCACACCAGCGCATTAGAGGCTGCGTGATACGCTATACAAATCGACTACTACTACTACTACACCACCATTTGCCAATGAGTGAGTGAGTAGAGTTTAACGCCTCTCCAGACACAATTTTGGCTCTTTTTGGAGGTGGGTACCATTTACTATTGCTTACCCAATTAAGATTAATGTTCGTTTGAAATCTACAGAAACGATCACCCTGTTAGCACTGTTAATGCGGTAATTCAATTTTAAGTTCAGTGAGAAAAAAAGCACGCCATTCCAAGTGTGCATAGCTTTCATTACATTATAGTTTTCACCAGGTTGAAGAATTTGTCACTGCCTATATACAATATCAAGGCAGTAGATGACGCATTTGAAAAACCATTCAATAGCGTGCTGTTAAATTAGGTTGTGTAATATTAATTGTTTTTCTGTTACTGCCTTGAGATGTTTTTTAAAGTGTTGATTGTTTTGCAGATATGGCCGAACAATCACCATCAGTTGACAATGTATCAGTGGTGAACACTAATGACTGGTAATTAATGATTGGCCATTTAATCTTGTCTTTGAATGTTTGTATCACTTCAGTCAGTTTTTTTTATACTGTATTCTAGTTGTAATATCTGTTCGTTTACCGTCTGTATGTAATGTGTTTTTTGGCGATTTAAAATGTGTAATTTGATGAGATAATGTTCTTCTATTTTTGTGTACCAGTAATTAACTAAGCTAGGAAATACAGTGTAAGAGCATCTCAGATAGACTACTGTTTCTGTCACTTAAATTTTGCAAGTCGCGTGATTGTAATTGTATAGTATACTTTGTGCATAAAGCACTGACAGTTTAAATTTATACATTGTATAGTGTATAAGTTTAACTTATAGCTCAGCTTAGAGATCTCTATATTCCTGTGTTGTGTGGTAGGTTACTTGTGATTAGTAATTATTGTAAGGCTTTGTGGAGTTAGCGAATTCAGTGATGTCAGTCCAGATTTATTCATAACTGACCCATATTATTACTACAACGGAATTTCAGTAATTTTCGAAAATAATCCAGTATTTTGTTTTGGAGGAATTATTTGAATTTTTTAATCTTATTTTTCGACTTCAGGTCGTTGAGCAATGAATCTCAGCTGGAGACAGAGGAATTTATTGCTTTTGACTCAGAAGATGTTGAAGGTCACAAAGCTGCTAGAACGAAATCTCATCTTCAGGTCATATCTGCTGATGATGTGGAATTTGAGAAGTTGCTGTGTGAATCTGTTACCTGCGGTAAGTGACTGATTAATATGTTGATTAATAATATGTTGGTTGGTTTAGTCTTAGATGCTCAATGAAAATATTTTCTGATTACTAGTGTTGATTTTTCCATTTTGTGATTTGCTTATTCTGCACAACAATATACTCTGTAGAGAGAGTGTAGTGAGCCCTGGGCAGGTTAACAAATTTTCAGTTTTTTTTTCAGCGGACGTATTTTGTTGTGTCTCCAATACAAAAAAATTGTAGGATCGTATTACACTACAAACTTTTACTGTGTTTTGAGGATTTATGAATAACGGATCCGTGTTTTCGCAACAGAGTATTGCCAAATAGTTGTTTTGTGGCATTGGCTATAGTTTGCTCTTCAGAACTGCGTTTTTGCACAGAATCATTTTTCGGCTGTTAAACTGCCATTGAAGATTCTTCGTTATTTCTGCAGATATTTGCAGACGGTTGGCGGCGCAGCTCAGTGGTTAAGACGTCAGTCGTTGGCCGGCGGACTGTCCCTGTCCTGTGCCCGATCTATGGTTGACAGGTGACCACATTGTGGGTAAACTATCCACTATTGGTGAGCCGACCAAGCCAATTCAGCCTTCCATTCCTCTGGAGTCAGTTAATGAATAGCAGTCCATGTATTTACATGGTTTACGGAGGTTGAGACCATTTAGACAGTAGACTAGTCACTAGGGCTACGTGCGGCTGTGTGGCAGTGCAGGTCAAAGACCGTGTGTGTGGGCTTTACTTGCTTACCGCCTAGGCTAAATGGCTGTCCTGTCTGTGACGACAGCGCCACTGAAGGTGGTATGCGCAAATGTGGCGCTATGTAAGTGAATCTTACAGTTACCTTTTCTTTTACCCATTTAATAACGTGACAACGGCATACGGGTTTTAGCTTCTGGAGCACTGTGAATATTGTCTACCATTTGTGTAAAATGGTTTTATAAAGTTGCTGTGACTCGCGTGTGATGTAGGAAACTTGTTACTTGTGACAAACGTCGAGAGGGGTCCTCTTCCGTCTTCGCTGAGAGACGTTCTGATAAAACAGTCGGTGGAAAACGAGTCCGATGAGTTGTCGGTCACTGTTGCTGGCAGACCTCTCTCGTTTCATAGAAACTTCCGCCTCCTTCTGAGCAGTTCAGTTCCTCTCCATATTCGAGGTGTTTGCACTGGTGTTCTGTATTCATTTAGTAGATGGCTTATTAATTGCAAACCAGTCACGTAAATTTGTACAAACAACCATTAAAGAATAAATTCTGATAAAAAATTCTCAAATCGATAAATTTGTGTAATAACACCATATAGTCGAAGAGCTGAGGGCCATGTAATTAAAACAAGTACCAGATGTTTTGTTGGTTTTTGAAAAGGGTGTACCTTGCAACGTCTGAAATGGGTAGTATTAAGTTTGACTCGTGGTTGGTGTGGTTGGTATAAACCTATTTCCATCCGTTTTTAGGACAGTTTTGCCACGTGTTTTCAATCATAGTCAATCACGGCTTGTTCGGTAGTACAAGCTGTTGTATAAGCCACGGGCCTTGTCAATGGGAGAGGGCGATTCTCGACCCCCACAGCTCTGAGACCCCTGGACCGATTTTCATGAAACTTGAAATGTATAACTACTTCGCGGACACGACCCCGCATGCAAAATTTCAGGGGCCTACGTCGACGTGGGTGATCTGGGCAAATAGCCAGTTTGACGCATGAAAGTTTCTGTCTTTTTGTCCTTTTTAGTCACGCCCACAGGTAAGTAAGTAAGTAAGTAAGTAAGTAAGTAAGTAAGTAAGTAAGTAAGTAAGTAAATAGGCTATTTTATAGTGCGCCCAAAACCAGCTGGGTTGGCTTAATCTGCCGCACTTGTCTACATTTGAAACGCCAGATCCTACCACACAACGGACAGTTAAATGTTCCAGCTGATCAGTGAGTGAAACTGGAAACGGACCAAGGGAGGAAAGGACTTGAAGAAAAGATGAGTTTTAAGACGAGAATGAAATGCACCATAAGACAAGTCACAGACTGGTCCGTGATGTGAATCAGAGAAGAATGGGACAGAACCTGTAGATGGTT
>Ga0056115_1001733_pt1 | contig 10659 bp, 6 predicted proteins | sample WorMetOlspDAHAB1_FD_77007 | JGI IMG/M metagenome (GOLD analysis project Ga0056115, IMG submission 77007) | Marine gutless worms symbiont microbial communities from Max Planck institute for Marine Microbiology, Germany - Olavius sp. DAHAB.1 ... | reverse complement strand
GCCCAACTATTTGTAAAAGTGGGGGCACGCCCCCGTGCCCTGTGGTTCCGGACCCACTGTCTGGGGCACGGCCCCCCGGTGATGGTGTGGGGTCAGGTTATCTGAGAGACGGAAGTCCCTCAGCTTGGTCCGGGGCAAAGCCCTGGTATGGGGTCTGGTGCCCCCGTTCCCAGCTATTTGTAAAAATGGGAGCACACGCTGCCGTGCCATATGGAGTCGGCGACACTGTGACATTACTAATGGTGAATTCTGCAGGTGTCATTGACGTCTATTACGTTAGTCTTTACAGCCGTTTAACTAGTCGGCTTGACCTGTCGTTATAAAGCCGTTGTCTGGCTGAGTAAAGGTCTATAGCCAGTGATATTTTTAGTTTTAGTTATGGTCACTAAAATATCACTGTCTACAGCTATAATGTTTTATGCACTAGTCTATGATGATCACGATGAAAACGATGCAGGCGTATCCAGCGGCGGTGGAACGAATTTAAAAGTGGGAGACACATGTCAGGCACGAAGCGCCAGAAAAAAAACTTTTGTCGTGCCTCTCCACTTTTTTGCTGTACAAGTACAATCAGTCGTTTTGGTAGGCGCTTCCGTGTGGTCAGTACAGTTTGATCACTATCTTGTTTTTTGTTCTTCTTACTCTCGGTGCCCCCGAGCCCAGTCATTTGTAAAAGTGTGGGCACGTGCCCCGGATGGAGTCAGCGTCAATGCATAGCGTCACAAAGACTATTTTCCCAGTGTTTGCGTTCAAACTTACGCACAGGGTGATACCGGGTACTTTTAACTCTGTTCTGCAAACTATTAACCAGAGTCGCCACACTGTCTGGGGGCACGTGCCTCAATGGCACGACGCCTCTGATCTTTGGACACGCCGCCGCCACACAAAATACGTCATTATACGTCGTTCCTGCCAAGGAAGTGCCTTTACGGGGTCAGAAAGAATAAATTTAACCCCCTTTCCCCCCCAAAAAAGTAAAAACTGGATCTTTAAGCTGGCAGTCAACTGAAAATTGCAGTCGTCCTAACACTCGAACGGAAAGTCGTATCCACTTTAAACTTAGTGCAGGGTTAACCGTACAAGTCGCATCACGTGACAGGACTCCAAGGTCACGTAAAGCATACAAGCAAAATTTGCTACAACTCAGTAATTGGCGGTCATATCAAATTGGTTCTCAGTGGTGACATGACGACTACCCTCAACCAAAGGGGCACAAAATGGTTGCCATGACAACGTCGGGTGCCCAGCAAGTGGGCCATCTGCGCTTTATGGCCGCGTATTGCAATAACGCAAAGGCCTATGAAGTTCAAAGTATGCAAATACATTCATCACAAGTTCCGGTCACGTGACCAAATTTTGGTGTCAAATGTCAATATTTCAAGTCAAACGACAACAGGCCTAATGTCGCAACTCAGTAGCGGATATAGGTGATTAAATGCTAGCTCATACCTACATGTCACTAACAACCATTAATGTGATCATAGTGATGATTATTGTTTGCAAAGTTAACTTTTGAAACTTTTTTGAAACCACAAATACAATATATGATAAACTGCATGCGGTCTACCTGAAGTTGTATTGCAATAACGCTCAAAAACAAAAAATATATAAATTCAATAAATTCTAAGATTGAAACACGTGCTAGCTTACATATTTAAGGTGGCAGTTAATATTTAATGTACTTACGTATGTATTCCATGCTTATAATTTATGTAATTTAATTTGCTGTTTTCAAGCGTAGGTGCAGCAGGTGGACTGCATGCAAATTTTCCAAATAACAATAATAATAAAGCCCATCGTTTGATAAGGCCTGGTAATAATATCAGGACGATATTTATATTGCTACTATCCACAGCAAGGCCATATGCCAAGAGTTTACTCGGGTTATCTAAGTGAAAGTCAGTTCTAAACCGAAGTGGTATAAAACATTATGCACTATGCAATCATGTGTACAAGTTAATAATAACCATTCACGGCATTTACTGTTTCATGGTTACGGTGAACTCTCACGGTCGCCAACAAAAATACTGACATACACAACTGAAGACAGCCACAGCAAATGTACACTTTATGACTATGAGAAAAGAGTCCTATCGGCGTCAGTGGCACTAGCATTCAGAGGATGTTTCTTCAACTCGTGCAGAGTCCATCGTTTGTTCTCAACGTCAGACCGAACATGCATGAACTCCTGTACGACTGCATCAAAACCCGACCCAACCGACTCGTACGCCCGCAGCGCTGCTGTACACCGACTCAGTTCTTGTTCTGTGTCGGCGATCGACTTGTCCAGCTCCGACCTTCAGCACAAACAAACAACACAATGGATGCATCGCATTACTTGTTAACAATCATAATCACTATAAGAATCGGATTCACACGGTCTCAACTGCAGAGCTTCAGAGGTGATATTCACCACTAACTCTGGTTTCCTATATATTAACTAATTCCTATAAATTCATTTTAGAAACCCGTAGCGGCCAAGTTTTGTTCTTCCTCCTCTTGACTAAATTCATTCGACTTATCCAACCACGTGACCACAATTCACACGTGATCCAACACCGAGTGAGATGCAGTTCATAGGGCACTACATTCTCAAGAATGCAGCTTGCCCAAAAAAATTATTACAATAATATTACCTTCAATGTACAGAAAAACTATTAAAAAGCGATTTGCACAAATGAGGTCTGACCGTGCTAACTATAATATTATACTATAAATTACTGGACTATTTAACAAGAATACTTGTATGTTTGCATTCAAGAGATATCCACACAGTCTAAGCAATGAAATCTAGTTTGTTTTAATTATATGCTCATGTAATTCACCATTTGTTATGACTAGTCTGTCTGTATACTTTGTTATGCTTTACACGGTGTGACAAGTGAAGTTATCCATATTCGTTTTCACATTTTTCATGGGTGGCAATGACGGGAAGGGCATGTCGGTTTGTATTTAACAGCATTTACAACACAACTAGGCTTTATTGTGCCCATAAAATTATAACTTGGTTATATGGCCGGCATTAATGACATAGATACAAATACAAAACTTTGGGAAATACAATTAGAGAGTTAAAGAGTTAGAAGAACGGAAGACAAAAAGAGAGCTCAATACTACACAATAAACCCAACTCTGGTTGTGTCGCCCAGTACGACACTTGGCCATGAAACGAAGTGTGTGCTTATTCTGTAGCTCCAGTCTACAAGCGGCAGATTCAACACTAATGGGCATAGATGCCTTTTCCAGCTAACTGTGACACTGTGTTCTGCATATTATGCACATAGTTTTGCAATGAAATAAACGCCTCTCTATGCCACAGATAAATGTGGACAAAAATTTGAAATGCCCAGCAACTGACATGCAGCTGTAACAAACCTGATGACTTTCAACGCATCGACTGTCTCCAGATGGTAAGTGTCATACATCAGTTGCAATTCTAGCACTCTAAACCACCAGCAGCACAAATGTATACTGTCAATCACAAAGTCGCAACAATTATTAAAAATCTCAAAAGCCATCAAAGTTTAACCACTAATGGGAAATAATCTGTGGCTTGCTGTATGCCACAAAAAAGACATATTCCTAATTATGATGGCCTTGACTCGATACAAAATTTTATAAATACAGTAAGTAACTCACACAATTATGTGTTGTCCACCTCTGAAAAAATACAGAGTGATGTTACTGCCACCAAAATGTTGTAGAGCAGCAGTGCTGATACAATTTACATTTTAGTACAATGAATGGGTTCAGACGCCCAGCTTGAACACTGTGGGATAAGGAATTTTTCTGGACATCATTCCTAAATGCTCTTCCTACTCTCGCCAAAAACTCTCAAGTTTTGGCAGACATGGAAAAGTCCCACATCTTTAATTCAAGTCATCATCATCATCAATAATAATAATAACAATCGTTTCATAATGTAGATAAAAACGCACTTGATTTTGAGACACAGTGCATCAGAGCGTGCTGCAAGCCATTCTGCACTGATGGAATCAATCTCAGGACGAGACTTCAGACGATGATCGGCAATGAGGCGACTCAGCAGCTTGAATGACTCAAGCAGCAACTGAAAACGACAACTGTAGATTAATAACCGGATGCGATGGACCAGGCAAATTAACAAAACTAGTAAGTAAACAACACTGTAGTTCTTGTCAACTAACTAGCACGCCATGCTAAGGCAGAGCACTGTACAAACATTTCACAAACAATCATACTGCATGTCTAAACAACTCTCTAATTTGGTGAATTCTCAGCTACTACTAAGATGACATCATCATCAACACATTTGTGCATACTGACGTGACAGACATTCAAACATTGTTAAATGGCACGAAACATCCTACTGCAACATCAGTGCAATCAAATATTCTGCACATAGAAAGCATCAAGCAAGAAGAAATGTAACAGTTTCATCCTATACTCCAACTGAACAACAATATCTATTGTTTATAAGATTCGTAACAATGTAACAACAGGATTCATTGTCATACTCCAGCAAAGTGAGAAAATATCATATGACAATATCAACGACATATCAGACATATATGCAATGTAACAGAATCGTAGTTTTGGTACAAACGTTCGCTTGCCATTATAAGAGTTGACATTTTGCGACTTGATGAACGCCATGCATCTGGCACTGTTCTTATGAGGATCTATATTCATATCAGACAGATTTGTTCAAGTGCAATTCTCTGCTCAACAGTTACGTGTAGGACACGGTAAACTGCATGGTCAGGAAAGATGTCTATACTTGTTTCCTTGAAGCTTCTGGCAATTGGCAAGGTTGTTTCATCCATTCTCAATGACAAAACATGTCAAACGTTTTCGGAATTTCATCATACACCAATGACATTATTAACGGTATGTCATCAGCATAAAAACAATCAAGACATCTCAGTTTCGCACACAAACGGCAAGCTGATATTACCTCACAGTAATGCGTCTGAAGTTTTCTGCACTCCGCTGTCTCCTTCTTCAGCAGCTGTTTCTCATTCACAAGCTCCTGATGCTCAGTCGCGATAATTGTTGGCAACTGGGAAGCCTTGGCAAAGTCAAACCTTCCATCGCCTACACACAGCACAGAAAACACCAAGAAGGAGAACTTGACAACAAATAAAGTACTGCTTGCAATATTACGTAAGCAAGTAAATAGGCATATGATTCATACAGAGCCAACTTCTGGTAAGAATTGTGGCACATGTATTCACTGCTCAGTAAATGAGCAAAGACAATGACTACAGTGTCTAAAAATTAAGAAGCTTCTGCACTGACACTGCAGCTGTGAGAAGGAACAACTGAAAAATGAGTCTTCAAGCATTTCCTCAAAGCAGGCAGTGAAGGTGGTAACGTGACATGATGTGGCAGATGGTTACACAGCTGGAAAGTGGCAACCAGAAAAGCTTGGTCACCAAATACATGAAAGGCAGGTGCGGAAAATAACACAAATATGACAAGGTAGAGTAGAAAAGCTGAAGGGTTAATGTTCACCATGTTATAGTATTTGTTTTGTAAACATTTTTGCTCTGTAGCAAAGGAGTAAAATTTCACTTGTTATGAAAATTAAGAATACATATATTTTTCAAAGTATGTTTGTGATTTTTAATAAATGAAGAATTTGCCATTTACACCTTTGAAATCCAGATGAACAAATCTGTAAAAATTATTTTATAGCATTAAAACAAGCATATAACCAATAAGCAAAGACCAAACAGGCTGAAAGACAAAAAAGGTTAAATTGCTAAGAGTATACTGAACATAACAGATAACACAATAATAATAATAAGCATATTTGTAAAGTGCCATAAGGTCGTAACTTCCGAGGCTTTGACATATCACACACACCTGACGAAGAACTTTGAGACGAACTGTGATGGCTGACAAGAGTTTCACATCGTCTCCGCAATTTTGCTTCGAGATCGGGAATAATACGCTGCTGCAATGACTGTTTCTGCTGGAATACAAAGAATTAAAAACAATTCTTTAAAAATAACACAATATTCACATCATGCATCCTGCCACATGTTCAGCTGTTATGAGCTGCAAACTCCAAGAATCTCACGAAAAGCCAAGCACACCAACAATATGGTTGGGGCAAATATGTATAAGATCTAACTACAGAAATGATTGTATGCTTAATAATAAACAAAATTCTGAGCTAGAGATGCAGATTATCCCAGTAAGTAGGAAGGAACAGAAACGTAACAAAAGGAAAATAGATTAAAGATATCTCTATTCTCCAATCAAGAACAGAAATATAAATGCTTCTTGAAGTCAATTACAGAATATATCAAATGTCCATTACTAGGGATGTACCAGATAGCAATATTTAAAATCCAGCCGGAACCGGATATCAAAAGAACTATCCGACCGAAACCGGATATCTGAATATCTGTGGCTTTCTGTGTGGTATATATAAGAAAAGTATTATTCCCCATGCTTGTTTAAAAGCACTCACTCACTCTCACTGCATTACTACTTTTAGCATTAAGTGTTGTAAGTCAAACCAGCACAATTGACAATGCACAATAAATTTATTTAGAATTCAGAGGTCAAAAATATTCAATCAAAAATCAAGTAATCAATAATACTCAGTGATTGTGTGTCAACCTGTACCGAAGAAAGTAAAAACTACAGTTCACCAGTTTAGCTCCATAAGTGTCAAAGTCTGTTTGCACTTTGCACTACGACTTATTCAGACTTAATAGGTTAGAACTTTACTTCATTAAGATTAGCCTTTTAGCATTATCAGGGAGCAGTCATGCTTCATGCTCAGTAATGACTCCCGGTAACTGATTCGATGGGTGAACTAACTGCCAAAAAGGACCAATCACTATCTGGTTGAGATATCTGGTTCCTGGTACCATTTTGGCTGGAACCAGAGCCAGAACTGGATTAGGAAAAAGGCCATGTATCCGGCCAACCGGAACCAGATATCCAGTACATCTTTATCCATTACATAACAAATATAACAATAGTGAAAATGATGTTATATAAAGGTAAAACATTATAGCAAAAGCAGTTACCAGCTTCTTGGGATTAAATCTTTCCAGCATTTCAGAAGTAAGACCAAACAGTTTAACATCACTTCCAGGTTCTGGATTGCAATCAATATAATCAATAATTTCAGCTTGAGTCAACTGATCACTTGCAGCCTTATAAAACTGCAAAAAACAATCAACACTGTGACAAACAACACATCATTATTCACAAAAGCTCAACATATTACTATAACGTAAATATCACTCTTAACATCAATGAATTCTTTAGCAAATACTTAATGTAACAGACAGCAAACACAAGAGCCATATCATAACAGAGACAGCGTGCTCCGCTCGAAAAAATACTGCACATACAAATTGTGAATTGAGACAGTAGGTCACTTAGATCAACACGAATGTGAAACCACACAATGTGTTGGTGAAATAAGCTGCACATTGTTTTGCAGGACTGGACAGTATGATATCTGTGTATTTGCGTTCCACAGTCTATGACCACAATCATATCAACACTGCAATCATATACTGATACTTACTGTTGCTGCTGTTTCTCCATCCCTGTTTACAAATGTTTACAAAGCTTTGCCATAATAATATCTTACTATGTTATTTCCCAAAAATTCCTCTATCGACGATGGAGTCATCCACCACGAAGAAAAGGTAAAGGTAAAAGTAAGGCCTCTTAATTTAATGGGAGGGGGGAAGGTGGCTAACACTGAAATTGGCTATGCAGCATCACCTTCCAGAAAAATGCTAAGGGATGTAAAAAATGTAATATTTAATATAAGATAAATACTGCCTAGACAGACAAAATATGATCACGATTTGATAAATATCACAACCGATTTGAAACCTGCTTAAAATGAAGACTGAGAAAGAAAGCATGCTTGCACTACACTATTAACAATTTCATTTACGTAAAACTTCTATTGTTCAGCATTGTGCAATCATTTTACACTGGCAATTATTGCTGTGGGTTCTTTCTGTGGTACAATTTGATAGTCAAAAACCAAACAGAACCAACCAGCATCTTGCATAAATGCATTACAAACAGCAAATGCAATACTGAATATCAGGATCAGCAAATAAGTATGTGGGACTGCAGAGATCAGCAACTTTGGATACCTCAGAGTTTGCAGATAACATATTTTGCTGAGACTGCAACTGATGATTGAGTAACAACTCTTGAAGCTCTGTGTACAGAGTCTGTTGTAACAGCCATCGACGCTTCTGCTTCTTCACCGTTTCTTTTGCCTATAAAATTAGTCGTCACAAAATTCTCATGAAAACCATGACTCAAACATTCTAGATCTGCTTGATAATAATAATAATAATACAAAATTTATATAGCACCATAGGCGGCTACAGAAGCGCTGGCGAAACAGGTAGATAGAATAGTTAGCAGAAAGCAGTATAAAACAGATGAGTTTTAAGTCTGGATTTGTAAGTAGTGAGAGAGTCGCAGTTTAACACAGCAGGTGGCAGTGAGTTCCAAGCCCTGGAGGTGCGGCAGTGCTGAATGATCGTCTGGCAAATGATGTCCGTCAAAATGGCACGAACAGCAGTGGGACGGACAACGATCGAGTGTTTCGTGCGCTGGTGTGCAACGAGAAGTGCTGACTCAGATACTGTAGAGATGACGTCTGCTGAGTCCTGAATGTCAGCACGGCCAACCTGTGCACTGCTCAACAGGCAGCCAGCGCAGCATCGGAAGCAGCGAGTTGACGTCTGACCGTCGAGGTGCTTGTAGAACAATACGCGCCACATTGTTCTAAACTCGCTGAAGCTTCTGAATGGTGCCGGATGGAGCGCCGTACAGCACAGAGTAGACGATTCTCGAGAGAAGCCGGCTGTATGCAAGCGTCTGTGCTAAGTCCAGCGTCAGGAGGTGAAGACGCCATGAGCAAAAGTCGAAATCAGGCCACTGTCTACAAATCATGTGTAGAGGTAATTGGCACCTGCACTGCAGAGCCAAGAAAAGTGCAGTGAGTGATCCTTTCCAATTAGTTTTAATTCACAGCTCACACTGAACCTTCTGCCTACACTATTGCTGCTTGGCTAAAATGCAGATGCTTCAAAGATTGCCATGTCAGGCTATGTTTGTGGAATGATCACATTCATTAATTATTCCAAATGTTAACAATAATCACAATTTGTCGAAAACAATGATGAACCCTCTTTCCCTTCTGGGAATTAAATCCTAATAACATATACAAAAGTCATCACCTTTTCATCACATCTTCGTAGTCCAGATATGCATTACAACCAGTTGCATTAAGTACAAAATTTTAGCCTTCTTAAACCACATTGTCCACATATATCACAAATACAAGTTTTACCAACTAACTTGTTTACTGTCATAAGTAATTAATGTATAACATTAATCATTCAAAGCAATTTAAGTACAGTTGTGAAAAATAACATGGATGACGAGAACAAGCATGGACAATTGGCGATCAGTCATTCTGACACTTCTCCTCACATTATTAAACAGCACCGATGGCCAACGGCCAGGAAATGGTCTCCACCCACCACTCGAATGCCAGATAGTCCGCATGTCATGCTTGTTCTATTCCTTTTAGATGCATCTTACTGTCAACATCAGAAACGCACATTCAGCTGAGAGAGGGAATGACGACAGATTGCTGATGCCCACTTAAACCTCATTATCATTGTCCTCACTGTTCACATCATCCACATCATTTAGCACGACCCATTTCAGTAAACAAGCAGCAGATACCTCTCGCAGGTCCTCCTCACCAGTTGATAATGCTCCAGTTGGCAGTATATGTTGTGTTAAAGCTTTAAGAAGTTTGCCCAACTCAGGATTGTGTTCTATATCAGCAGGCACCAGTGCTATTGGCAGCTGTTCACTCACTGTGCAGAACAAAAAGCTCAATTGCACTGTTTGACCTAAGATCCATCCAAAACCAACTGCCTAATATCCAGCCCAGTGTGTGTTAGTGTTAGCAGGGTTATCGTTAGTGCTGGACAATTGGATAGGCCGAATATGACACCATTGGGCGGGATTTCAAGCCAGATTCTTGGAAACTACCATCAGATTATACATAAAATGCTGTAGTTCAGCCACCATTGCAATAACTGCTTTAATTTTAACGCATTTCAATTTCGTCAGTCTGAAATGTCTTAATCAATATTGAAAATCTTTATCAATTTTATCACACGGTATACACGTGCATGTTATTATCCGTCCATGAGGACGGAAAATAAGTGCTTACTATTGCTTACTATCCCCGTCAGGAGAGATGGGTTGCTTTGTTACTTGATCGATTGGGGTTTAGCATTACCTGCACTCTGGTAACCCTCAAACTGTTGACAGGAATTCATAAAAAAGGCTACAGATTGCATCAGATGTATATAGACATAGACAACATTCGCAGGCACAATGCCTGTGTGATTGCTTCTCAATACTGACATTATTAACACTTCATGTTAGAAATTATACTATAGTACTCATTGCGCTTAGGCTTCCGGTTCCCAATTTTCACATTTAAAGTTATAATCAATTCATGGCACTGTCAGCGAAGTTCACCCGCGGGTAGGGTTAATTAGGGTTAGGGTAAGAGTTAGGGTTAGGGTTAGTGGTTAGGGTTAGTTAGGGTTAGGGTTAGTTAGAATTAGGGTTAGGGTTAGG
>Ga0056115_1001732_pt1 | contig 10662 bp, 7 predicted proteins | sample WorMetOlspDAHAB1_FD_77007 | JGI IMG/M metagenome (GOLD analysis project Ga0056115, IMG submission 77007) | Marine gutless worms symbiont microbial communities from Max Planck institute for Marine Microbiology, Germany - Olavius sp. DAHAB.1 ... | reverse complement strand
TGGGGGGGGGGCTTAAGGCCCCAAACCAAGCCTGGCTGTCACTGAATGTAGACAATCATCGTGTGCAACTGTTAGCGACGTCACACTTTATGACGAGAAACCATCAAGCCAAGCTGGCCCGGAACAACGTGGAGATGCTTAAGCTGCACACCCATGGCCAGAAGCGGCGGGCGTTTAATGACAAAGACGAAGTTACGGCAAAAATTTTCACTACTGCACCAGGTTGACTGTTTTCAGACAGATATGTGAGCGTAATTCGTAATCGGCACACTGAAAAAGTGTAAAAAAATGATGCAAAAATGTCATTCACTCCTTTTGTCAGCCATGAGACGCAGTTCACATAAGCATTTAAGCGTCTTTCAAAATCGGGATGTTAGAAATTATTTTTTTCATGAAATATGTATAATTATATATAAAACTTTCAAAATCGAAACATCGGTGCACATAGCTACCTATAGTTTAATATTGTGGCATGGACGTATGGCGAGAAGCTATAATTGCCAACAAGCACGACAGTGGCGCAGCGTAACAACAGACGAATAGGAAGACCAGAAAACACCTGGAATAGATCCGCAGATCTGGAAATCTTGACAGCAGGTTTCATATACAACCGGAGCAAGAAGGATTAATGACACAGTTAAATCAAACCAATCACAAAAAATAATAATAATAGAAAGAAAAAGAACAATACAAATAATAAGTTAACTCCTGCCCCCTAAGAACATATCTAATAAGGGTAAATAATAATGATAATAACAATGACAGATTTCTATAGAGCTGCGCATTCAGAAGATGAAGAGGCAATCAGAAATTGTGGTGGTCACTTTAATAAACACACTCTACGACTTCATGCAATGCCCTCCAGTCCCAAAAAATTACAGCAATACAGTTGATATTGATTGTGCGCGCACACGACAGCCATGTGTACACTTCTGCTGTGTAAACGTAGATATTCAATTACACCATTCTAAACTGTGACTAACTTATTGCCAACTACAATCACCTAATATTCACGGCATTGGCAGACAAAATCAACAAAATACCACCAAACATTTCAATATCTGTACCAAGTGCATATTACTAGTAACGCATCACTTTTAAAAGTTCCAAGTTCATACATTATCTAGAAAAACAGTCGGAACATACAGCTTTAATATGAAAGGCAAAACAAGTACAGTGTAGTCAGTGGAGACATAATGTAATGAAGATGACTTACATAGCGCTACTGTACGGTACAAACTATTACTAGCGCTCTTAACATAGTCCATATTCACGTTGTCCAAAATGAAATTCCAAAAAGAAACAATTTACGTTCCATTTTAAAGGAAGAGAACGATTTGGAGGTTGAACCGAGGGCTGGCGGTAGATACGCAGGTTTATAAGGAAAAAAATTAATGGAACACTGAAACAAAACTAAGTTTGGTCGGCTTAATTAACTTATGAATAAATTAGCTGCAGTTGAATATTATGATGAAAGTGATAATGCACTCTTCAAACTATCCGGCAATGTTGAACTATCATTCCTCAGCAAACACTTGATGCTGTTACATTTGTAATTGTTACTAGGCTACAATATAACCGTAAATGTAATGCAAAATTACTAGATTTGGTTTTAATATAATCAACCTCTAAGTAATAGAACCTATCATTCATGACATTACGAAACTTTGTATTAATGGGAATCTCAGAGATCAAAATGCAAACTGACACTGGACAGACTAAAAGGAACAAGAATCGGTCATATTATACACAATAACACTTACTTATAAATTTACAATAATAATAATAATGATAATAATTTTGATCTACAGTAATATGACAAAGTTAAACCAGTCATCTTTGTAACGAAAACATGACGGATTACGGCTGTTCGGTTATCTATTTTTGGCACTATACTTAAACAATGATAACCAATATTATTACAAATCACGCCAGAACTCGCTCTAATAACTACAAACAGTATGCAATATCAGCAAATAAAATGTTATGCTCTATATGTAACTGTGTACATCACAAGACTGCTAGAGCTGGCTCAAATTGGTCGATTGATTGGTTAGGGTTTAGTGGCACTCTAGGCTATATCGTGCCTTCAACCATCTAATGACATAAGCAGTTCTTATTCGTGCGACAAACTGAATGAAAATCTGTCCACAACTTTCAGAAACAGAGAATGGCATCAGTTAAATCTAGTTCTTTGGGAGGGAAAGGAGAGGGTGAGGGTGGACAAAAATATGACATTTCAAACATGCCGTAAGACGCAACCAGAACAGAAACGAACATTCAAAGCAGCTCTACATGCCAAACACATTCGAGTCGAACTCGAAAGGCGCCACGCGACAGAACGCATTATCGACATGTGCACATACATGTGTAGTATCACAGCAGCAGGAACAACTGACGTACAACTATCGGCCAGTATCTGACACAGAGATGTACTAGCAGCAGTGTGACAGTGACAACAGATCCTAGTACATGTGGGCGCATAAACACTAAGTCTAACTACAACCCTTCTAGTGGTAGTAAAGGGTCACATTAAAAGTGAAAATGTACGAGGTAAACCGCCAAGAATGTGGCTAGATGACATAAAAGAATGCCGTCAGGGGAGTAAGGTTTAATGTCTCACCCAACATAGATCATTTCGGGGACGATTTTTAAAGGATAGCTAAACCAATGCTGTCATAAAGGATCAATTAATGTTTTGAGTAACAAGGCAAAGACTGATGGCTACATAACAAGTCAATAAAGAAGGCCATGGCGAGTCAACAGCTGGCAAACTTTGAAACTAAAAAGAAGCTGGCAGAACACTTGACATCAATGGCGCAACCCATGATGAAGATGATAACCCTACTACCAAACAGCATGCAACAGAAAGCTTCCAATACACCATAGGTGAATGTCCTACACATTCAGAGATATTCATGCTACACTCACACTATGAGTGTTTAGAACGGAAAGTCTTAAAAACTTCAAACCACAAAGAAATGAGTGAACGGTGTAATTATTTCAGACCTTACCCTGCAGGGACATAATGCTCCTGTATGTGAAGATGCGTATGGTTCAGTCTATACCGGTATCAACTTGCAAAAACTAGCCAATCGACAACAAAATGGCGGATCAAAATGACAGAAAATGCAGTTGAGTCTGTTGTCATTGTCACACAGCATATACTAATGGGTGTCAAGCACTGTGCCAAGGCTGGAAGAAAGTTTCGCACATAGCTACAAGGTAAAATCACACACGGTCAAATACTACTGTAAATCGGCTAACGATTCTCGCCTGGTGCACGGCAGCATTGCAGGCTGTTCAAGTAACTTTGGTCACCGTTACTAACCAGCATGCAACTGATCTGACTGCTCTGGAGATCTCGAATGCTAACTGCATCACAAGAAAACATCCTAGTAAAGCAGACGTGGTACAAAACGGTGCTACGACGACGACTACGCTTTCGAGTATTTCTAACTTCGTTCACTGCTGGCAGTCTCGGTGGTGACTTTAACGTCCTTCAGAGGCTTCATCTCTTTGATCTGTTTAATGATGTACGCCTTCTCGTCGTTAAACTGCTCGTCCTCGGACCGCTCCGAGTGGAACTTGGTCAGAAAGTCAACGAGCTTCTCGCGATTGCGAAGAAGTATTTCTTGGATCGGACGCGGCTTGTCCGGGTTGGCAACAAACACCTTCACAGTGCCACAGAACATCAGCCATTGTCACAAACCATCGCAGTGACTCATGGTGTGTTACGATACCTGATAAAGTGTTGTATCATTATTACTTATTTACCAGAGAAAAACCCCTGGTGGCTCAGAAATTACCAGAAGTAATACAAATTATATGGCAGTGCACCCTACTCGAGCCGGTCGTCATCAACGAAATCATGCAGCAAAACAAAACTGATGCAACACAAGTGAAACCACTGGAACAAAAACAAAGATGCTCGAACATCCCTAACTGTCTCTAATCGGAGTCAAACATCAACAGGAAGGCGACCTCATTTCCCCTTTGGAGAGCTATTGACTACTGCTGAAATAGAAAGGTGGATTCTCTAGGTTCTCCAGTGATTAATGCGGCCTGTCTGCAGATTTCCTGGACAAGTCTAACAGCCCAGTGATTCCAGGTACATCCCCCATTGTCACTAATTATGTTGACAAGAATCATGTCTGCAGTAGTTTTTCGTAATTAATTTTGGGATTACCATATAGGACTTGATGGGACTGTTTTACAGCAGACATACCTGTAAAAAGTCTTGGTCTGTCACCTGAAGGACACATACATAAAATAAATGCACAGAGAAACTCAAGGTGACAAACCATCAAACCTAGTCGCACCTCGAAAATCAATGTCGAAACGTGCCAGGCCGCGGGTAAAATAGGGACTGAGGTCTTGCAGATCTGAGGATCATTACAATGGGTTAAATGCAGATGATAATGTGGAAAAAAGTCCTAATCCCATCCCTATCCCTAACCATATTTTACCTGTTTTTTAATCTGCAGATCTGCAAATTCGCAGTCTGCATATTACGGAGGCCTGCAGGTGTTTGTGTAATTGTTATATTATTTGAACTTCAGTGTTTTAATGGATATAGGACAGCAAAAACGAGGGCATCAAAGTAACAAAAAATGTTTCACCGGCAGCATATCAGACAAAAAGTGGCCAGCATTAATCAGCAAGGACCATGTCATCACTTCACTAGAGTTGAATGACTATGGTAACAGGTGAAATGAGCTTACAATAACACTGCCATTGGACAAAGAGCCATCTGTAGGTTGCAAAAGCATAGCAAATGCAAAAACAGCAACATTCATTTTCAACGGGTGCTGCAGAATTCAAGTTTCATACGAAACACATGAAAAAGTAAACAGTTGACATTTGCAGTTAGCGAAAAATGACAAAAAACTATTTCAACAGAGAAAAATGCAAACCTTGAAGACGTGGAAAGCTTCGAACTGGATGTTGCGGCTGCTCTCTTTGAGCATGTTCATCATCGTCTTCAGGTTTTCCGGCTGACTGACGTACCGCGTCATGACATTGAAGTAGTGCCGCTCCAACAACAGCTCACCTAGCAGCTACAAACAATTAAAGTTGTCGCCGAATACATTCACACTGACCTACGCAGGCTATCTTTTCAAAGGCATGGCACTTGTGTCTGTTCAAATGCAAATAGTTTTTGTCTCAAACTCCTGTTGCTCCCAACAAACAACCTCTGATGTATGGTGTTCAAAAGTGTCTGCACAAGAAACACAGGAGTAGTGCTTAAACATTTTAAAAAGTGTTCCGGCATCGAGCATGTAACACCATCCATTCACTGCTAATAAGAAAACATCTATGTTAACACAAGTGTATCACAAGGGGCACTGAACTCTACTCACTCAGTCAGTCTACCATTCCTACTCACTCAGTCAGTCTACCATTCAGTCAATCTGTAACATCAAAGGCAGAAGTCAGCCTTCAACGGTTTAACGTGAGGCAGAAAATGGTGAAGCAAAAAAAAGAAAGAGCTCTCATATATGCAGTCACTGCATTCCAAAAGCTTCAGTGACAATCACACCACAATGTGCACAGCACTGAATTTAAAAATGAAACTGGCTAAAAATCTCTGTGGATTCAGCAAACCTTTAATGCCTGACGTCGAGTGACGTAGTTATCTGAACTAAGCAGGTTCTGATAATGACTGAAGAACTTGTCGTAATTGGCCTCCAGAAACTCGGCGCTAGCAGACTTGTTCCTCGTCAACAGTTCCTGGAAAATTAAAAACGCACACAGCAAACTGGACACATCTAGCTTAAATGCTCTCACACAGTCCATAATTCAGTAATATTCAATCAACATCTTATCATTGCATGGCTGGAAAATAAACACTCTTTTAATAATACTTAACAGAAAAACATGATTGATTATTGGGGTTTAAAGGCATACACCCTGGGAGTCTTGTACATCTCCTACTCAGTAGTGGATGACCAGCAACATAAATAACCCCCTCGTCTCGCATTGCTTTTTGTTCACAATGGCCCTTAAAGGGATGGAGCCAGCTCCTAACCCGCAGTAACGAGGAGGGAGCAAAAAGCTTGAAGGGGGCTCACTTAAGTTTGTTACACCAGCGCCACAACATGAAGGAAAATGACTCAACTGTCCAAGGTAAAACAAAACATACCAAAAAATATACAGATAAAACATGCAACCTGAAAAAAAAAATTAAAAACGAACTCAAGGCCCTACTGTGCTGTATGAAATGTGCTTGCTAACTCTGCCCATTGAAGAGGTAGCACGTTGGCAATATAAAACAGTTCTGATAATATTCCATCTCAAGCCCCAGATAATCACCATAGCTTTAGATGTTGTCAAATGGGGGAGGGGTTAACAGAAAAAAAGGGCTACTTATACATGGCAAAATAACAACAATGTACTTCCGGCTTCGTGCAGCAGATCACGGAGTGACGTAGTGACTTCAGCACCAGTGAAAATAAGGTGAGCAAGTAGTTGTTTAATGGCACATCAGCACAAAATAGGCTATTTTAGTGCCATTATAAGTTAGAAGATCTTAAAAATGTGTGCTAATACTTTAATGAAAATAGATGATTAAAACCAAGGCTTATAGCTAATATAAAAAAGGTACAAAAACGATTATATGCGAGTATAAAAATGGGTATCTTTGATAAAAGCAATTATATCATTAACACTAGTATTATTGAACAAATATTTCAATGTACTGCCAGTGATACTGTTGGCGAAGATGATTAAACTGTGGACATTGTATGAGAATGTGGTTCACCGTTAGTGAAGTAAAACAGCGAAAACGATGAAGCCCACTAAATGGCCACGACTTACGACATCCCACAATGACATTCACTCATGCCATTTTTGAATACACATGCAAAATTTTTTAGTCTACCATTTCATACATGAATATGCATTCTTCCCAGCACTGAAGCCACATTCAAGTAACATAACAGAAAAGTCTGTATTTTTTGACATGATGGTCAAAGACACAAAGACTGCATCAACAATTCAACATCACAATACCTTAAACGTGGAAAACGCATCAGACGAAATGTCGAACGTTGCTACTTCGACGTACTCGAAGAAGAGATAAAAATCGTCCGAGTGCATGACAATGCTCGCAAGAGATTCGTGCCGGAAACACTCTCGCAACATTACTCCACAGTTCAGCGCCAACTCCTGGTTCCTGTAACTGCACACGAAATATTTAATTGTCATCACCATTTACTTACTCACAAAAAGTACAAAAACAAGCAGTGTTATAATTAAAAATGAGCAGGACAGCAAGGCTGACATATTACAATATATGGAGTTTAGGTTTAAATACAATACAATTAATAAGTTAGAAGAAGAAACAGTAAAAAAATAAAATCTACAGATTATGCTTCCGAATGTGATTAGAGACCAAATTTACAGTTAGAGGCAAAACACAACGTCATCATTTTGACTCCATCACAGAACGACCTAAGGATTTAAAAGATTCCAGTTCTGATGCACACGTGTTATGTGTTATTTATGCACAGTAATCCTACACGTCCCCAGATGGTCTCAAAATACTCAGTTGTGAAAAAGTGGAGTGCAAGTTCATAACCCAACAAATTCACCCAGAATTCACTCGTTATGCAGTCGCAAATCAATTAGTGGCAGGGTTACCAGGCTCCAAAGTGAACTGTGCATGGAACTGCTTATCATTATGGCGCACGTACCCATGATGACCATGCTCTTGCAGACCGCCATACATCTACTACCCTCACCGACTGTGATGTTTTTCCAGACTGGAAAGGCATCCCCATCAACAAAACGAAAACTAAACCAAAACTCAGAAGGGAAGTACATGAAAGCTACACTGCTGGTTTTATCACAAAACGTTCCTTTACCCTGCCATTCTGTTGTTGTTAACACTTTCCAAAACCCAGCAGTCCTGACTACTCCAAACACTACAATAAGATGCTGAAGATCCTGATCAAGTCTACTGAGGCGACTTGTTAAGTGTCAAATAGCTGCTCTACACAGCAATAGACAGTGGACAAATTTACAATGCACTGTTTATGGGATCAATATTTAAGTATACAAAAAGTAACAGTGTGTCTCAAAAATACCAACCCAGTCATAAGTGCTGTTAATATACCACGACACTGGCATATATGATCTACTGTTGGATAACGTGTGCCAATCTGTCTCCGAAGAAGGTTGTTGAAAATTAGAACAACATCTTTTCGGCCCTGTCAAGCAAAAACAGTTGATACACCAAACTGGTACAAAAAGCATGGTAGCAATGCTGGCTGGTGGGCCTCTGCTCTGTTGACAGTAACTGTCTGGTTAAGTCCCTACATAATGTCTGCCACTAGCAGCTGTCAGTTTTTCCGGTAGGTGCCCCCAAAAAATGAAACTTGCTGCCTGAAATGTTGATACAGCACCATCTCTTTATCTGTTTCAACACTGTTTCTGTCACTAGCACTGCAGTGGAACACTCAGTGCATATTCAGATTACTGAAACCATAAAAAGACACAGAATGACTGGTACTTGCAACGTAACAGCACAGCAAGAGGTAAAATGTTTTATATACATCCATATTTGTGACATATCTAACAGATAAATGGTACAACATGGCACTGACAAAATTATGCAAAGCATAATGGCAGACAGAATTAGTATTATATGGTGTAACACGACAATTGTTTTCATCAGCAGTCTTCAACATCTGAAACTGTTCAACAGAACTGGTTGTCAAATATACCACTCCAGCAGTTTCTAATGTATTAATCCACATCTGTGGAACCCAGATAACCAAGCAAGGTTCCCAGTGAGGTTATGTGTACCCCTTGATTAACTATTGGGGTTTAATGGCACTTTCAGCACAAATAGGCTATATTGTGCCTTTGATAAGTATATTGCACTTTAAAAAATGAGAGTGTACCCCTTGAGGGTACACAACTGCAAAGCTGGGGGTATGCAATGACATGGGATATAATGTTTTGATTGATCTGCAAGCGTCGGAAGTTGAGAAGATGAAGTGACAATATCACTTGGTGAATTTTGGGCACAATTCAGTGCAAATTTCAAACAACCGAAGTCGGCAGCATACAGAGTCTTGCTGCCATTTGTAATAACCTACAGAAGCAAGCAAGGTTTCGGCACTATGCCACACATGAAGGCCAAGGAGAGAAACAGGCTGGACTGCATAAGTGTCTGTATCAGCAACGTGAAGCCAAACTTAAAAAGGCTACTGGTGGGACAACCGACGAGATCTGCATTCGCACTAAAAACTACACGTTTCTAACATAAATAAAAACTTATCTACACTACGGCACTACATGGGAATGTGCAGAAAATTGCTGACTTTCAAAGAGGCTGGGAACAACTGCAGTAAAACTGACTGTTACACAGAAGAACTTGCTTGCCTCAAAATCGATTTTTCCCAAGTTGCCTATTAGCATCGGCAGCAAAGGGCCGGAGCACAACTCCATAGACAGCTGCGCCAACACATCAGCTGATGTGTCTTCACCACCACTGCTATGAAGAAGCATCTTTATTGCTGACAGAGATCGTGACACGTCCTCCACAGTCTGAACAGACCAGAAATGCCAATGCACATTCTCTCCGAGTTCCACTCTATTGACTGAGCAATGTAACAGCGGAGAAATCACACAAAACAAAAAACTTCATTTAACGTGTTGTAAAAATGTTTTGTGCATGTTCTAGCCCTATGCTGTTGTATGCAGCAATGAACTACATCTCAAAGATATCAAAATATTGCAATTACAATTACGAAAAGCGGCATAGAAAGAAATACACAGACTTATGCCTCTACACTGAACCATCCAAAAAAATAAATAATGAAAAATTTTACTCAACCTGTACAGTGTTTACTCAGTGCTGTAATACAACTCATGCCCTGTTGATCATTCCAATCCAGAAATTTGCAACCATCTGCAATTGTTTCTATTGGCTGTCAAATTTCCTCAGAGTTGACGTCATGATTTTCAAATGCCTTTACAGCATGGAGTCGACTAATTCACGAAACGTCACTTAACTGACCCTGCAGTATCCTGAGTTGCTCTGTTCCAGGATTTGCTAATTTGTGCTATGCAACAGAAGGCTATCTCACTATTGCTGACACTAATACTGCAACCACTTCAAAGGTGAGAATTCCATTACAATGATAACCATAACCTGTCACTTTCATGGGCGGCCACAACAGTCAACAGTTTATAAGTAGGTACCAGCCAGAGTTCATAACATGCTTAAAGAGGAATTCAACCCTTAAAAATATAGCTTCAAATGAACATTTATGTTTAATAAAGTCGCATATATTGCATGATAGTGACAATTTATGTCAAATAATTACGATGTTTGAAGATTTAATTCTCGCACTCGCACTGCAGCAGTGCATGCAGAATGCGGTCCCATACCAAACGTATTACATATTCTTTGTTTCTAAGTCACAACAAACAACATGGTGATAAGCGTCGGTGACGAATTTGATTCGTTTGTGTCTGAAGCTTAAAGTAGAAGAAATAGAATGCATTTCTAACTGTACATTTGTCACCAAGAGCTCGAACACAGTGGAAAAAGGGGGCATAAAGACCGATGTTTGCTCTCAGGAGACAGTCCCACCATAGAATATGCAATAGCATTCGCAAAAAAATCTTTGAGGGATCGTAATAAGC
>Ga0056115_1001730_pt1 | contig 10668 bp, 10 predicted proteins | sample WorMetOlspDAHAB1_FD_77007 | JGI IMG/M metagenome (GOLD analysis project Ga0056115, IMG submission 77007) | Marine gutless worms symbiont microbial communities from Max Planck institute for Marine Microbiology, Germany - Olavius sp. DAHAB.1 ... | reverse complement strand
TTGTTGTTGTTGTTGTTGTTATTATTATTATTATTATTATTATTATTATTATTATTATTATTAAATGCTTCCCTGTTCCAATTTTAACATATTCCTGTATACTCTACACGTGTCATCGGATGGTGGGATGCCGAGTAGTTGTTTGTAGGCCAATCAAGTCGAAAGTCCTTGATTCATAAATCCCTCAGTGTCAAGTCTTTGGTCTGTCCTTTGCTTCGACCGTTCAGTCCTTCATCATACCCTTGGTGTTGTAGCTTCGGTCCTTAATCTTTAATGCATTGCCTTCAGCTTTGAGTTTCGCCTCCGAAATTACAAACATTGTGTCGGGTGGAGCGTTAAACTCTACTCACTCAGTCACTCACTTGAGCCTTGAAATTAGTTCTGTATAAACGCTCGTCAAAACCTCGTCGTAATGAAGTTACGCAGAGCGTCGCAGACACCATTCGTAATCGTTACATCAGAATGTCGAGTCACTACTCTCACATTGTATGTACAACTGCGCAAAGAGATCCGTCTTTCCGGCGGCTCAGTCCATGTATAACTGCACAAAAAGCTGTGATTATCAATAAATGGAGTTCTTTACTGGATATGCAAATATCTCCAGTACAGTCGGCACAGTGCAGCAACATTCACCGTTGATGTTGTTGGTGCAGAGAAGTTTTCTGCTCACTTGACGTTGTCAACTTCATCAATTCGTGCATGATGTGCTGGGCATGCAACGTTCACTCTTTCCAAGGATATCGCGGTATTTCGGTTTCATTTCGTTAAACAAACGTGTTTGTTGGATATTACTTGACCAATCATCAGCAGCAACAAAAACATCGTCGACTATCGTCATCGTTACCTTTTACACTGCTCGACAATAACACATATTTCTTGCATAGGAATACGTACACCTCATCGCACAACACAAACAATTCGCTGCAGTAAAGCAGCCTTTTTCTGTTCTGCCGCATTGTAGTCTTTTCATCGAACGTGATTTGAATGTCATAACTTTTGAAAAAAATCAGCACTTTACTAGCATTTCGCGTTCAAATCATGTCCCAAATACGATAATGGTGCGTTTTCAGCATAACTTCGAGTGCGGGATGGCCCCATACATTACAGAGAAATCAGATTCACAATTTGTTCCGCAGGTTATTCTAATGTAGTTTTAATAGCGGAATATGGCATTGGTATTTTGGTTACATTTTTGCAAAGGTTTACTTGCAGCTGTTCAGTAGAATAAAAAATAGCCAGCGTTGTATTAGTGTCAAACTCCATCTCACAGACGAACCAACGGACGGACGGATGGACAAGAGACGCGTCTCTTCGTCCGTTGTGTCTGTCAGGCGTCCATCCTATGGGGCGAACGAACCGCGATGCTTCGTAGAAATTTAGGGGGAGGTAAAAATCCGGTAACAACCAATAAATACACGAAATTTTGTCAGTTGATTTTCAGAAAATCATTAAAATCATTGCCACCAGATGTCACATTTTAAGGCTAAAATGCACCAACTTCGATTCCCGGCGTCTGTCCGTTCGTCCGTCCGTTTGTGTCTTAGATGGAGTTTGACAATTACTGTTTACCGTCTGACATAAAAGAGCCACCGATTGCTACATAAGTGAAATAAATCTGTCACTTGATTTTCTATTTCATCAGGTTTCGATGTTGTTTTGCTACTCCTTGTTTATATATGTTCATTGTTTTATTTTTGATTTGTATGTAGGCCCTACCTAGTAAGATTAATCAGTCAATCAATCGCTTAATTAATAAGTAGCATACACTTAAGCTCGATTTGCATGCCGCATTTTTCACCCGACGACTGATGACTATTTTCTTGTAAGTGATCACACATTCGCGCGCGCGTGCACACACACACACACACACACACACAACTTGTATAACACCCGCTTCCCTTAAATGTTTTAAGCTTTTTCATATTTTTCACGTCATTTTCAGATTTTATTGCTGAGCTGACAACTGTTAAATCGAACAGCTGAATATTCTTTTGCTTTCAGCTGTAGTCACTGGTGTGTATTGTATGTAAACCTATACTGTGAATTTCTGTCGGCGAATGACAATGACATTGATATGATACGATACAGCTTCACTGATGTTTCAAGAGACGACCTATCCTTTCATCGGAGTCGTGCTTCCAGTTCACGATGGACAGCCAGCTGTCGTCGGACGCCTACAGGGCTGGCATGGTATCATCATTTTTGTTTTCCTCGGTAGATATATATGTTCCCGAAAAAGTAAAAAATTTCAGTGCAGTCGGTGGCCAGTGTCATCACCGGAAAGCTGTCATTAGTATTATACGTGTTGTGGTTGTTATTATTGTCATTAAATAAGCTTATAGCGCCTACGTGTACATGTAGGCCTATACAGAACGACCTGCATGCGTTACAACGTCAGCTGATGGATTAATTCAGTAGACAGCTTTAAGCGTCATCTAAAGACACATCTTTTTAGAATGCCATAGTATGTATGCCGCCAAGTGCATCTGTATCCAAGGAGACTGTCGGCGCTATGTAAATGTTGTTTTAGCTTTTTAGCTTTAAACTAGAGATAAAACCACTCCCTGGATGAAACAATAAATAGGTTCTAAGACGATAAATAAAATAACAAACATTATGCATATTTAATAGCTTATTAGCCCCTGTAGTGACTGTAACCATGTTACTACGCCTTATTAATTGTCGTTTTATTATTATTATTATTATTATCATTATTACTATGATACAAGCTTGCACTATATGGATAGGCTACCGATTTGGAAAACCAGCACTGAACAGAATCCTATTTTAACGGAATGCATCTTGTTTTAGACGCTAAAAATGTTAGGCCTATGTTTTGTATGACTTCACAGAGTACAAGTACACGTGATGGTTTGATGGGATTACAAACTACGTCACTTTATCTACGATAGTCGCCGTCGCCATCTTGTAGGGCAGCAAATGCGCTGTAGCAGTCTAATGTCGTTTAACTTAACTCGTCCGTCCATTGTTGTGTGCGGAACTGCACCGGTAGAGATACACGGTCTGCGAAATGCCTTGGCATAAGAATTTTCAGATTACTGTATTTGGTTCCTTTTTTGAGAACATTAACCAATTATCCATAAAACATGTTACTGTGGTTTCATACAGTGAACTCATTGCGCCCAATATTTAGAACGAAATTCGCTTACGAAAACTTCGGAGTTCCGTCCGCCTCGTCCCGCAGGTCGAAAACGGCGAAGATTGATGCACTCTTTCTTTGAGAACTTGCATGGTGATGCCGCTGCTGTAATTATACAGGGTGGCCCAAAAAAGTAAGCCACTACCAAATTATCAAAAAATTGTGTTAAATCGTATTAAAGTCTGTCAATTAGTTTATATTTCTTCGTCAAATTAAATAACTGATCAAGCACTATAATATTATCCGTCGGTATTAATTCTTCTCTGAGTGACCTACTTTTTGACGTCAATAACTATGACTGACCTACAAAGTAGCGACATGCGTCACACACGGTAAAAGAAGTCGGCGCTCTCTCTGGCATCAGCTCGACTTAGCAAGCTATGAATTCCATTCCTAAACTATCTTTTAGATGGGGATTTATGTAAAAATTTCTTTGATTACCATATTTTATCTTTTTTTCTGGTTTTCGATCATGATTGTGTCATATACATTGATTTTACACATGTCGCAGCTTCAAACACAGCAAATGATGACGTCACAAATTAGACCACACATAAAATATTTAGTACAGACTTAGAACATTCTTGTGCTCATTTTATACTCAAAATTGATGAGAAATGTAGCCGCACAGGCGATTTTTAATACGATTCAATGATGATTCTTGAAAGTGGCTTGCTTTTTTGGGGCCACCCTGTATAGGCCTACAAACCTCTATCGTGCACATATACCATTTCCCTGCACAATTTTCATGCCACACCCTTAAAACTGTCAGATCAACGCCAGCTTTTCCTCCATTTCGTTCTTCGTCTTTGCACAAAAGAATTTCTGTCAGACCCTAAAACTGAAAGGAACTATCAGCTGTTGTGCAGCCTTATCCATCCATTAGACACGCGTTTTACTGTTTAATTTATGTTCTCTGGTTTTAGATCGCTGTGAGCTGATTGGTAAGCTCGAAACAATCTTTCTCGCCAATCGACTGTCGTTCTTATCCAGCCGCTGGTAGAGCGATAACAAAACAAGAAAGCTTTCAGAGAGTTTACACTATCGCCGTGTATAACTAGCCAATTATACCCACAATCCGATGAATACAATGGACACACTATTAATAGAAGTGTGTGTATTTGCAATGAAAACGTCGCCTGAATGTTAACGATCAATTGCCGACAATTAATGTATTAACGTTAGCTTTCGATTCAGTGTTATCCGTTTGTATAATAACTTACGACTTTCGTGTTACGAATAGCTTTCGGTTTCCAATTTTTTTCGATGTTACTGTTCTGACGATGTTGCGAAACAATACACTAATGAATATGTTGCAATTTTTAGAGTAGAAAATACGCACGCAGAAACCTTATTTTTTCAAAATTAGCTTCAATAACGAACAGCATAAGTGAATTAATCAGCTGTGTTGCGTGTACAATATCTGTAGTTTCTTGACTGAAAAGCTGTTGGTGCTTATTTAGTATAGCTTTCAAATAGAAACTGTGTGTTGATGACATATAGCATCAGTTATTAAACTTAAATCACTTTGACTTGGACATTCAAATCCAGTTTGTCATCATTTTGTACACATTTTGTTTCTGAAATGATATAGGTTATTTTATTGACAGTACGTTTTGAATTACAGTGGAGTGTAGCGTTCTGTACGGCAGAATTTTTGAAAAATGACACAGCTGAATGAACAATTTGGAGAAGAAAAGATAAAGACTAGTGATAATGAAATTATGTGGTTTCTCCGCAGAGAAATAAACGAGGGTGACAAACGAACGAAATGACATCTAAATGTATTAGAAAACTAGAGAAGTTTACATATTTAACAGTATAGTTTAGGTTTAGCAAGAGTAGTCAATGCTTCTTTTTTAATTGCAAAGCAACTTTTTTGCTGCATCATGCCACCACCACAACAAAAACTCACCAGGGAAAATTATAGGTAATGCTATCGGTGCAATCGTCCACAACAGAAGGTGCTGCTTTAACACAATGCTGGAAATACGACATTATACAGTAGTCATGTGAGTTCTCTCGCTGTGCTGAATTGGGTCAAGTGGTATAGAGGGTGGCCCAAAATGTAAACCACTATCAAGAATCGTCACTAATTGTGTTAAAACCGTCCGTGATGCTAGATTTTTTCATCAATTTTTAGTATAAATGAGCACAAAAATAAAGCTGTGATACAGGTAAAAGCAATGCATATGATAATATCAATGTATATGATAATATCGTGATTGAAAACCAGAAAAAAAAGAATTAAAATATGGAAATAAAAAGAAATTTTTACATAAACATATATCTAAAAGATGGTTTAAGACTGAAATTCACAGCTTGCTAAGGCGAGCTGATGCCACATGAAGCGCTGATATCATTTATCGCATGTGACGCATTTTGCTACTTTGTGAGTCAGGCACTTTATTGACGTCTCAAAAATAGGTCACGCACATAATATTTAATAGCAACCGATAATATTAATATGCTTGATTGATACTTTAATTTGACGAATAATTTTAATCTCATACGATATAATATGATTTTTTGTAACTTCGTAGTGGCTTACTTTTTGGGCCACCCTGTAAAATGGTGGACGCTGAATGTAAAATATTGCGGTGCTGAAGTGGAAATACATACTCTCTGTATTATTTTCCAATATCTGACTTTTCTGTTTCGCGAATTTTAATTACAGCTAGTGCCACACATACGCTGAGTCTGTTTGTTATTGTACGACTTGACCTAGTTTAGCCTAAAATTAGCCGATTAGTGTAGGCCGACGGTCGCGTGCACATGCTCACTTTCGTATCGTCACTGCATACAGTAGGTCTACAAGGTCGAAACGATTCGACAATTTGACATGTGCGATTAATTACGAGATTTCTGCTGTGCAAAAGTACATGTGCAAATCTAGTCAAGTGCAGTGAGAAATCGATTAAGTAGAACACTTTCGTTTTGCACAGTGAGTGAGGCTAGAGCGGTGTTAGACTTTGCTGGTCGAGACTTTCACTTTGAGCGTTGACGGCGTTTGGTAACTGACATTGCCAGCCACGTTGTCTCCAGAACAGCAACGATGACGAACACTACTCATCATCTGTGAACATAATCAACACACCACAATTCATTTCGAAAAGTGCAACATTTCTCTGTTGACAATAACTTGCGAAATATGGACGAAATTATAAATAGTCTATCGGTTTTGTTGCGTCGCGTCGTCCGCGTAAAAAGTTTTCAGCGTGGTAACGTCGCGAGTTTGTCCCTATTAAGGCGTGATCAGATCACCAAACTCAACGCAGCTCAACTATCAGTTGAGTTGAGTTGGGTGCTCTGATCACTGCTTTACTATCGTCTCGATGTCTAAATAAATGGCTAAAAAGAGATATGCCCTCGAACAGTGCGAGCAAATTTTGTTTCGAAATACTGGCTCGAGATTGTAATCCACCAGTGCTGCCAGGTATCTCCCGAGTGACAACGATCACCATGCTCGGCGTCACCGTCTCCAACCGTCTGTCTGTCACTGAGCATGTATCAAGGGTCATTAGTAAGTGTGCTCAGTCGCTGTACGCGATGAAAGTTCTTCGATGCTATGGTATGTGTGAAGACGCGTTGAAGATCATCTTCAAGTCTGTGATAGTCGCAAAGATACTGTATGCCTCGCCTGCGTGGTGGGGCTTCGCGACAATATCAGACAAACAGCGTCTTGAATCGTTCATAAGACGTGCTGTTCGACTTGGCTTCTATGATAGTGGCGTACTGGCTGTGACTGATCTGGTGGCTGAACTTGATGACATTTTGTTCGCGAGCGTCTTAGCGAATGATAGTCACGTGCTTCGTAACTTGTTGCCTGACCGTAATGACTGCTCGTGCAGCCTTATAGCCTAGACGTCATGATCGTGTGCTCCCCATTAGGCGTGATAACAGAAACTTTTTTGATAGACATTTGTTTAAAGACATATATTAATTTTTACTATGTAGCTACTAACTTTGTCAGTTGCGTTCTGTCCGCTGTGGTTCCTTAAGACTGAAGTGAAGTGGCCTGTAACCGAAATATTGCCAAATCGTCCATCCATATGGTTACAGTTGCACATTGCGACAACAAAAATTCGACTTGAAATCGATAACTGGCGTTGCATGTTGTGTCTTACTTGGATCAGCGAGAGGCGAAAAGGTCTCCACTTGAGCGCGTACACGATTGGATTCACACACGAGTTGACGTAAGCGATGGTTTCGGCCGCCTCCAGAAAAGACAAGGCGTTGCTGCGGTGCGCTGCCCTGCCGTAGTACATGACGAAAACGTTGAGTTGATACGGCAGCCAAGCGACGGTGAATGTCGTCACTATGATGAGACACATCCTGGTGACTCTGCGAGCCGCTAGTTGCTGCTGTGCTGATGACTCTGAACCGGTGGACGTTCCAGCCGCACCATGTCCTGCAGTGACCTGATCTCGACGTAAGTCAACTAATCGCCAATAAAGCATTCATTCTAGTCTTTTCATTCACCAACAGACTGTCGAATAAGCCAGAAAAATCCGCAACGCCTAATTATACACGTGAGTCAGCAGTGGGAGTGGGTAGCCTAAAGTTTAACGCTTCTCCTCCCGACGGAATAGGAAATTTCGGAGGTGGGCGTACCGGTACCGAAATGACCTATATTGTGTCGAGAGGGGCGTTAAACTCTACTCACTCACTCACCGGTACCGTCGTCTGTTTTTGACCCATTAAAAGAATACAATGTTAACGAATTATGTTTTCCAGAGCGCCTAAACCTCGTAATGTCAGAAAAAATTGTCACAATTGATCAAATTACATAAAACATTATCTCTTCAACGTTCATTCCATTTTGCCGTGACTGTTCATCGGCGTCTTCGGTACCGAGCTCCAGGTACCGTACATCGCCGACTGCTGCGTGTTAGTCTCTGAAGTTTCTGGCCGCCAACATCTCCGTTCGGCCAGCCGTCGCAAACTGAATATTCCGCGGTTTCGTCGCAGTACTTTTAGCACTCGGGCTTTCTCAGTCGCCGGCCCGATGGTTTGGAACTCACTGCCAGATTCGTTTCGCGATCCAGCCGTCGAGTCTGAACGTTTTAGGCGGGACTTGAAAACGCATCTCTTTGCTGAACGTTAGAGTCATGAGCGCGTTAGAGCATTTAGAGGTGTCATCGTTTTATGTAATCGCGCTATACAACTGTACATTTACTTACTAATTTACTTACTTACTTTCGACACGTGAACAGGTCTTGAACGGACCGCAGTGGCTTACAGTCAAATAGTTTTCGATATACACTATACACTGTGTCCCAAAATGCGCCAACTTTGGCGCGTGAAAGCTCCCAAATGTCATGGATGAATTTTGATAAATTTTGGTAAGATGGAAAACAGATTATGAAGTCATTTGCTTTTCTGAATCTTCATTATTCTAACGATTGGTTTTTATATCACAGCGACTGAAATAACGCGTGGATTACAATGAAACTGAAACAAACCAGTTTCAAAACTGTTTCGAAACTGCTTTAGGACACAGTGTACATACCGAGTTCCAACGACATTCCACTGATACATAAAACCATTGATAAAGTTCAGGCATTCCACCGCATCTGATAAGATAGGACAACAACACCTTGACAGTGGATGCAATTTCAACAGATCAGAAACGCTATTTTATTACTTATTTCAATATTACTATTACTATGAAAATATTGCACACAGAGGTGAGCATTTTGGGAAACATAAGTCAGAAACCAGAAAATGCAGCTCAGTATGATGTCGTCAAAAACGCGGATGATTATAAGCAAACCATAGGCTACGAAAAGAACTGCCTTGTGAATGGATTTTCTGAGCTTGTAAATGATGCCGATGTACGATGCCCAAGTGATCGCGAGAGGCAGGTAGAAGTTGATGATGCGCGTGACAAGCATGTAGTTGTCGTCGAGAGCTGGATAGCAAGCGAATCCTCCGGAACGGCGACTGACACGCAGTTTGGTCCAGACGATAATCGGAATGTTGAACGAGATGTTGTGAATCCAAATGTAAATGACGATCGCGGCCGCAACGCTTGCTTTGAAGCCACTTCCGCCCGCCTTCGATATTCCCGTGTATCTGCGAAACATTTGCGTTGCCGAAATACAGTAAACTAACAGTGAACTTTCAAAATTGAAAATCTAACTGGTCGTTAATTCTGTCGAGTGAATTCTCGTTAATTCAAAGGCTTTTTCAACTCGCACAGAAAAATAGCTGTAGATGTATACATGTACCTGTCTATGGAGACGGCGGCCAGGGTCCATACAGACAAATTCATTGTGAGGAATTTCCACAGAAACTGCAACTTGCAGGCGACGATGTCGAACGGCCAACTTCGCTGCAGTGAGTGGTACGCTTCGATCCAAACGGTGCTAAACATGAGGCCGAGATCGGCGAGCGCCAGCGACCCAACGAACAGCTGAGTTCCAACCTGCGCTGCGTTTCGACGCCACAGCAACACGACCAACACCGTCAGGTTGCCGACGGATCCAACCACGAACAGGACCCACTGCACACTGATGGTCAAGTACGTCGACCATTCCAGATTCGACGATGACCGTCCGGACCACGATTTCGATGTCGTTCCGCTGAAATTCCAAGCAGCTGTCTCTTCTGGCAGGCTGTCGTTCGTGAAGTTCATCTTGGCAGAAAACGCTGGTCGTCTCTCGCGCCAGTAGCAAATGATCTCTTGTTTCTAGCCGCCGAAGGTGGACATTACATGTATATACACAAGGAGGCGGACACGCCTTTTTCTATTGGTCGCAACTCGCTGTCAGTTTGCGTCTGAGCGCTGTCGCAGAGTGGACCACTGCTGGTAAGTTATACTGTGAGATGTGGCGATATGCAATCCCGCGTACCGATTTAAATTTTGACTGCGAATCTGAGTCCAGCGTTAGATTGAAATTGTCACTGTCATTGCGGCTTGTTGCAGACACGAGCTGTTAAAAGTCATTGACATTGACTTTCAAGTGACAACTCAAATAGTTACTGTAAGGATCAATTTTTTTTCAAAAACTGCGCAGAAACTACATGGGCCACAAAATAAGCACCTATATACTGAACAATCAATACAGCGTATTAAAACCTGCCAATAAAGCTTTATTTTTGAGTCAGGTTTGACTATAAAAGAAGCACTGAAATAGTGTACATTTTGTAAAATATCATGTGTAGTTTATTTCGCAAAAAATATTGAAGACCGGTTTGTCCTACTAGTGCCTCATTTTTAAGTTTTGATATTTAGTATAAATAACGAACGAACAACAATAACAACATCAGATATCGACAACAGACAGGGTGGTGCAAAAAGTAAGCTACTATCAAATTATCAAAAAATCGTATTAGGCTAAATTGTGTTGAAGCCTGCCAATGAGATTAGATTTCTTCGTCAAATTAAACTATCGATCAAGCAGTTTAATGCTATCCGTTGGTATGAAATATTCTCTGCGTGACCTACATGTACTTTGTGACATAAATAACTCTGCTTGGTCTACAAAGTAGCGATATGCGTT
>Ga0056115_1001729_pt1 | contig 10669 bp, 9 predicted proteins | sample WorMetOlspDAHAB1_FD_77007 | JGI IMG/M metagenome (GOLD analysis project Ga0056115, IMG submission 77007) | Marine gutless worms symbiont microbial communities from Max Planck institute for Marine Microbiology, Germany - Olavius sp. DAHAB.1 ... | reverse complement strand
TCTAGAAACTATAGACTATAATATTAATCTAATTAATTTCAACTATATACTCTGATCTGTTTCCGGTTCCGGTTAAGTCTGCAGTCCAGTCAAACAAAACTTGTCCAATCGTAACTTAAATAAATCAACAGACAGCACATCGACAACATAGTTAGGCAAAGTACTCCATATATTAACAATGCGAGCAGTGAAGAAATATTTTCTAAAACACGTAACGAAATTAACGGAAAAGACACAACAACATGCGGACAAGCACAGCACAGTCCAAAGTTAGCGACAATCCAATGAAATAAGTAAGTAAGGAAAAATTTGGCTACAGTTGCTCCGAGCCCATGGAAGATCGGGGCCCCTGGCGTAAGGCCAGCCTCGTTAATAGGCTGTGACGCCACTGCGCACAGCTGATCGCCTGCCTTGCACGTACAGTGAGGTGCCGTCAAAGTTCGTGGCAAACAAACCTGGCGCCATCTTGAACGTCAATCCGCTGGCCAGCAATGATTGCAATTGCATGCTGTCGAGACGACGAAACCAAATTCTCCATAATTTCCGCTTCGATCGTATAAATGTTTTATTTAAAGAGTTAGAATATGGGAGCTATTTGCGTTCAACTGACAGCGTCGCGGAATTTCGGGTCACTCTACTAGCACTAAATTCAGCTCATTTTTATTTCGACATCAATGGGGGGGACGCTAAAAATGACGGACATGAAAATGACGGACCATCAAAATTGCAAGGCATGAAATTGCAGGACATGACAAGAATTGATAGCATTTTGTTCAATTTTAGTTTTTTTCTTGTGTTGTAATGCTGACGTTGCAGCAATGAAACTGTGTAACGTGATAATGAAATGAATTGAATAACAGATCCAATGATAGGCTACACGTGACCAGTCTACGAGTGGAGTTATCTGAGCAAGTAACAACACCAACGATATTAATATGCAACATTAACAACGAAACGATTAAAATCTGTAGCAGCTGCAAACAATTTTCTACAGTACAGTGTATACAGATTAGAGAACACTGCTATATTTATGAAGAGCAGGCGCAGTTAAGTTTTTATTTAAAAGAAATGCACACTGCACTGTAATGTAATATATTTTCGTACGATATTTGTCATGTATTGCAAATTCATGTCCTGCATTTTCATGTCCTGCAATTTCATGTCCAGCATTTTCAGTCAACCCATCAATAAAATAGTCCTTCTCGTGGTACCAACTTTGTTCGTATCTTCGTAGTCTGGGAATATTTTCGTTTTTTTTGTTTGACTGGGCATCCAGTGCAAATCTAATGCACTAAGTTTACTGTCTCAGCCCCTTCAAGCGCGCATCACTAAATTCATTGTGTAATTTTTGAATGATGGCGACTAGAGTGAGTGCTGACCTTCGGTATAGAGTGGACAGTGCACGTGAGTTGGTTATGATTCATGATTAATTGTTAATAGTCCGAGGTTTTTCTGTAGGCCTAGATGGTGTGGATATTTCTTTAACGTTACATGAATTCTTTAAGCATTAAACTGGTGGTGCTCTTTTTATTGTCCATGTTTTAACTGCTATTCCAGTCTGTATGGATATGTATTTGTGTCATATTGTTACACTTTTTGGCCACCCTGTACAATTAACATGTATAGGTCGGACGTTGTTGCTGATGTAATGCGGCGCTCTCGCGCTCAGTATCATTATGCTGTTATAGACAAGAGAAATGGGAGAACAAAAGGATTATTACGCAACTTATTACGAAACGTTTTGCTCAGAGTGTAGTCAGCGGTACAGTCGTGGTTTCTGGCTTGAGACCAAAAATGTGTAGTGAAAAAGTGCAAAGACTGCCAATATCGTAGACGACTGTTCTTCATCATAAATTACAACGCCGCATTACATCAGCAACAACGCGTAACCTAGGTCTATACATGTTTATTGTACACGGTGGCCCAAAAAGTAATCCACCTCTTAATTATTATCAAATCGTATTGAAAACCCATTAATTAGGCTAGATTTTTACCAAACGACTACGAGTTGCTGGCATTACATATTATGTGTATGACCTAATATTTTACTCATCAATTACTGTGCTTCAATCTTCGACATGGGAAAAATTAAGCGCATTATGACAAAATTGTAATAAAAACCCGGAAAAGGGAAAAGATGGAAATAAGAAAAATAACACGAATTTCCCCTAAAATGACTTGAGTGGAATTCATAGTTAACGAAGGTGAAGAGTTGCAAAAGGGAGCACTTACTTTCTTTACATGACCCACATCGCAGCTTCATGACTAACGCAAAATAATTAACGTCACAAATTAGGTCATGCATTGAATATTTAACTATATACCAAGCGATACTGTTGGTTGACACTAAGTTGCTGAAAAGATATAATCTCATTAGCAGGCTTTAATATGATTTATGATTAACCGATAATTCTGTAGTGGCTTTCGTTTTTTGTGCCACTTTCTACGCATCAAATTGACCTAATCAAGTAAGCGACAGGCCTGCCTTTATTTCTACGTATACATAGCACAACAATTGTGCGAACAGTCTGGTGGGCAACACATTCTGTCACATTCGCGAATTCTGACCCTGGAATGCAAGTCATCAGTGTGGTTATCCAGATTAACTTAGTGCCGTATTTGAATTGTTTAAGAAAGACAGGAAATGAACATTTTAAAAACATACTATATATAAGTTTTCCAACTAACGGGTCACTACTGTCGGTAATATTTAAAAAACGCATTGTCCTGATGTCCTGCATTAGTGGTGGCGAATAGCAAATATGTACAGTACAACCATATGTGACTGAGACTAACGAATTCGCTCACAATTCATATCCAGCCAATAAGGCTCTTAGCAAAAATTCGGCGTCGCATACGTTTATGTTCCAATTACGATTGAATGTATGCGAACTTGCGATGAAACTGGCCGCACGCAGAACACATTTGGTTCTCCCTGAGTTGGCCTTATTAGCAGAGCCTCATCGTCGTCCCCATCATTCATTGATGTGATCGTCATAGCGCGTCTAACAAAGTGCTATTGACAGCGTACTCATCACATGGCGTCATTAGTTCGAGTTCGTATGCACACAACACTGCTCTAATGGAGCAGTCGAGAAGTCGTCTTATAGCAGTTCACCGAATTCATAACCCTCTTACCTTTCACGTTGTCACGACGTCGTGCTGAACACTTAGTTCCGATCGCTGCAGATAATTACTATTATCTGTGTCCTTCCTGCTGCATAAAGGTAACAGGTGCGTCTGTAGATTATTAAATATGACTCACCTCCACATTGTTCGCTGAGCCATCCCCCATTACTGTTCATCATTAGTAAATTAAATTTGCTAAATTTAAACAAAATGCATGCGTTGTATTTGTGCAATTATTTGTAGAAAAAGATGTAATTAAAACAAACTTAAAGTGCGTGCATATGGGCTCAAAAGCATGGATAGACTGTCTAATAAAAGCTTAATAAGGCTACATAAAACTTGTCTCTGTTATTCGTAGTCCTGTCCCTAAACTTTTGCCGTGAATCTTTTCATACAAAGCAAATACTTAGTCACACTTACTCCACTAGCGTCATTATGTTCGTCAGTTTTCAGCGTATTATTCAACGCATTGACAAAAGTGATGAAATGTCACGCAATCGGGGAGTTGGTAATGAAAGCACACGGAGACAGAAAAGGCAGTTTTGTAAATGCAAAACCAGCGAGACGCATTATTTGCAAGGAGAGCCCGTACCAGGTACTCGCAAAGCGTCGGGCATGCAGTCGACGCGCTGGCAAATGCAAATGCCTCGCTAACCTTGTCGCGCTCAACTCGTTATTTGTTAGTGACGCCTGACCGAGGAACTCGTGCCGGCGATTTGTCAAGTCGATGACGGCGGCGGCTAAACGCGAGCACAATATTCGCGACAAAACACACAGTTAGCGGTGACGAACAAATAATGCCAGATAAATCCCGCTGTGAACTACGTCTGTCGAGGCCACACACCTATAGTGTGACAAATGTTGATATAAACGATTGCTGCCGAATGAGTGTTATTGGTCGGGTAGGCTTAGGCTGCGTGGTCGATTCGACTCAGCCATCGGTGTCGCTGTTCGTCCAGGTCTAATACATACAGGAACAACGCTCGCTTGTAGGCCTACTGACGGTTTCCTGTCTCCGGATTAACTCTATAGCTTCGTTTATAAGTATTGTCCTGCAGTAGATTACCAGCGATAGTTTACAGGGAGGCGACACAACGAAAATAGGCCTATATGATGAACGACGTGATTTTTTTTAATAATAATAATACGAAATTTATATAGCGCCACAATGCAGTTAGGCGGCTACAGAGGCGCTGGCGGAACAGGTAGGTAGAATAGTTAGCAGAAAGCGGTAGAAAACAGATGAGTTTTAAGTCTGGATTTGAAAGTAGAGAGATATAGAATCGTAAGATCATAGTCAGCTTCTCGCAACAGTCTACTCACGGTGTAAAACGCGTTATGCCTTTTAAATACCTTTTTATTGTAGTCGCAGACATATAAAAACAAGACACTGAGGAATTTAGGTATGCTTGAAGTTAATCCGCATACTGTCTAAAACTGCAGGGTTGTCCAAAAAGCTATTAATGAATTGTCATTATAAATATAATCAAAAAAGCGTCAAAAAGACACATTTTGTCGTATAGTCTAAGTGTAATAGAAGCATTCGAATATTATAAGTTGGTGTTAAGATTTTATACGTGACCTAATTTTTGACGTTATCAATTACTGCGTTTGAAGCTGCGATATAGGTAAAACCAGTCTGTATGATAAAATCGTGACTGAAACCCGTAAAAAAAGAAAAAAGTGGAAATCACAGAAATTTTTTTTCACAAATCTCCATCTAAAAGATAGTTTAGAAATGGAATTCACAGTTTGCTAAGGTGAGCTGATGCCATAGGGAGCGCTGATATCGTTTACCGCATGCGACGCATATCGCTGCTTTGAGTGTCATGCATAGTTACTGACATCACAAAGTTGGTCGTGAACATAATATTTAATATCAACGGTTAATATTATAGTTCTTGATTGATACTTTCATTTGACGAACAAATCTAATGTTATTAGGATGCTTTAATACAATATAATACGACTTCTTGGTAATTCGGTAGTGGCTCGTACTTTTTAGGGCTACCCTGTAATACTGTATGCTGATTCTGCTCTATACCTCGTATGCTTGTAGGCAGTTCTAAACAAGCTTACGAAATAGTTCTGCAACTCGAAGCCACAGCGCGCCAACGTTGGCTTGTTTTGAGACATATTGTAGTTCTATCAAGCTATCTTAACGTCCTAACTCTGCCCAGACCACTCTACAGGTCTACAGTGCAAAAACGTACCGCTAATCGGTCGATAATTAATAATAACTTGTATTACTTGTATTTATAATCGGCGCAGTCCTTGATTATGTCGCTACAAAGACAAACTCGGTTATATCCATGCAGATAAACGAAAAATTGAAGTCTGCATTGAAAACACCAAAATGAAATGCCCACTGCCACATTGACGAAAAGTTAGTTAGCCACAGGTAGTTAGTATGATCATTTCTGTGACTCGTAATAACAAAATTGTCTTCAAAAACTGTACTGTTTGCACTAGATAGTCGGACGTCGTAATGACGATCGAATGACGTCGTCTTTGACTGATTTTCATCACAATGAAATGGACTATAAGCTTCAGTTTTTTTTAATTTCGCTGGCGAAATAATTTTCCATTATCTGCAATTTGCAATTTGCAATCAGAACGCCTTAGTCGAAATTCAAACTGAAGACTGCCGCCACCTTGGATTCACGCGGCTACCCTTGAGCTTCCTCAAAAACACGGTTGTTCCGTTTTAAAGACACTGTCGACTGCAGCAAAGGTGATGTGTGGTCTCTTTTCGCATTTCATATTAACTTCCTCTGGAATTCCCGTATTCACCAACAATAGCCTTTAAATATACTGTGAAAGACAAAGACTTAAGGCTTTACAAACATCTGCATGCATTATTAAGTGACAGACGGTTGATTTGTATATAGATCCTACAAAGGCCTTCATCTGATAGGATTTATACAGAACGGTAAATGCAGAAATAGGATCACAGTCAACAGAGAAGTTTAACATAGTTAAAACATATGGAATGAAACAGACATAAAACGAAAAACAGAAAATTTAAGTTGTATACTGAGTTGTGTAGTTTTGTTGAAGAAAAATATTTTATTACTATCGGTTAAGCCACTGGCAGTTAAACGCCCGCTGTCCATTTCCGTATTGACCTTACTGTGTCTGCCGATGAGGCAAGTAAGTCAGCCAGTTTCATGATTTTGCCAGAGTGACAGCTGTTTCACGTACTTGAATGAATGAATGAATGAATGAATAAATGATATAGAATTTATATAGCGCCATAATAAGAAATGCATAGGCGCTCGTTGGAATGACCGTTTCACATGATGCAGTGAAAAAGGTGAGTTTTCAGTCGCTTTTTAAAGTTGCCAAGGTGTCCGAGTTGACGACATAGTCCGGCAGTGAGTTCCAAACTGTCGTGGCAGCGAGAGAAAGCACGGCTGGCAAAAACTGTTCGAGTTCAAGGAACGGCCAGCCTCGGTGCTTGGCTTGACCGCAGTGATCGAGACGGAACGTGTGGTACGAGCAGTGAGGTTCTTGAGTGAGGTTCATTGTGCTCTGTCGTCTAAATGTTCGTATGACATATTTAATAAGCGTCTTCTTACACGTCTGTGTGCATGCACGGCCTTGTGCGTCGCGTTTTATACACTAACATCACGTCACGCCTGGAACGCGATAGCATTACCCTGCTAAGTGTTGTTTCTTCGACATTGCTATTGACGTGTCCAGTCCTTTCAATGTTCATTTTCGCCTCACTAATGGAAACATTTTGGCGCTCATCAATGCGAACTCGATGCCGTGCTCTGCCTAACCCTTTAGACGGCATATCCCATAGGACCTACTTACAAACGAACGAAAACAATTCAGTCATCACCTATACCGACCACGTTTACTCAGTTTCAACTGTTGTCATTTTCTTAATTCGATATAAAAACGCAAGAACAATTAATAGAGCATGCACACGGTGAGAAGGGTTAACTTCGCGGACTTATTCGTCGTCTAAACACACAATGCAGAGGAAAGGCAGTCGATGCGCTCAAATGCCTCGCTGGCATGACTGCATTTCCCGGGCGCACATCGCCCACAAAGCGTCGCAATTTTTCATCGAGATCCGTCATGAATTAGCGTCATCACGGCTCCGCCACACTCAACGCCACACTCCCAGCCCCTAATATGCTTCCTTTACACGACGCGATGCGATGTTCACCATGAAGCAATAAGTTACTACGGCTTTATTATAGGCCCAGCCACACCGGGTATGCACTTCGTTGTTCACATGTCGTCAGACATCTGTCTCTCTGACGCCTACACCAAACAACGAACAAGACTACAGGGCAATCAAAAAATGTATATCAAGTTTTTATTTTTCACTATAACGTCAGCATATTCGCCCGTTACAACAGAACGTGTGACGCAAATTCATGAGCTATTTCATCTTTATCATGCATCCACGTACTGTACACTTGCTACACACTGCTATCTCCTTCCGTCATTTTTCACTGTTTCACCCTGAGCTTAAAAGCTACCTTTTCAGAAAATCTTATCCTCCACCTCTTCCACCATAGTCTGTTTTTGTCTGTTGGACTGATCTCATTGCTCTAGATCAATTACCGGATTTATTTGCTCATCATCAGTTTTATGTTTTAGTTTTATTTCTTTCTGATTTTAGTTATTCGTCACACGCGGCAGATTAAGCTGGCCAACGCTCTGGTTAACTTTTGGGCGCGCCATTAATATTGATTGATATTATTATAATTATTATAATTATAGAGCCAACAGGACAAAAAAGCAATTCACGAGTTCTGTTGGCAAACATATTCTTCAACTTATCTCATGCTACTTATAAGTCGTCGCGTAGGAAGGCTCCATTGCTTGACATCCAAATATGTCATCCCACTTTTAAGCATGGTGGTATATGAGCATCTTCCACTTAACATTACCAGAAACTGTTTTAATACCAAACGTCCCCGCCATACGCAGAATTACCGCTGGTGGAAGGCGATTGTGTCTGTTTATATGCTATAACGGCAGTTATAAGGTACCAGAATGAGAAATATGCTGCGCTCCGCTTAGCAGATCCAAGCACTGCAGAGGATAAAGTATTCTGAGCGGCTGCTAATTAGACTATTTAGTGTTGAAAGCTATAACTACTGCAGTGATTGTCCAAGAAAACTGGCGCACTTCGTTCAGTTCGTTGTAACCGAGTTGCGATAAAGCAGAATTACACTTGCTAATCGCGAACATACTCTCGCTGTATGGCGAGTGCGACCGTCGACGAGCGTTCTTACCATGGCGGCAGCAGAGACAATAATGTAGTTGTCTGCATTCACTTCCGGTTCGCTGGGTCGCTCCTCCTCGACGATCGGCAGTATGCGCGCATCGGAACAGTCAGACCGCTCGCGACGTCGATATCGCTCGTTGCGACGTCGGAACGACTTGAACGACAGAGCGATCAATACCCGACAGACCGCTTTACGGAAACGGAAGTCGGACGCGTTTGCCGTCCGGTCACGTGACCGGAAACCGTTCGTTGCTAAGCTTTCCGTGTGCATGACGTCACTGATTGCCGACTGTCGGCGTCGGAGACAACGAACGGCGTTGACCAGAATCCTAGCATCAGCTCCTTGTGCTACTGCTGCTGCTGTGTCTTAACAGCGTCGAAGCCTGTAAAGTGCGATGAGGCGAGCGACGAGCTGTGCGCTTCACCCGCAATACACAGTGCACGCTGCAATCATCCGCAGTCCATACTCTGATGACAGGCCCATGAAACACTCTCATTTCGGCGACGATTGCAGACAGCACGATGCAGTGCATTCTGCAGCGGCGTCAATTTCTGAAGCGAGAACCTTTCGTGGAGAATCGACCAACTACGGTATATTTTCGGACATAGTAGTACTGCACTTTTAACGCCCAAAAAACGTGGCCACTGCAGGCGTCTTGTGTCCACAACACAAGGCAAGTTTTGCGTCGCATCCGAGCAGTCAGCTGCCCTTGGTTGTGAAGCAGACGCTCTCTCTGTTGCATTCAAATGACGCTGCGACATCACTATGTTACCGGCAACATGCACACACTGTCGCTGTGAGTCTGTACAGGAGTAAGTTTTTTTAGAACAAGCAACGTTTTGCCCCGACTGGGTTAACTTTTGATACATACATATATTATATTCGATTGATATAAATCCTCTTTACGTGTTCAGTCCATAGCCCAACGGAACGGCTGTTTATGTCCCCAGGCGATTAGCTTTAAACACAACCCGATAAATTTCCTCTCGTACATATCGGACACTGTTGGGCAACAACTTCTTTCAACAACAGCAACATGTACTTTAACTGCGAATATCTTTCACCAATTCGTTTTGTGTTTGATTTCCACTTTTAGAATGCAACGTGAGCACATTAAGTGATCGTGTTTAAATGATCTTACTGTAAGTAGCCCATATTGTGAGTATTATTTTGAGAAGATCCATTATATTACTGTGAGTATATTTTGCTGTATATGTGCTGCCATACGTGCTGGTAAAAAAAAGTTTCATATTTTATTTTATTTTATTTTAATATTGCAATCGTACACGAAGTACAGAAACTAAAATGAAATAAAAATAATTAAATCATAAAAACACAGTAAGTAAAAAGAAATGTGATAGCAACATGAACATCCAAGCACGTAATTGGACATCAGACGATCAGACAGAGAGCAGGGTCAACAAACCATCTCTAACCGTCACTAATTCAAAGCATGTTCGCATTTTCATGTGCTAATAAATATTCCCTTCATTAAATTTACTGACGATTGCGCTGAAACTTGACGGATTATGTTGAAAAATGTCTGGTCTGCTTACATTTTTTCGTTTACATAAAAATTGCACATGACGCCCTATACTTGACTTCATAGCGCTATGCAACACACACTGTCATGCTACAACGATGGCTGTACTGTTGACTAGTAGATTTTAAAAGCAATATATAAGTACTTTCTCATCCCATTTTCTGTCTCTCTTTTGTTTTGTTACTTTCTGTCTCGTTTGAAGCAATGCGTAAGCGTTTGTCCCATACGTGTGAGAAACTCATGAAAATGTGTTTAAAATATGTGGGTTTCTTTCAAGCTCACAATACCCCAGAACCCATTTGCGTCCGCGGTTCTGCCCAAATATAGTAGTCTTTATCTACTACAGGGTGGCCCAAAAAAGTAAAAATTAAATGGTCAGAAAATTGTATTAAATCGTGTTAAAGCATGTCAATGAGATTAAATTTATTCTTCAAATTAAAGTATGAATCAATCACTATAATATTATTCGTTGGTATTAGATATTCTATGCGTGACATACTTTCTGACCTCAATAGTCATGCCTGACCCGCAAACTAGTGATATGCGTGAGATACGGCAAATGACGTTAGCGCTTCCTCTGTCATCAGCTCGCCTTAGCAAGCAGTTACTTTCTATGTCTAAACAATCTTTTAGATGGTGATTTATGAAAACGTATTTTTTATTTCCATATTTTCTCTTTTTTTTCTGGTTTTCAAACATGATTTTATCGGATGCCTTGATTTTACCCGTATCCCAGCTT
>Ga0056115_1001727_pt1 | contig 10673 bp, 2 predicted proteins | sample WorMetOlspDAHAB1_FD_77007 | JGI IMG/M metagenome (GOLD analysis project Ga0056115, IMG submission 77007) | Marine gutless worms symbiont microbial communities from Max Planck institute for Marine Microbiology, Germany - Olavius sp. DAHAB.1 ... | reverse complement strand
TCGGTTAAGGGGTTTGGATTCTATGAGTGGTCAAAGTTTGACCATTCCCATTGGATTGCGATGTCGCCGTTAACACTGGTGGACGACCGTCCACCTGTGATGAAAGAAGTACAATATTCCATGGCGCGCAATGCCTGACGTTAGCGCGAAACAGATCTAAGCCCGTGATATTTTACTAACTAATGACTGCACTGCAAAAACTGCACCTGTAGCCGTTTTGGTTTGTCGCCGTTTTGACTTGTCACCGTTTTGACCATACCCCTTATTAATTTAGCAATAATGGCGGATTTTCATACGATTTCATGATGATTAGTGATAGTGGCTTTTTGGGCCACCCTATGATATGTATTGTGTATTTTTATTGTTATACCTATTAATCTTTATGTTGTCACACAATGGCAGCCATAAAAACGACCAGACAGGCACACTCATACAAAAACAAACACATACATTAATCGAAGAAAATAATAAAAAGAAATGAGGTAAAAATCAGCAGTTTTAACATTTTTACTTTGCACAGAAACGTGACCAAAGACACCGAAAAAAGATGACGCGTTTTTGAAATTAGCCAACAACACCGTTGTGTGAAATGTCAGCAGTACGTTTTTAGTCACCATAACCGCTTTTTTTCACCTTTAGTTTTCGAATGCGCACAAACAGTGAGCTGTGCAGCACGTTGCATGATACGTTTTTTAGTCTATAGGCATACTGCAGCCGGCTGGCAGTGTATTTTCCAGGATTTCGAATTTGGGGGCGTCAGTATAGTCTCGGGGGATTACAATCTAGTAGATAACTTTTAATTAGCACACAAATTTATATGAAATAGTTGTGTACACCATTTTAATTACTGTCAGTAGCGGATTCCTAGGGGGTGGCGGCCAAATATTCAAAACGATTCAAAACAATTCTTAATGCACACCACTATAATAATTTAGGCTACTACAGTAGTCCCCTATAGCTGAGAATAGCGTATACCCATTCAGTGTACATGTAAGAACTCTTAAAACTTCCAGTGGGGGTCGGTGTTGGGGTGTCAAAAAGTTTTAAGGGGAGAGGGCTAACTCCCATTCTCCTGTGAAAGGGGTAGATAATTCCCGCCGGTTAGAATGCCAGTGAGTTATAATAACAGTGAACTGAACTCTGAACAAGAAAAACACAAGTCACGTTAACCTTTGATTGACTATAAAGCAGAATCGCTGAACGCTGTTTACGATACACGTACATTGGCTAAAGTTCTTTTTTGCTGCGTCAATCTTGGATGGAGACAACAAGCGGCAATTGTCGGAATAGCTCGACACAATAAACACTGTATCATTTTCACAGTGTTACCAGTAGCAACACATTATTATGAGAGAGAAAAATAATAATGAACAGTAGAACCGATTAAATAGCAACATGTATCCTCCTGCTGTCAGAACGTAAAGGTTATCTGTGTAAACGAAACATGCGTACAAACAACTTTTAACAAGGTGTTACGCGCAGTCAGAATGACCGCGGAAACGGATCCCCGCCGAAAACTACACCGGTAAACACGATTCGCAATTATCAAGTCTCTGAGCGTGTCGCCGACTAAAAAAGCGACAGGCGTTGTTGTCTTGCGGTGCGATACTGGTACCAGCGCCCGCTGAGAGGCCATCGAGACCATAACAGAATGGTGTGGCCTGGCGTCGGGGCATGCAACGGCCTGTCAACTGGACGTCTATAGATACTGTACGTATGCATCATACGCACGAAATATGCATACAATGGTCTTGCGACGTTGGATTGCCGGGCCGTCTGACTATGCGGCCTACGGCTGTCTTGCATCGCGGTCCGCATCGAACCGTAGCGGGGCGATTGTCACGTGCGCGTGTGCAGTTGTTTGACTCAACTCTCGACGTTGGTGAATAATTCAGTCGTGAATCGTCGTCGGTCAGGTTTCTGTTAACGTGCAACTAACTATCGGAGATGTTCGCGAAAATGGTGATTGTTGTTGTGTACGCGGGTCTGCTGCTGGCGACGGTGACCGCCCAGACAAACTGCCCGGCGACCCACTCCGGGTGCCGATGTAAGATGACGTTCTACGACAATACGATCGACTGCCGTGATCTGGGAACAGTTGACGACGTTCCCACGTTCAGCTCGTCGAATCTGATGTTCGACTCGTTGACGATCTACAGTCACCAGACGGTGGTACGAACCGTCCAGGAGCGAGCGTTCAGCGGACTTCGAGTCCAGCGGCTGGTGTTGCAGAACATCGCGATCCAGTCGGTGGACGTCGACGCTTTTGTAGGCCTCGATCAGTCCTACCTGGAAGAGATACACATCGACCAGAACGCGATTCGAACGCTCTATCCGGGCACGTTCCGAAATCTGCCGAATCTGGTTCGGCTGAGTCTCGAAAACAACCGACTGCGGGCGCTGCATCCGGACCTGTTTCGCGACCTCGCCAGCCTGTCCGAGCTGCAGCTGTTCCACAACCGGCTCGCGTCGCTGCCGGACCGGGTGTTCGGCGGGCTGAGCCGGCTGACGAAGCTGTGGTTGTACGGGAACGAGCTGGCCGCGATCAGCGCGAGCGTGTTTCGGCCGCTGGTCAACCTTCGCGAACTGTCACTCGGTGACAACGTTCTTCGGAGCATCGATCCGCGAGCGTTCGCCACGCTGTCCAGTCTGCAACGGCTGACGCTGCAGAACAATATGCTGTCCGACGTCGGACTCGAGTCGGCGCTGTTCGCCGGGCTCGGCAACTTGTCGATGATCGACCTCTCCAACAACAACATCACCGATATTGCCGCCGACGTGTTCCTCCATTCTCCGCTGCTCACCGCCATCTTCCTCAAAGACAACCACCTCCAGCATCTCGACCACAGGCTGTTCGTGAATCTTCGACATCTGAAGAAGCTCGATCTGTCCAACAACCGGCTGGCGAGTTTGCCCGATGACCTGTTCGCGTCGCAGTCGTCGCTGACGTTGCTTTATCTCCAGCAGAACGATCTGCGATCGTTAACGTACGCGCACCTGCAGAATTTGACGTCACTCGAGTCGCTGTTTTTGTCGTCGAACGCTCTCGAGTCGCTGCCGGTCGACGCGCTCCGCGATTTGACGGCGTTGACGCACCTCGAGCTGAATGACAACGAGGTGGACTCGCTTCCGCCGGGAATCTTCGCCAGCTGTACGCAGCTGTCGAGCATCTACATGCGGCACAACAAGGTGTACGGTCTGCCGGCGGGCGTTTTCCAGCACCTGCCGCAACTTCGACACGTCTTCCTCGCCGGAAATCGTCTCGCGGCCGTCGTCGCCGATACCTTCAGCAACCTGACGCGGCTGTCGCATCTCGATCTGTCGAACAATCGGATAGCGTTGGTCGCCGACACTGCGTTCCGGCGGCTGCCGAAGCTGCAGACGCTCGACCTCGACAACAACTTCGTCGCGACGGTGCCTGTGGCCGCCCTGCAGGAGCTTCCGAATCTCAGCAACCTGAAATTCGACAACAACTCACTGACGGCGCTTCCAAACGCGTCGTTCGACGGCCATCCGCGGCTGCGGATACTGCAGCTGGCCGAGAACCGGATAGAACAGATCGAAGCGGACGCGTTCAATGCGCTGCCGAAACTGCGGCTGCTCCGGCTCGACAACAACCGGCTTTCGGACCTCCCCGAAGGCGCGTTTGCTGACGAACTCAACAGTCTCAACCTCAGTAGCAACCGGCTCAGCGACCTCTCTCGGCGTCCTTTCGCGGGACTCGGCAAACTGCGAAGCCTCGATCTGTCTGCTAACGCAATTACCGTCATCTCGAGCGACCTTATCCGCGACCTGCCGAGCTTGGAGACCCTCCGTCTCGACATGAATCGCATCTCGAGCATCGAACCCTTCAGTCTGGAAAGTCACGAGCGGCTGACGAGGTTATCCGTCAGTCACAATCGTCTGACGTCGTCGGAGCTGGTCCACGTCCGAAACCTGGAGTGGCTGGAAACGCTAAACCTGGAGAGCAACGACATCGATCGTATACCGGACCCGGCCTTTCGCGGGTGCCCGATGATCTACGCGCTGAGATTGAGACACAACCGAATCCGCGTGCTCAACGCTAACGTAATGTCCAACCTCACCAATCTGAACAAACTGGACGTCGGGTACAACCGGCTCGATAGCGGCGGGATGGCTGCGCTGACGTCACTTCCGCCGCTCTATCAGCTGGTGCTCGACGGAAACGCGCTGACGTCGGTTCCCGCGTCCCTGCTCAACCGAAGCGCCGGCACGCTGACGGAGCTGGATCTGTCAGACAACGACATCGCGTCGCCCGATCTGTTTCCGTTGCTCGCCGCGTTCGGAAGACTGTCCACGCTGCGCCTCGACGGCAATCGTCTTGACAGTCTGCCGAACGTGCTCGCCGGTTCTCCGCTGGCGTCGGCCGTCGAACTCCTGTCCCTCCGCGACAACCGGCTCGGCGAAAGCAGTCTGTCCGTGCTGGCCACCTTCGTCAAGCTGAAGCACCTGTTTCTCGAAGGCAACCTTATTTCCGGGGTCCTCTCCGGAGCGCCGTTTCTGCGGATGAACGCGCTACAGACGCTGTCGATCGGCGACAACCGCATCACGCGGCTGCGGAACGACTCGTTTCGCGGACTCGAGCGTTCGCTGATGGAGCTGATTCTCGCGCGGAATCGGATCGACGCGGTAGACGTCGGGACGTTCACTTCTCTATCGTACGTCCGCCACCTGGATCTCTCCGATAACCGGATTGCGACGCTGACCCTCCCGGCAGTGATGGCGGAACTCAACCATCTCACGGTCGCCAAAAACCTCCTGCGCGAGTTCCCAGCCGGACTCCGCTCCTGCCCGCTTCTGCTCTCTCTCGACCTGTCGGCGAACCGCATTTCGCGGCTGCCGCGATTTGACTTTTTCAGCAACAACCGCATCCGGCTGATCAACTTCGCTGACAACCGGTTGGAAAACGTCGACGAGGTGCGGTACCTCGGCAACGTGGACGTGCTGGACTGCGGCGGCAATCGACTGACGGACGTCGGCGCCGATATTCTGAATCGGACGACGATCGTCCGACGGATGGTACTGTCGCGCAACCGTTTCGCGCGGGTGCCAAGCCGCATCAGTTCGGCGGCCGACGCGGTGGTCGACCTGCGTCTGGATCGCAACGTCATCTCGACGCTGGCCGGGTGGACGGCGCCGCCAGTCCGGCGCTCCAACGTTGAGCGCCTGTCACTGCGCGGAAACCAGATTGCCGAGCTGTCGATGGACCTGATGGAGGGAGTTCGAGCGTCGCTGGAAGTACTCGACCTCGGCGACAACCGGCTGACGACGTTGGAACAACGGCACTTCGACAACATTCCGCATCTACACAGCCTTCGGCTGGACGGCAACGCTCTTCACTGCGACTGTTCGCTGTCCTGGTTGCGGCGTCTCGCTCGGCGACTGGCCGTTGACGGCGCCACCTGCTGCAGTCCAGCTGACCTCATGGGGTCGTCGGCCATCTGCTACAACGTCAGCCAATGTACGAGCATCGACGCCGATCTCCACAACATCAGCGTCAGCAGATGCTCGGAAAACAGGTCCAGCACGACCGACAGCTGCCCCGCTGTGTCCAGCGACGGTGGCGGTGGCATCAACATCGTTGGATTGGTAGCGGGACTGGTGCTTGCAGCCGTTCTACTTTTAATCGCAATAATCGTGATAACGTGGTATTTTTGTCGCAAACGGCCACTTCGTATCACCTCCCCTCAGACGTCGATGACAGTAAGCACCACGTCACCATACACTACGTTTGACGAAGACGTCGGTGAAAGTAAGTCAGACGCATAAGACTCACCAGTACACGTAGTTATCAACGATGCGCAGAACAGTCAATAACTCCAATACGAGACCAGGTCCGGGACAATTAGCAGGGTCCTCGCACCAAGTAGCAAGGCATCAGGCAGTTGGCTGAGCGAATACACGGAAACGACAGGAATTCTAAATACCTAAGACGTTTGATACATACTGACTATAATTAATTATAACCGGAACGAAAATAAGAGTATATTTGCGTAGATGCGTTTTAAGCATTTTTGGTCTCTTCATACTGTCCAGGTTATAAAGAACATTGTTTTAATAGTTGTATCTGTTTTAAATACTTTTATAAGTGGCAGTTTGGTATATAGATAATTGTGTCATATTACATACCCCCTCTCATTAATTGAATCTATTTGACCCTTGCTGTTTTATTTTTTACTGCGCGTCTTGCTCTCCGCTCGCCCCTTCCCCCAAGACAACTAGGCCCGGGACACTAGTCCCCTTTGGTCCTCCCATCTCGTTGAGCCTGACCATTATCAGCCGACAAGCTGCGGTTGGTTATAATCATCGTACTGCATGCAATCTGATTTAAGTCTGCTGCTAAATAATGTAACGGCTGCAAATACCCATGCATATGGAGGCATGTATTTGATGCTTTTGCTGTGCATGGACTGCAGCGATGTGATTGGCTTGAGCATTGAATCACGTCGCCATCTTGTAGGGATACTTAACATGAACAGAGAGCGAGGCAATGTTCTACGGAACACTGAAAACCGATAATCTTATTCCAAAGTTGTTCTCAAACGGTGTATTTCACTTGGTAAAAAATTCTTTACGGTGTTACACTGCACAGACACACTGTACCTACAAGATGGCGACGACAACTACCGTATAGACAAAACGACTTATTGTCGTTTAACGTATTGACAATCCGCAATGTGTTACACTATGATATAATTGTATATATGCATTATGCATACAAAACCGTTGCTGTTTTTTTGTCCCGTAAAGTCTTGCGGTAGTTGTAACTTAGGAATTTCGTTAGTATAAATGGTGATATAACGCAACAGCAGTCTGCATGTTAAACAGTTTAATACTTAGGGCGTATAGTCTCAGAAACTTTAACAGTCAATGATGACATAAGTCAAGAGAAGACATAACATGTGCGCGAACTGCTGTCCTCATTTACAAATGTAACTGATGCGACAAAGATGTTATTCGAGACTTTTGCATTTATGCCACTTTTTACGGAAACTTTAGCATTGTAACCTAAACAGATAAATCACTGCTGCTATGACAATGGAATGAAATTATTCTTCGGTTGACTTTGTCGCAAATACACTAAGTTGTTCGTGACAGACTTTCATTATAACAAGATGCAGTTTTCATAATCTGGAAGTAGGTGTAGCATGCACGTTTATTTCAGTATTTCGGTAAAAGGCGTTTAGTGTACAGTGGTTCAAAAATGGCAGTCACTGTTTTGTAATAAACAAGACGACTTCTGTAACATAACATTTTAAGAGTGCGTCATCCAGCAGCAAGGCGGACGCATTGAACATTTGATGTAAAATCTGTAGGATGCGACAGTTACCTTAGATGATAACTGACACAAATACAAACGTTGTTTCCTGTTGTTAATTTTTTTAAATGTGTTGTTACAGAAGTAGTCTTGTTTTCAGTTGTTGCTTGTAAGACACTGGCATTTCACAAGGTAGTGTAGCGGCATATTTGAGGTGTGTCGGGATCTTTAGTGACAGTATTGTTACAAATGTTAATTGTGATTCTGACGGTGAAATCAGTTCGAAAATCGGTCTGTATTTGACGAACTTAAGGCGTACAAATTGTCTGCCATTTCTGAACCACACTGTTTATTTAACTTTAGTATTACGTGCGCAGTTCTCAGAATATTTGCGTGAGCTTATGATTTTTACGATTTACCGTCTGTTTTATCTTCACTCGTGTCTTGTGTACTGTATTTATGTCCTGTCTCCGTCTTTCTGAATGAGTGGGCTTTAATTGGCTTCAGATAGTTGTACATATTATATGTATGTTATTAATTGTTCTTCGTTTTCGATTCTCGTAGTAGCCTAATGTTAATAGTCAAACGCTGATAATGCCGGATCAGTCTTCGTTTTGTGAGCAGAATTTTTACCACCATCATCACTTCGTCATCATCTTTGTTATTACACCCGGAAGAACACCACTGTTTATAACGTTATGGAAGAAACGAGTCTATTACATGAAAATGCGACTGTTGTTTGAATATAAAGTACTGTGAAATAGGGGAAAAATATTGTTTGATTGTATGTCATTTGTGTCATGTAACGGTATATAATTTAATATTGTTTCGTATTTCGTCTGTTTCGTTTTGAGGAATTAACCCTGTGCGAGACTAACGGGTCGATCCTAATATTTTACTGACGACACCTAATTTATTTATTAATACTAATAATAAACGACAATTTATAAATTATAAGGCACAGTGACATGGCTAGAGTCGCTACACGGGCGTTGTACAATGTTCGCTGCTCGTACTCTGGAAACAGTTAGTCAGTAAAGTAAGAACGTGAGATAAGATGTGTCTTTTAAATACTTACGTTGCTCTTTCACATTCTTATCGACAAATTATTAAATACTGATTTAAATCATCGGTATTTATTTTAGCAGCGTTCTCAACAATGATATTCTAACAAGCTACTCTTTCATCTAATCGCCCGCTACTCTTGTCAACTCTGACTATCTAACTACTTGAAGAAAACATGCTGTGCAGACAGTCACAACATCGCCTCTGTAGCCGCCTAACGACATTATGGTGCTTTATAAATTTCGTATTATTGATGCAGAACTTGCTGGCATTCACCCGGCCGGCTACAGATGCTGTCCAATAAGGATGACAACAGGATAACAAACAATTGAAAAGATAAGCACAGCGTTGCAAGATAATAACAACAAACACATTCGAAATCAGTCAGAATAAAATAAACTGCTGGGTCAGAAAAAGGCCATTAATCGTTCAATCGTGATTATCTGACGCTAGATGGAGCCACAGTGTCTATGGACCTTGTATTGCGTCACGCGATAAAAAATGGAATACCACTTGAGAAGGAAAGCAATAGCCATCGGCAGACTGCATGCTTAGAGAGTATTCTTATGACAGCGAAAGCATAGGCTACAGCACGACAAGCGGTGCAAATACATCAGGCGACTATCGATAGTAACGACAACAATGGCACTGTATACTGATTACAGTATCAGACTTATAATCAGCAGGTCGGGATTCTGACTCTCACCTAATGCGCTGCCTAGTTCGGCCCATAAGCAAGCCTCTCGTGCGTTTATCACAGCATTTCCCAACCTTTTCTGATCCGTTACCCGAAACCGCACCCCGACATTGGGTCGTTACTCCCCCAATCATGCATGAACAATATTTTTCACAGAAATGCCCATTTATTTCGGTTGCATAGCCAACTAAAAGTGAACAAATGACAAACTATAATTATTACTTTTAATGCGACGGTTGTCATTAATTAATGCGACGGTTGGGCGCGTTTTCCCGTGCCAGTTTATCCTCAACAAAATACGAAGCGGTTAAAACGCTGATAGAAAATAACTGCCCATTACCCAAATTGAAAGGCCCCATTACCCAATTTAGGTAATTCACCCCCAGGCTGGGAACCACTGCTCTATCACCTTGCAGTATAACTTTGTACCGGCCAACAGGGTAGCTGTTCTGCGGTAGCGAAGTTAACAGCAGGTTTTGCGTCGCACTGGCCATTCGTCACAGGCTGTGACATGCTCAAATAACTTACCCATAAGAGGGAGATAAATACCACGTCAAATTAACGCCGTCTTTACCCTTTTTCTTCTCAGTTTACAGCGCAGCGAAAATAACCACTCATCATCATACCTCAACCATTTATCGTTCGCCGCACCAGGTTTTCAACCATTGGTGACTGAGCTTTTATAATGCTTTATCCTTTATTACGCCAGAAGGCAGTCACAGTATAAACAACATACAGGGTGGCCCAAAAAAGTAAGTCACTATCACGAATCATCATTAAATCGTACTGAAACCTCCCATTAAGGCTAGATTTTTCATCAACTTTGATTCTAAAATGAGCACAAGTCTGTATTAAATATCCCATGAGTGAACAAATTAGTGACGTCATTACTTGCTGTGTTTGAAACTGTGATACGGGTAAAATAAACGCATTTGATAAAATCATGTTTGAAAACCAGAAAACTATGAGAAAATATATATAGTTTATTTCGCATTAACGCACAGTAACATCCATACACATACAGCACAGTAACACAAGAAAATACTAACCTATTAAAATAGTAATAATAAAAAGAGTAATAAAAAAAAATTAAAAATTGCAATAAAATCAATAATCTGCATTCATCAAGAAGAGTTTACTACACTGATTGTTAATTAACAGTCTGTCCACAAACTTCTGTCTCCTTCTTTCAATTAATATGTTAAGACTGGGCAGACCAACAAATTGACGAATACTGTCAATACACACCTTACCACCAACATGAAATATTCTAAATATTGCTCGGTTAATACAATTCTCTAATGACTGTACATAACTACAAGATGGACGAACAGCTTCGGATGCATATAAAAGTAATGGTAAGCAGTAAGATTTGAGCAACTGCACAATTACAAGTTCACTATTGGGTGCCTTCACTCTAGAGTAAATACAATTAAAAGCACGGTAAAACTTCACCTTCAGATGATCAACAGACAATTTAAAACAGCAGAAACAATATAGACTCCAAGGTATTTAACCGCTGATACATACTTCAGACTGATTTCTGATAGTGTAAGAGGAGAGCATTGTATATTGTATCTACTACCAATTCTTATAGCCACAGATTTAGCAATATTAAATTTCATATCAAGT
>Ga0056115_1001726_pt1 | contig 10674 bp, 10 predicted proteins | sample WorMetOlspDAHAB1_FD_77007 | JGI IMG/M metagenome (GOLD analysis project Ga0056115, IMG submission 77007) | Marine gutless worms symbiont microbial communities from Max Planck institute for Marine Microbiology, Germany - Olavius sp. DAHAB.1 ... | reverse complement strand
CACCTCCACGCGCAATACGTCATTATACGTCGTTCTGGCCAAGGTAGTGCCTTTTGGGGGTTAAAAGATGAAATTTGACCCCCCTTTAATCCCAAATTACGTAAAAATTGGGACTAAGCTGCCGGTCGATGTAAAATTGTAGTCGTCCTAACTCTGGAACGGTAAGTCATATCCAGTTAAAACTTGGTACATGGATTGACCACCCAAGTGGCATCACGTGACATGACACTAAGGTCAAAAGGTCAAGGTCACAACGTCATGTAACGTGTTCAAATAAAAATTACAATAACTCAGTAATGGGTGGTCCAATCAAGTTTATACTTGGGGAGTAACATGGGGACGACCCCCAAGAAGGCACAAAATGGTTGCCATGGCAAAGGCGGTGCCTAGCAACAGGGCCACAGAATCAGCATTTTAAGGCCGCATATTTCAAAAACGAAAAGGCCTATGAACTTCCAAATAGATGGATATATTCAGCACAAGATCCCGGTCACGTGACCCAATTTTGGTGAAATTAGGTCAAAGGTCAATGTCACAGTGCCACATAATGTATACAGTTGAAATTTGCCATAACTCAGTATTGGTGATTGTATCCTCTTCATACTTTTAACACTTGGTGCTAACATTTGGTCCGCACACAAAAAAAATTGGGTACAAACTGCTTGCCATGTCAGTGCCGGTTGCCTAGAAACGGGGCTAAAAATTTTGGGGTTTATGACCAGTTTGACCACGTATTGTGGTATTTCATACATCTCAAATTGGTGTAGCCTACATGTTCACCACAAGGCCTCCGTGACGTGACCCATATTACGTTAACTGATACACCCACAAGGTGCACTGGTTGTAAATTCACTAACATTCTTTAATGCAGTGATAAAAATGCCTACTGTTACGTCGCGATACTTTACTAAAACCGCAAATGTAATATAGAAAAAAGTCAATAACTGTATACATTCTATTGTATAAGCCGACGCTCGAAACAGCAAAAATTCAATGTTATAAATTATAAGCATGAAACACAAGCACTAGCTTATACATTTAAAGCTGGCAGTTGGCAGATGTAAACGCGTTAGCGCATATATTCATGCTTATAATTTATAACATTAATTTTTTTCTGTTTTCGAGCGTCGGCTCATACAACAATGGATAGACTGTATGCAGTTTTTTTCTTCTATATTATATTGTAATTATAGTCTAGTAGGTGGCGGGAAAAAACTAAGCCACTAGTAACTTACCAAAAATCGTATTAAAGCCTACCAATGAGATTAGATTTGTCAAATGTAAGTCTCAATATTATCCGATTGTATTAAATATTCTGTACGTGACCTACTTGTGACATCAATAACTATGCCTAACCGCAAAGTAGCGATATGCGTCACATAAGGTAAATGATGTCTCAGCGCCCTCTGGCATAAGCTTGCCTTAGCAAGCTGTGAATTTCAATCCTTAACCATCATTTTGATGGAGATTTTGATTTTGATTTGTATTGCAGCTCAAAACACAGCAACTGATGACGTCACAACATAGAATATTTAATGAAAACTTATAATATTCTTGCGTCCATGTCATACTCAAAATTGATGGAAAATATATCCACACTGACAGTTTTTAATGCCATTTAATGATGATTCTTGTTAATGGCTTCCTTTTTGGGCCTCCCTGTATAACGATCACAATCGCATAAATTCAATAATACAGTATTCGTGTTTAGCAATAAAATCTTACTAAAACTCAAGAATCTAGATTTTCGCTCAAAACGTGTGTAAAAAAGAAACAGTAGTATAAGTTTGTATTAAATATTTTATACATGACCAACTTTGTGATGTCATCAATTACTGAGCTTGAAGTGCGGCATAGGGAAATAAGCGTACACAAAAAATTGTATGTGAAAATCTGAAAAAGAGAAAAATATGGGGATAGAGATCTGTTTTGTGAATCTAAGCGAATGTATGGATTGGAATTCATAGTTTGCTAAGGTAAACTGATACAAAAGGGAGAGCTGACGTCGTTTACTTTATTTTACGCATATCACAGCTTTGCGACGCATGCACAGTAATGGACGTCAAAAATTAGGTCAAACAGAGAATATTTAATATCAGAAATTGACACTTTAATTTGACAAAAAAGAAATCAAGTAAATCCGCAAAAATTACTCCAAAATAACGCCGGTCACTACTGTATTTTTGAATTTATGCAATTTTAAAATATTACGATTTCACACAGTAGTGCAACAATGTCTTTAAGGTGTGGGGTGTGTAATGACTATTTTGTAGCAAATTCTGTGGTGATTCTAGCAGTGAAAGAACTTTGAAAAACTTATATTTCGCAAAGTTATCGACATGAGTATGGTGTCTTTTTTGACTCACAGTGTATATCAATACAAAAACAGTTACCAGTAGATAAAGTTATTTTTTTTCTCGTATTTTCAATGCTTATGTGCAAATGTGGTTATTTAGTAGCTAGATGTTGGATTAACATCGAAACGCTAAACTGACGTTATTCAAACAAGAAACAGTGTCAATATCTGTGCACCCATCGCTGAATGAAAATGCTTCATATGGCTCTGCAGAGATAAAGATTAATATGAAAATGCAACTGATGCATGGCATGTTTTTCAAATGCAAAATAACACAGACAAATACATGGCAACAACTAAACTACAATAAACGGAAATCACAATTTATTATACTGACACTGCTGTCACAGCCAGAGCACACCGTATGCTATACATAAGTGACAGCAATATACAGCGATACAGCAGCAGCCTGGATATAACTTCATAACCAGTTACAAAATGTCTGACTATCACTAACAATGTCATTAACAATGTACTCTTCAAGTTGTCCGCTGCTCGCTTCGAATCTAGTACATATGTTGAATGTATCTTCATTCTCAACCAACATCAGATTATCGTGATAACAGAAAAGAGGAACATACAGTTCACTTTGTGCTGCCAAGAAGTGCCAACACAACAACTGCCAAACATTAATCTGCACAACAGTAATATTCATACATTATACATTGAAAATGATCAAATCGCAGAAGTCGCGGCTAAAGTAAAGTTGGATAACGCATGAACTCGATGGTATCAACAAAACTGTCGAATCCTGCTTGCCACATCTTAGTACGGCATAATTTGTCGTCAGCAATTATTGCCAAAGTGAGTAGGTAGTGTGCATGAGTGGTTAAGTGTTTTGAATTAGTTATTACAGTGTTGGCCGGTTGACGGCAGCCGTTAGCATCTCAAGTAGTGCAGCCAAATCTGTACTTACAGTTGGTGCTGACTGTACATCGACGCTGTTTGACAAGGATTGCGATAGGTCGGCAAGCCGCTGCTGCAGAGAGCTAACACCTGCTGTCGGCCTCTGCTGCTGCTGGTCTGGTCTACCGCTTGAGCCTAATAACATGGCATTACAAGCTATACCTGCACCATGTGAAGATGTTGACGCCTCTTTATGCTCAGCTGTTAAATTGCCGCCACAACTTCTCCCAGCATTTTTCGCCTCTGACGACAGCGAAGACGAAGAATAGTGATGATTATCAGCCGTAGCTTTTGTCGCGTCTTTCAGTCCCTTTCGCAGACGTTTGTATCGTAGTTCGTGGCATTCCTGGTCATCAGGTAATCTAGCACAATACAGCCGGATATTTTGATTAAATTCTAGTATCTGAAGTACGAGAACAGCCATTTAACTGACAAGTAAATGCTTGTATTATATGAAAAAACGTTTAGTAGCTCTACAGGTGTAATAAGGCATGGTGTTCCTGGATTTGTTTGTTATCAATGGCATTGCTACTGCATAACCAACATAGTAAACATATCTCGTTTCCAAAGCAGAATGTGTAAGCACAGACTCGACATGAAATGCACAAACACATCAAGGGCAAAAAGAACTAAATAAAATGAATCCTTACTCCAACTGGATGCAAGAATTAACTGCACTGAGCCACGAATTATTCAGGGCGTCCTCAGCTGTAATCCTTTTGGTTGGATCTAAGATGAGCATGCTGTCGAGAAGACACAGTGCTCCAGACGGCAGACTATACACAGAATACAACAAAAATAAATTTGCATAGTGTCGTTACGTCACGAGCAAAGTAACATGCACCAATTAACAGCTGCACATGTAACAACAACCTGCAGTGATGCAAAAAATGTAGCTCGCTATTACCCTCACCACATACAGTAATAATAAAAATAACAATGACGATAATGATAAACATGTATGTAAAGCCGCCATAAGGTCGTAACTTCAGAGGCACAATTATTCGGCGCTTTTGTGTCTGTTACGTGGGATGAAGACACAGAAGCTGACGACAATACTGACAGCCAAACAGACGTTGTGCTCCATAGAAACTGTACAGCTACGGACTAAATTAAGGGACAAATTGTCAACCTATAACTGAGATATACTGGCTGATTACATGAAGTGACAAGACTGCAATGCTTTGAACATCCATCAAATTAACGTTTGTATCATAGTTCGTGGCATTCCTGGTAATCGGGTATTCTAGCACATGAACATGTGCGGAGTCATAATCATGCACACATCTCATTCATGGGTTATAGATTATGGTTATGGGTTATGCATTTATGTTACTTGTAAACTGCAGAATACTCAAACACCAATGCTCATGCTGCAGTGATAAGATAGCATCAAACAGATAATGTAATTAGTGAAACAGAGAAGCACGTACTATGAAAATTCTTCAATGACACGTCGCCGATATATTTTGTGTGGCCTGAATGTTGACCACAGAGGCAACTTGACAACATCAGGCCACACGGCAGGATTCGGTGTGCCACACAAGCGGCTGATCACAGATAGTAAGGCAAGTTCTTCGCGGGCCTGGAACAGAGCTTTCTTGGTGAACAATTCACCGAGAATACACCTGGGACACACACCACCACAAACACTAAAAGTTTAACGTACCACCGGACACAGTTTAGGTCATTTTGTGGGTGTCTTGACAACCATTCACTTGACTGATACTGACGAAAACAGTACAGGAAAATACACAACTCGGTATAGCTAAAACAATAATATTGTGCCCTTGTAGGGACTCCCGCCATGTCATCATGCCTTATAAATTGTTATGTTATTAATATAAGTATACAAAACACTAAAAGCTACGATGATACTGTTGTCTTACATAACACTCTGCCAGAAAATGAGTGGACTGATTCTACAGCTGCCAATAGGATTCATTATGAACACCAACAAGTACAACAATCAGCAACGAAAAGTTCATATAAGTAGAGTCTAAGTTCTACAGGACATAACTAAAATTTATGGAGGGGCTGAAAATAACATTAGTTAGTAACAAAAATACAAGACTTATAAAGGGCCATAATGCCGTTAGGCGGCTACAGAGTTGATATTTCTGTCCTACAGAATTTTGGTGCTGTTGGTTTTTGTGGCAAAAAGGGCATATGGCCCACTAAATATACATGACGGAAAAATAGACTGTACTGGCATCTACATCTTAGATGGATTTTCACCTCCAAAATGACAAACTGTATCAGGTTGGGCATTCCTTATGTCAGCTCGCACAAACTTTTTCTAAAACAGCCACAAAATAAATACACATGTGCCTTACTTGATATTTTTTTCTGCTAAGAATTAGGGAGCTGCACTTAATCAGCAAATTAAATGGTTATGTAAAGATAGGTGAGGTAGCAGTCGCAAAGCTAATTCAACACACAACAATATTTCACTGTTCAGGTGCACCAAAAAGTTACATAGATAGCAATGCATGTACTTTAGTGCTCATAAATATATTACACGTGATATACGTATGCAAACTGATCTCAATGAATAACTGGTGTAGAAAACTCACAACTCACCCACTGCTCCAGATATCAACTTCAGGACCGTAGCATTCCTCGCCAAGCAGCAGTTCTGGTGGCCGATACCAGAGCGTTATCACTTTATTCGTGTACGGACGCTGGAACTCGGCAGACTCGGACAGCCGAGCGAGACCGAAGTCGGCCAGCTTCAGTTGACCACTAAACAGCAGAACATAAGACATCAGAGATGAGACGAGGGGAAACAATGACCGCTAGCCTAAACCAAAGAATTTCCGCACAGCGTCACAAACTTCCCCGATGATTGCTGGTTTTTATATACAACACGGCTGCATACACATGTGCAGAGGGAAAAGGTGTGAAGTAGCAGTGCTTTACGTTGATGACCAGCATAAATGCTAATTTTGTCTATTTTCCGAAGTTTGGTCAAAACCAAATATTCTGTCAAAAACAGCATCAGCGAAACTTAAAATTCACTCCTGTTACTACAGTAATTCATTATCGACAAACAATGGCAACATTTTCAATCAATTTCCACAAAAGAAATATCAATAATACTATTAAACTTAATAAACTTCTAATATGTTTTCAGTTTAACTTGCACAAACACGCAGTGCATTTGTAGCACATTCTACGCATTCTAAAACAGCAGGTAAAAAGTCACTGAATTCAGCTCGAATATAACACCATTTTTCATACTTTTCATGAAGCCGAGAAGCAACAGAAAAACTTACTATTTGTTGACTAAAATGTTGGAGCACTTGATATCACGGTGAAGGAAGTTGCGTTTGTGGCAGTAGTTCAGGCCTTCCATTAGCTGCCGCATTAACGACGCAATGTTAGCTTCACTGAGTGCTACGAGACCAGACTCCAGAAGGCCCATCAGGTCATGGTCCATGTATTCAAACACCATATAGAATGACCCTGGAAATACAGAAAATAGCACTGAACAAACACAAAAAACAAACTACAGTTGAAAAGCCGAACAACGAAACACAGTTGAGACTAGAAGCCAAGTGCGCCAGCTGATAAGCAATGCAAAACTACAGGAACAAACAAGGCACTTTCGCTGCAACTACTACAAAACTACTGGGTTTTAAGATTAATAACTGTTATCAGATCAATGACACCAGGAAGTACTACTGAAATATTTTAAACAGGTGCAGCTAAAAAGTTCAATAATGTGTAAATCATCATCGTCTATACAGTGGCATTTCATTAAAAACCATCATTTGATTACTAATGATCAGACACTCATCAGAACAATGACTGCATTTGCTAGACACTGATGTTTAATTTGGGATCAGGTTATAAGCACAAGTTTAATGGCATGCACATCACTGTCATCTTTCAGCAATGTTATAAAAGCAAACATTACAAAAAACAGCAAAGTAGTAACATCCACAATACCTCGGTCCTTTCTAAATTCAAGTGCATCTTGTTTGTCGGTGACTATCTCGTACAGTCGAACAATGTTCGGATGATTCAACTGACGAAGGATTTTACTCTCGCGCACTGCAGTAATGGGAAAACCCTCCTTTTCGTTCTCCAAACGCACCTTTTTCAGTGCCACAAAGTCACCTATGTAACACACAACCACTTCAGTAACACATCTGTTTCAAAATGTTTTCAACAGACCACAAAAACGTTATGTCCCGCTAAAACATAATGAAACTTTGTTATTTACATATCACATTTGTAAGGATGCTGCAAAATATTCACACTAATGAATTACACGACACACTATTTTACCAGCTGCTACCCTTCTGGCTGTAGACACTGATTAACATATAGACAGTGATTAAAATCTAACCCATATTACATTTTAAAATAAATGTAAATATTCTTAACAATTTACCAACACTTCTTTCTTAAACCAGAAAATAATGCCGACTTAACACAACTCAAACAAATCGACTTGCACAGAGTTTTATGGTACAAAACCACGTAAAAGCAGCACACAATAATAGCCTATAACTGAGGATGGCAAAGCAGAATACACCTTGATTATATCTTTTCACCAGTGCGGATTACAATACTTAAAATAGTTTAAAATTAACCGCCATCCTTAAACCATCTTCCTAGATAAAAATTCTTTGACTGCTCCTAATAATATATTATGTTTAACCCCACATCTGAATCACCGTCATACATCATTAAAAATTCATCTTCTCGACTATTTGTAATGAAATACATTTGCCAGTTTAAAATGGCACACACTACTGTCACCATTATTCACTTTCTTCACTGCCACCAATGAGGGTGAAACTGGGAATAAACTAAATAACCACACGAGTACAATTAATTATTTTCTGAAGTGAAGTCACTAGTATTTAAAGGCTATTTTGCTGTTCAGAATTTAGAAAGCCATAACATGTGTTTACAATTTTTCTGTAGCTGCTAATATCATACAGTTTCCCCATTTTAAATGCACTTTACAAACAGCAATGAGCAAGAATTACATGGCAACATCAACATACAGGTAAATGAATACTGCACCAGTTGTCAAAGCACAGCAACACTGTTAACCTGTATGCTTGTCCTTGGCTTTATACACCTGGCCATACATGCCCTCGCCAATCTGCGAGACAATATCAAAGACGTCGACACAGCGCTCACCCCAGTCACATCCAGCAGCTTCGTTCATCTTTCGCGAGGCTTGTAAATGCCTGATGTTAACACATACAATACGTCATTTTCTGTCACACTGTTCTGTACAAAAAAACGTAGCGACAATTTTAGCCACAGTACACTGCATCCATTACAACATTCAAACAAAGAAAAGTATTCCGTAAGCATAGTGATACCACATTGCTAAAACCCACTGCATGACGTGATACTGCGCTAATAACAATCAATTAGAATACCTCATCTCTGAGGAACAGAAATTCTAAGCTCTCTTTATTCTGAATTTTTCACAAAGTCAAAGGAAAAGACTAATACACGAGATTATTAATGGTCTGTTACATGCTGGGTTTCACCTGTGACAAATAAATTAAGCCCCATAATGCATGCATGCAACAGAATCAACATATGGTAGTTGTGATACAAATTGCAGTTTTAAAAAAATTATAAAAATTGAATGCTTTTGCTCTCACAGTCTGTGATAAGTTGATATCTGCATGTGTATTTTTATGTTTCCAATGGGGAACAACGATGGAGAAAAACTTACTTAGTCAACCCTATTATATTGTTTTCATTAAAAGATAACATGCTATTATGCCTCTAATTCAGCTCCTGATACTGGCACTTTATAATTGTTTTTAGATGATTATATTAGGTTCTAGCAAGGTCTGCATAAGTAAACAAATATTAAATTTTCAGCCTGTCTTCTTAAGCATAATAATCATAATAACAATGTGAAAAAAATTAATCTGCATTGAAAACAAACAAACAAACAAAAAGTAGACTAACCTTTGCCACATACGATTACTGCCGTCAAATGATGACAGATCAACATTCTCAGGACCTAATTCCGAAGGAGACGTCTGTCGCTCAGTCAATGGCACATTACCCACAGCTTCTCTGTTACACAGTAATATTCCACGCAAATGAAGAATATTTCTGCAATCATTATTACTACCACTGTTAACTGCTACTAGTAATGCAGGAGTTTGCATAACTGGTTTACTTCAAGTGGCTAACGCTTACTAATCAATAAGGACTGGTTCTCAGAAAAATCCTCTGATTTCCAAACAAACAAAGATTGCTTCAAATCAGCTGAAGCACCAAAGGCGTAATGAATTACTATCAGTTTAGAATTCTACCGAGATAACTGACATGCTGGCACAGTGTTGGCAACACAATAACATCAGCAGCAAAAACCAGACATGAATGTTGTGATATTAGAATTGCATTTGTCATACTGCTTAATAAAAAGCTTTAATGTTAAATTTTAAACCATGGTGTACAACAAAGAAGAAAAAAGAGCAAGTTACTTTTTATTTACCATTTCATGTTGCTACTTTTAAAATTGTTTACTCACACTTCCCAAAAAAGAAGAAAAATATAAAAACAGCTATCAATTACAATGCATAAACTCACCTAGGAAACCATAAAAATCAGAGATTACTAACAGTCAATGAAAACTGCCAGCAGCTGAAACCTGACAATGCTAAAAACATTCAGTTCTTTATAGGGATAGCCAAATAACCAGATGATAATGTTTCAAAGTTATACTATGTTTCAGCATCATACGTGAACTAGGAATTGTAACTACAAAGATACCATCACAAAGCAGTTTCATCAATACATACTGCTCCTGAAGCTGCTTGCAGATTTCTGTAGGGCTGGTTGATGACTGCTTGCTTTTTGCAAATGACTTTACAATGCTTTCATACAAGTCTTCTTCTTTCTTCCACAAATCCTGCTCCGCAACGCCGTCATTTTCATCTTCGTCGACATCGTCATCAGCATCAAAAGGGACTGGGGGCATCGGCAGTTCACGGATGCCAAGACGACGGCTGGGAACCATCTCCGAACCAGCTTCCTGCAACTTAGTGACTGCATTTTCAAGATAGCTGTTCACTTCAGTCAGTGGCTTTCTGTCAATAGTGCTATAAAAAAAACACAATACATTAAGAGTAGCACAGTTATTAGATATACGGTGAACACATGATCAACACAAAAGGTATACAATCAATTCCGACATGATTATTTATTATATCAATGATAACAATGTCAAGCAACCTGCCAGTTGCCATGATGGAAAGTTCTGATAATGAAATTTCTTACAAAAACCACATTTGCTGATATTTCACCAACGACCAGTTTTTTTCAATATACAATAGAAAACAATGCAGATTTATCTCCATCCACTCTTACAGCCAGAGTGAGTGAACGTTCTACATCCTTTTCAAAACATTTTG
>Ga0056115_1001725_pt1 | contig 10674 bp, 3 predicted proteins | sample WorMetOlspDAHAB1_FD_77007 | JGI IMG/M metagenome (GOLD analysis project Ga0056115, IMG submission 77007) | Marine gutless worms symbiont microbial communities from Max Planck institute for Marine Microbiology, Germany - Olavius sp. DAHAB.1 ... | reverse complement strand
TTAGCCACGCCCGTCCCGCGCGCGAGACAGACATTGACGCAGCCAGACTGATTAATGTCACTCACTTTGCCAACAATTAACTCCCTGCAGCTTTCAACGCAGTCACGAGCGCATGCAGTTTTGCTGGCAACTTTTCTACTTCGTCAGAAGCAAACAGTCATTATCGGACGGCTTTTATTAACCCATCATTATTATAGTTGTTGTTAACTATTTGCCAATCATCATCATCGTCACCATTTTCGGAATCGCCAAGCAGAAAGCCACCTGCATTTTAACATTGAAATACCGTAGCAAAACGACTACTTCAACTGCGTCCACTCCAGTCAAAGTTGTTGAGCTGGGCGACCTCATTTCCTTTTCGAATAAAGACAGTCTTGACAGATGCTGAAAGTAAAATTATTAATATATCTTTTATTACGCAAAAAAAGCAGCCGCAGTAAACACACAAGACACAATGCTAATCGCCTAAAAACAAATAAGCAAATATACAAAGTGGGTACCAATGAAACATCTTCGGTGTTTCGCTTTGGTTTGGCGTCGTGGTCACATGAATAAAGTTAAGCTACGTCGAGCCCGGTTAGTACTGGGATTGGTGACCACTACCGGTGGGTCTACTCTCTGACGGGTCTACTATCCCATACAGGACACTCAGCCTGGTCATCCTTCGTGGATAGGTGCAATGAATACTGGCGGTGGTTTCAGCCACCACTTGGGAAGAAACTGCGAGCTCTGGGTAAGAGTGGACCCTGTTACAATGCTGCTGAAATAGTCCGTTAAATGCGCATACTATTAATTTTGGCTTTTGGGCTGTAGCCTATGCTAACTTAACTGGGTACCGACTCAAAGGACTTCGCTGTCACGTGAATCTGTTCTTAGCATGTACAGTACAGTGCGACACGCAAGGACGCAACGTTTTCTTTAGCGTTAAATGCAGCGTTGCACCTCCAATCATTTCAACAAGTTCAACGGTGTGGAGTGGCCTTTAAACTCGACACAACATGGCTCAAATATTTTTACCACTTCAGCCGAAATGCAAGGAAAAACTACACAATCAGCGAAACACAAAATGGCGCAAAATTTTTCCTTTGGCTCGGTGAGCTGGCAAGGTAAAAGGACCATTGTTTTTTTTGGGGGGGATGTCTATACTCCCCAAGGAAACCAATCAAAAGCTCCAGGGAGGTAATTGAAGAGATGTGTATGAAACGAACAAAAAAAAAGTGGACAGCTGTCGCCTGGTGACAGCAAACCACCGTATCGGAATAACGGGACAACAGTTGCCATGTAACGCACGCCGATAGTAAATCAATCAGTAAGTTATGCACACACACACACACACATACACACACAGCGTTCAAAGGAACAGCTTTTCGTTCGATACATGCAATTAAATACGTTTGTTAGCTGTAAACGTTTTAATTTAATTTCATTTTTATTAAACATAAAAACATACAAGAAGCGCGTTAACACAAGAACAGCGAGCAAGATACGACAGCGATCAACAAGGCAGCATCATCCACTTATCGTTCTACCCGTTCGTCTCTCTACAGTCGGCAGGCGGGAGTTTCCGGTTTCGGGTGCCACCGTCTGGAACGACCAGCCTCTCCACGTCGCATCTGCGCCGTCACTTGCGGTTTTCAGACAACGACTCAAGACCTTTATATTTTCCCGTTCCTACCAAGACACTATCATATGACTCGTGTGTTACTATCACCATTCATCACTACTGTCTGGACACCCGTGGTCCTTGCAATAATTAACATTATTTAGGCCACGTTAAAAAAATTATGATGATGATGATGATAGATGTCTCAAATAAAACATGAATAACTGAATACAGTGGATAAAGACACCAATATGGTATGAACGTAAACATGTGGTACAATGTTAGTTTTAGATCGTTGAGGTCAGTACTTTTAACAGCTTTATTTTCATAATCTCGTTGTAATTAAGATTTAAAAAAAAATAATCCAAATTCAGCATCAACTCACGCGGCATAATAATGTCGCCGACACCTGGTCCGCTCAGTTAATCCCGCAAGTGTCCAGCAAAATCCTGAAATGCGTGAAGCGATGTGCAAGTCTTAACAGCAGTTCCAAAATGTCAGCAATAATTATAATTATAATTCGTTCACGCACACGCATCGGAAACGGAAGGCTGATGAGCACTGACATAGGACAGTTTGACGCACTGTGCTCCCGAGGTGTTGTCCACTCAGTGAAGTAGTATTTCACCTGAGGGCGGGCACCGGCAAAGCAGCAGTGTTGTTTTCGTCGAAAAGAACGAAAACTATAACCGAAACGCTTCGGTTTTCGTCTAAACATTACACTTTAGCTGACATGTTGCAACCGGCAGCTTCGTTCACTTTTGTTTCGTTCCGTTATTAACGGCGTCTTTTAACTTTAATTCGTGTAGATCTCGCTGCTTTGTAACGTAGGGCTAATTTTGAGTGTTTTAAGAAGTCATTTTTAAACATTATGTTTATTTCGTAATAATATATTTCAACCGAAATTTTAAAAATACCCTAACATTCCTGTTGGCTGGAAGAAAAACAAGAACAAAAAAATAAAACTATAACTAAAACTTAAACTAAAACATACTGCTTGACTAAAATTACATTGGACAGGCAGTCGCTGCAGTCAAACCGACCGCAGCAGCTGTAGCGACGAGAGGGGGGAGGGGGCGGACCACCCACCTCGTTGAGTTAGCGTAGCCCAACTAACTCAGTCACGTTAAACGCATGCGCAGGGGACGCCCTTGCTCGTTCACTTTAGGGGGTAAGAATGAAAGGGTCAATTTAACCATACCTGTTGTGATGTTGTAAGCTGTAATATTTATCTGTATTAAAGAAAATGATATAGAATTAAATATCATAGATATAAAACAATACGGATGACGCACCATCTGAACGACCATTTAATTATTATGTAACTTATGATTAATAAGTTGAATCGAATCGTCTCGTCACGCCCCTATTTTAGTCGATAACAACAATTGTTCATCTAAATTAAGATACAGACAAGTCTAAAACTGGGACGTCCACCAAACCAACCCTCGCGCTAAATGAGCAATAATTTCAAAGAAGCTCTTACAAGCGTCACGCTATCATGGACCTCAACATAAGCTAAAGGATAAAATCGTATTTGAAAGTCTGAAAAAAGTGTTTAAAAAAGCTGCTATCGAAGAAATGTTAAATGAATCATAAATGGCTTTCTCGTAAAATTCATATCTGTATATAAGCGAACTAATGCGAGAGAGGGCGTATACAGGATGGCCCAAAAAGTAATAGGATGTATTTGGCCGTATTTAGATTTTTTCGTCAAACTATAACTCTTAAAGAAGCACTATAAGATGGTACTAAATATTCTATGCGTGACCTAATTTTTTGATCTGCGAGTCTACGACATGGGTCATGGGTCTCTGCCATCTTGCATCAGTTTGCCTTCACAAGCTACGAAATCCACTCCCTAAATCATCCTTTTGATAGAAGTTCATGTTATAAAAAGTCCGTCAATGCGGTATTTTCTCTTTCAAAGGTATTTTATTAAAATTTTATCATTTACACCCACATAACAGATTGAAGCACAGTATCTGGTGACGTCACAAATTAGATCACGCATAGAATATTTAATTCCGACATATAACATTGTTGCAAATATGACTCAAAAAATCTAGATTTATCGGCAGATTTTAATACGATGAAATGATTATTTTATTATAGGGGCTTACTTTTTCGGCCACTCTGTACGTGCAATGAGTATATGTATGCTACTCATGGTGAAATGATTCGGTAATGTCATCATCATAAAATACTTCGTAAATGCGCATTTTACACGAAATAAAAAAAACAGGGTAACAGTGCAGACAAGCTCCGCCACTCCAGATCTGTTGCTTATTCGGTAGAACTTTTTCTGCTAAATTAGTAACAGCTCTCGGGTGGCGGAGCTTGTCTCCAGTGTTACCAAAACGGGCATTGTATCATTAGAATCAAAAGTAAAAAAAGTGGGATATAACTACACCTGCCCCAATCCCCATGAGTGAGTAGAGTTTAACGCCCCACTCGACACAATACAGGTCATTTCGGAGGCGCAATCCCCAATCCCCATCTTCTTGGCAGTTTTTCACCCCTTTACACTGTGTTCAACTATGCGGCAGCGATGTATTTTGACGAGGTGCGATGGTCACTTCGTGGTGGCTATTCGCTTCGCATGGTATGCGGACAAGCACATTCACGAACATGCGATTCGACAAATAGCAGCTACTGCATGGCGGCTGCAACGCCACGCTGTACTATCGTCATGTTCGTACTCGCATATACTTGTTCGCCAGATTTCTTATCGTCAACAAACCTTGGCCGACTGTGCCGAGTCTGTCACAACTTCTGAAACGCCGCTTATTCATCGTTAAATTATGGCATAAAAACGTAGCAAAACATACCAAAAAACGAGGGAAAACAAAAATTATGGGGAAACAGCAGTAACATATAGGCCAATCTCCATCGTATAATATGGACATTTGCATCTTTTATGCACCAAAACAGCAACAGTTACCACATAAAACCAAACAATATCACAATAACTATCTTTCTTTCTTTCTTTATGTCAGACCACAAGGATCCATAGCACAACACACACACATACACACACACACGTGGAACAGACATAAACTGCAACACAAGCATTACATGCAAGTAGTGAAATTATTACTTGCACAAGACAGCAACCACGTCATCATAAATAAGGCGCAGACTGTTAACTAAACGTATTCTAGAATTGTGCAGAACAGTATCAAACGTTGGTAAACCCAGCTGTGAATACATACTAGTTACACTGCTGTATTTGTGAAACCCAAAGAATGTTTTGATATATTTCACGTAAGCTGATGCCAGCTTGTTCAGACAATGAACATGGTGGTGTCCCCAAAGTGCAACATTATAAAAACTAAGGCAAAATTACTAGAGTGATGTCCGAAACTCGTTTTTTGCGCAACTATTAGCTTTGTCCGCACTTTGTCATCAGCCTTTCTGCTCCCCTTACACGATGTTTTTTTAAACAGACAATAAGTAAGATTTCTGTATCCAGCTTGAGCGTGTCTCAAAAACGGTCTATAATTTCAATCCAGCTAAACAGTCAGTCGCTGTGCACATTGAGTGAAAAAAAGACAAAAATGATCTGAAAATAAATCCGTCATCACTAACCTCGCACTTGAGCGACAGTGCAACAAATTCAGCGCATGAAATAATAATTATATTTCACGCGGAATTAACTACGGCCACATTTTTCGACTGACACATTGGCTACAGTAGTTCGACCTCATCGAAATCGCCAACATCGAAACAGAGCGTCAGCTGCTGTCCGCACGATGTGTTCCCAACACACACGCAGGCAAGTCACGTGCGTGTCTACGCTTACCTGCAATCGAAGTGTGCTGCTAAAAACCGCATCTAACGCCATCTGGCGAATTAGTTCAACAGGTGCGCGTTGGCTGCATTGGCTGCTTTTGCGAGATCGTTTTTACTCGAGCTGTAGGGCCTACTGATCGATCAAACCAATCGAACGCAAGAATCGCGCCAATTTCGCTGTAAAAATTAATCATTTTCAGTTTAGAAATGCATTCGAAACACACTGTCGTTTGTTTTATCCCGTCGTTTTCAGTTGTTGCGTTTAATTATATTTTGTTTTAATTAAGGTTAGGCCTACTATGTGTTTAGCCTGTGTTCTGCGTCATGTCTGTCTGCGTGTCCTCTTATTTGTCGGTTTGTTTGTGTGTCACATATGCCGTGCTGTCTGAAATAAAAGAAACGTACATGTACACATACATAATAGCGCTTGTGTGAATAATAGTGTTATACTAATAGGCGCTTTAGAAGTTACGTTATGATGATGATAATGAGCACATAAGACGACTGCTGTCAGCGTGGTCTCAAAAGACTGATCGTACGCCGAACTCGACTTAGAACAGCCGGCGACCGTGCCTTCGGCGCTGCCGCTCCTCGCCTACGGAACAGTCTACCAGCCGATGTTGTCACTTCACGGTCGCCGGCAACTTTCAAGACACGGCTAAAACATTTTTGTTCAAAATGTCACACCACTGACGACCATAGACTTTGTCTCCTGCCAAATTTGCAGCCATCTAGGCTTACGACAGACTACATATTGTCGAACTTACTTACTTACTTAGTTATATGAGTGGAGGGAACATCATAATTCAATATCGGTGTCAAAGATATGATTAAATTATTGATGATTATGAACGAATAAAATTAATGAATGCACGACGACAATCCAATGAAATGAAATAGTTGAGGAGTCGGTCTTTAATAGCCCAAAACACTTACATAAATTAATAAAAATTATCACTATGGTTGTAACTGTAGATTTCGAGATTTTAAAGCGTGCTGTCAGGTCTCGAGTTGTTTCGAACAGTATATTCATTGCGTATACACATACAGTATGTAGGTTGTGTATTTGAATACTTTAATTGTTCAACTGTTCACCTTTCATCGATCTTGCGCTGCCTATCAGGTGAATGAGTGACTGAGTTGATGAATAACTGTTAAAAACTGTTAATTTAAAAGCACATCAAATGGACGGAACACACGAAAACAACTCATTATGCTGTTAAGATAAAGGTGCCAAAGACGTTCATTTTCCCAGCCACGTGTTAGGCGTTGTATTTGTACCACGAATCCGCCAGTGCGATGCCAGACCTGCGCTTACCTTCCCAGCGGCACACCATAGCTACTCTCTGGTCGGTACTAAGTTATACTGGTTGCGTACATGTGCATGAGCCGCTTGCTCAAGGCCGCACTTGACAGCACAGTGGGTGAGAGTGAAACCCTCGACCTCTTGATCACGAGTCCGATGCTGCCGAGCGACACCTATGTCTATATACACGACATCTTTAAATAGCAGAGACTGTCATAAATGTTGCAAGATCGTACAGCTTAACAAGAAATCAAACGTGTTGAGAATATAGGCCTACGACGCCTATATATATGGGGGTGGAGACTATTAAACGGCAGACCAGTGCTGCATATGGCTGGTTGGTCGTATGTCGGTGTGTGGGCCCATGCTTAACCTACGGCTTATAGGCTTTACGTCAGCTCTGTCTGTGACATGAACAGCGCAGCCGCAGCTGCGGTATGCGGCTTGCGCTATACAAGTGTTATATGCCTTTGCCTTTGCAAAAACCCCGTCTGTGGATAGGTCTACTGCTGGCAGAGCGATCACAGGACGTCAGCCATACAGACAGTTTTCTGCTATCATTTCTATTCCGAAATATCACGGCGCAGAATGATTTGTTCGTGGTACTACGCGCCTCAGGGGCTGCTGCATAAACGCCACTTAAATCTGACACTTTTGTTAAGATCATTTCACGTTATGCATTAGACATACGTCAACTGGAACGTATTTTCGTATGCGTTTTACGAATGAGATGAAGAAAAACGTACACTTACCGCCATTCATTTCGTAAAACGCACGCAAAACGACTTTCAAGATACGTAACGCGTGACGCGAAATGTTCTTAAGTGTCACTTAAATTTAAGTGACATGTATGCAAACCAATAAAAATAAGATTTTCACAGAGAGACGGCGAGGTCCGTTGCGAGGGAGCTCATCCGCTTTGACCTTTCAGCCGGCAAGCATTAGATTCGACTGTGATAGCACACAATAAGCCAGCATGCCAGCAGTCCTGACAACATGGCCTGCTGCCACACAGGGCTCGCTGTTTCTTCCCCAGCAGTCGCCGAAACAATCACCAGTACTCATTGCACCTACACACAAAGGGATGGTCAGGCTGAGTGGACCTGAGTGGCCTTGAACATACCGGGATGTATAGACCCGCCAAAGGTGGTCACCAATCGCTGTACTAACCGGGTTCGACGTAGCTTGAGTTTGTCGATGTGACGAACGCAATTTCCACTACGCCAAATCAGCCGCCAAACATGCAATCGGCTCCTTGGACATTACCTTACTAACTAAATTACTAAATAACTAACTAACTAACTAACGGACTAACTAACTCATCAGCTGAGGATGGAAACACCCCTCTCTATTGTCTTCGTCTTTGGCACCTTCAGCCTCTCGGCGACTTAGCATCCCCACAACCATCTGTAAACACCACACCCTCATAACTGGAAGACTTCCGTAGACTACAATCTCTGTAGTCGGCAGCTCAGTCAGTCTTGTACGATGGTGATGGCGTCGTCAGTGACGAAAGGACAACATCGAGCACCAGTGTCACTGGACGCCTGCGTTTCAGCGTCGTCGTCTTTCGTGTCCACGCTGGTCGTTAACTGCGGCGTCAACTCGTAGTTGTCCGAAGCAGACTTGCTCGTCGTCATCAGCGGACGGTGCACGACTATCTCCAGCTTCGGAAGGCTAACCTGCGACCGACAGCAGCAACGAAACCACAGCATCAAAATCACAGCATCGGAAGTTACTGTAAGTTGTGAAGCGCAAGCATCACACATCAACACGAGTGGAGAAACCAAGGACAATCGACGGCTGGACACGAAGCAGACGTAAAAAACGCAGTACTTCATATCTTAAAAATAACAATTTGAACAACTCTGGAGATTTTTGGCTCGAAATAGTAACAGCCCACTCACTGAAAGCATAAAACTACAAATAATTTTTATTGGTCTTCACTTCGTATTCGTGTTACCACAAACCCGTCGCGCATCAATTGGAGACAGTGCGTTTGACGTTGCAGGTCCACGAGCGTGGAACACTCTACCGCCAGCCGTCCGCTCAACCTCCAAATCATATTCTTCCTTCAAAACGAACTTAAATCGTTTTTGGGAGATTCCTATTTTGGTCGTGACAACGTGAATATTGACTATATTAAGCGCTCTTGTAATAGTTTGTACCGTATAATAAAAGGAAATAAGCTATTTTAATTACATTTACATTGCATTTACATGTACTTTATTTCTATTTTTCATTTTGGTATTTTTTAACTTTTTTGAGAGTTCATTACTTTGATGCGTATTGTTTCTACTGTTTACGTTTTTGCTTTTTCTGACGATTTTATCATTTCAAAATAGTTTTATCATTTTTACTATTAACACTTAGGCTCATGTCTGCTGTGTATATACGATGTTTATAATAAATAAATAAATAAATAAATAAATTATCATTTCAGGCATACGTGTTTGTAATTATTAGTATGCTCATCCGAACTTAATAATTATCACATTCTGTTGTTGGTGTGCTTATTCATCTGCAGTTTATCTTTCTGTCTTTTTAAGAGCCACCTCGAGTCGACTTTTTCACGCCGCTGAAAAGTCTTTATTGGTGCCATTTTATGTCCGATATGCGTTTTTTAACTAACTATTGACGAGACGAACAAAACTGAACAGTGAATGTGAACATCTGAAAAGGCTGTATGAAAAGCCCGGCTGTCTGAAATCTGTCAGCTGATAGCTGCAGACTCGAGTGATTCAGCTGCATAAGATATTAGCTAGCTACAAGCCGCCACCAAACCAGCTATTACATCAGTTGATGCTCTGACGTGTCAACTATAACTTGGCACATGGTAGAGAAAAATAGGCCCAACACATAACGATGTTAACACCGTAACAGACAGTTCAACTGGAGGTTTACTGAAGCGAGTGCAACAGTGTTACTTGGTGGCTGCGCTGTCGACGAGGGCCGTCCGATAATGAGAGCACTCCGGTCGTTGAAGAACCGTGGTGCTGAAACCTCAAGTTGCTTGTGCTGCTCATCATTGATCGACGTCGCCAGTGCTGACGAACTGCAGATTGCACCTGAACAACGTAACACCGCTCAATCACATGTTCATTATTTATTTATTTATTTATTTAGTGAGAAAATACGTTTATTAGAGCACCCATGTTTAGTAACGATAATGTTGTCAATTATTTTAAAGTATTGCAATGCAGTGGTCTTAGTCTGCACACTGTACACACTGTGTTTATGCCTAGTCGTTTTTTTTTACATTTTTATATTACTTTAGATAAGCATTTTTAGTTTAGATATGGTCATTTTTCTGCCTGAAATAAAACTTGACTTGACTGACTAGACTTGTAGTGCGCCCTATCGACGCATAAAATGCTATTAAACACTCACAGTCTTATCATGGATATATAATTATGGAATAATAATTAAACATACACAAAACTAATGCTAAAAGAGATTGAAGGGTACGGGTGTCAACGGAACTACGAGCTATTTACAGCCCACATTTGAGCAGAGTCAGGCTCGGCAGAAGCAAGGCAAAGCACAGCTGACAGTGAACAGGCGAAGCGTTTCACGTGTACAGCAAATGTTCATGACTGAAATCAGAAAACTCTATAATACGGTTTTATCGACAGTTTCAGCAAAACTTCTGTTGCCAGTTCTCGTTAATGCACTTTTGTTTTGCTTTTTATCGCTGTCTTTGGTCTTGCCGCCAACTCTAGGGATCTCAGTACTCTAAGTTAGCAATTTAATATGTTAGTCATTTAAACCATTATATTGATTGGCTCATTCAGTCATTCATTGAAACTTAAATAACAGCTGGAATAACGTAACTGAGACAAAATAAAGCCACTAAAACGGTTGTAGCAATAAAGCGTTTTAAAATTTATTGTTGTACAAGCTAGATTCTATTTTGTTTTATTCTCTATATTTTTATGTTTGTGTACTCTGTACGAATTTCATAATAAAT
>Ga0056115_1001724_pt1 | contig 10678 bp, 5 predicted proteins | sample WorMetOlspDAHAB1_FD_77007 | JGI IMG/M metagenome (GOLD analysis project Ga0056115, IMG submission 77007) | Marine gutless worms symbiont microbial communities from Max Planck institute for Marine Microbiology, Germany - Olavius sp. DAHAB.1 ... | reverse complement strand
GCTGTGGTGTGCCAGCAACTCGCTGTCATCCCTTCTGTACTTGGAGAAACCAGGGTGCGCCACGTGAAGGTGTACAGCTGAGGTTGAATCTCAGAGCCAGCATCGCAGTGTCGCATTTCCTCCCAGAATTATGCATGACCCACATTGGTTGGTAGTTTGCTACCACAGTCTGTCATTTGGCTCAGTATAAGTTGAGCGGTTACATTGAAAGAACAGCGGGTGAACACATTACATATGTTGGGATTCCCCCCCCCCACCTCATTTCCTGGCTGAGTGTTTTAAGCGGCGATAGTCTTTTGTCAATATTTTGGTTTTTGGTTGTATCGAGTTGTGTTTTCTCGTGACGTGTTTCGTCTTCATCTTAACTTTTTTCACATTTTTGTATTCCCCAAGGCGTAACATGCTTCTAACTTTCTCGCCTGTGTCAACCTATCAACCGAGCTGTAATGTTTAGAGTCTTGATTTTGCATAATTGCGGCTGAAATTGCCGTATATATTAAGTCCTGTCCAACAACCACACCCTGTCGTCACTGAGACCACCCACCAGGGACCCACGCGTGTAGTAATTATACTGACTGGCGTTGGTTGGTTCTCTAGCATTCCCTCCGCCCTAATCTACCCTCCCCTTCCTCTCGCCATGCGTAGCTGGGGAGTAGTGACGTCACGGTGGGCAGTGATGCGTATAACTCAGAGTGACCAGTGACCAGTGATGCGCACACTAATCTGTCTTGCTGCGGACAGACGGACCACACACAGACGACGACGTTGCATGTCATCGTCTGTCTCTGCTGAGAAATGTTGAAAATGCAGGACGCGAAAGTGTCAAACTCCATCTAAGAGACGGACGGACGATTCGTCCGTTTGTTCGTTCGTTTGTCTCTTTTTTGTCTCTTTTGTCTATTTGTTCGTTGTGTCTGTCAGGGCGTCCATCCTATGGGGGGGAACGAACCGCGATGCTTCATAAAAATTTAAAGGGGGATAAAGTCCGGGATCAACCAATAAATACACGACATTTGGTCAGTTAATCATCAGGAATTTATTAAAATTATTGCCACCAGATGTCACATTTTAAGGCTAAAATGCTCCAAATTTGATTCCCGTCGTCCGTCCGTCCGTCTGTCCATCTCTTAGATGGAATTTGACACAAAACGGGACTATGGTATACGAACAAACACTGAATCTGGTCCTAATTTAACATTCTCACTGATATCATCCTTTTAACTTAAGGCACAATAAAGATCATTTGTTTTATATGGATTGTTATAGGGTCGCCATAGGGGAACCAATGGGGCATCCATTATTCATCATCATCATCAACATCATAAACATTGTTAATGTGGCCTAAATAATGTTAATTATTGCAAGGACCACGGGTGTCCTGACAGTAGTGATGAATGGTGATAGTAACACACGAGTCATATGATAGTGTCTTGGTAGGAACGGGAAAACAGTGATAGGGTGTGGGTGACTCTACTAAATTGGAAAAAGAAAAGGTGCACGAAGCCCAAAGTTGACAGGAAGAGTTGCCCGTGTCGTGTGTATTCCGGGTACCTATTACCCGTTTAGAAAACTGAGATGTGTTGTTGGTCTGGAGGCAGAGGTAGAGTAGCAGAACTGCCTCTGTTCATTGTGCATTGTAATGTGTATTGCTGCATTATAATGCTGCACAATAGCACGAGCAATTCTAGCAGGTCAATTGATTGTTTCCGTCTCTCTTAGTTTGGCTCTGTCTTCCAAGTGCCTCTGTAACGTTTTGTATTCATGGCACAGTATATTTTTAAAAAAATTTCACTTTTTTCCCCTACCTTTGTAGAGCCACTTTTCATGAGAGTGATCCGTTATATCCCGACAGACCATTTTGTCCTTCAGTGCTTTGACACTGTTGGTTGGACTATGGAGCCTGTAAAAATCGTTTCTAAAATTACCTATTGGTGGCAGATTAAACCCTACCCACTAACGTAGAGGTCAAAAGGTCAAGGCACCAGGCCTGTTGCAGAAAATTTGCCATATAAGGTTGCTGGTTTAAGTCTGTTCAAATGATTGCACGTTGGCAAACTGTTGTGAATAGAAGTATTATGTGTTGGTGCTGTACAGCTGAAGAGTATTGGACAGCTTCTGTTTGATGCTGTCGTTCAGAAGCTGCAGCTGGTTGAATCCGACTACTTTGACCTGGAATATATGGACCAGGAATCTATTCCTGTAAGAACAATTTACATACGTATGAGGCTTGCTTTCTGCAAACCTTTTTTTTTTGTTAAATTTTGGTTTGGACACAATGCTGGAAGCATGTTCAAATAATATAATTTATATTGTAAAATGCAATATTTTTTTCTCATTTATTTATTGGTTTAATTTGATAACAGGAGCTTTGTTTACTGTTATATTTAACCAAAATGTGAGCATGCTTTTCTTTCTTTTGGCCTGCTTTTCTCTGCATTTAAAAGTGCATTTGTTGAAAATTGGCGCGAATGCGTGCATGGCAGCATTTTAGATCATGCTATTCTTTCATAGCAGTTTCTTTGCCAGCAGTTTCTTTTCGATTGTGATATTTGAAACTAAAAAATGTAACTTGAACACTCAAAGGAGGTTGACAATAGGCTGTTTGCACACTGGCAGGCAGTGTGTGTGAACACTGTCAGACGTTGTACATCAATCAGCAGTCACACGCAGCTTCCACATTCCACAAAGAACCAGTGCCTGTCTGCAGTGGATGGGAGGGCGCACTGATAATTTGATTCCAAGATGTTGCAGCTGGGGCAGAGGGAAGGAGGGACGGATGGGGAATCCTGACCAGTTTGATATAGTGCTGGCCATTATGTCCCGTCTAACTGCCTGCCCCTCTATTCTCGGCAACCTATACGACAGCTGGCAGTGCTGCTCAATTATGCCACACTGCGTCACAGTACTGAGATGGAATGGTCCCTGGAATGTTACCTGGCATGGAACACTTGGTACTTCGTTGCATTTGTATGTCTCAGCACCTACAAGCTTTGCAGTGACTGGTTCAGTCGTTGTGTTCCATGAAATGTATAGAATTTAGAAGTATGACGGTAGTGCTGTGAGATAAGCATCTTGCATCAAAGCACAGAATTCAGAGTGGATGGAGGAGAGAAAAATCCAAGTGATATTTGGTGTGAGGCTGGTGCTGAGTGGACAGCTGGAATGCTCTCCCTCAGCATGCCTGCGCTGCAGCCACTACACACTGCTTTAAGTACATGCTCAAGACATACTGTTAAAAATGTTTAATACCATTCTTTTTATTTTTATACTTTTTGTAACACAAGGATTGTCCAGCTCATTATAAGGTGGGTACTATTATCATTTTGTTAAGTGTTACATTCTTAATTTTCCTGGTGTGTGATCACGTGGTTGATGGCGGAAAAGTGCCTTATAAGTTGAGTATCGCTGTGGTGTTCTGACAGTGCTGGCTAGATCACGAGAAGCTTATCACAAAGCAGGTGCTCTTGAATGAGCCTCATTTTCGATTTCTCCTCAAGTTCTACACACCAGACCCAGTTCTGCTCGAAGATGAATTCACAAGGTTTGTGTCTGTATGCTGCTGTTAAACATTAGCAGACATACAGTGTAGTTGGTAATATGTTGTGATATGGACATGGCAGCTTCACTGTTTCTGGATATGTCATTTGGATCTCTCTATCTCCATCTCTTTTAGATTTATCCTTGTTATCTGGACAACTCCACCATCGACTGAAAACATTTCTGTTACTTCAGGCTTACAGGCCTGCACTATCGTGACTGCTCAGGCCATAAGATGTGTGCAGTATAAATGACTGAACCGAACTAATTATTTTATTGTTCAGCGCCTTCATCCGTGTTTTGTATGGGGAACTCTACAAATTTATCTCGATTTGATTTATTGATTGATTAAAATATGCTATCGATGGGTTTGGTGTTTAACTTAGTATACTGGGAAGACCTGTAGGAGTGGTAGATAATTATGTAAAGTATCATTTTTGCTGTAGAAGAATGTCTGATTGTCTTATGTATGCTGTCGGCAGATTCTGATTAAATGTGCTGCAAATTTAGGTATTTGTTTGCACTGCAAGTCAAGCGTGACCTGTTAACTGGAGCACTAGCATGTCAACAACATACGGCAATACTTCTGGCTTCGTATATTGTTCAAGGTTATTGCTTTTTAAAATTCAGTGCATGGGTTTCATTCATTGCTGAATACATTTGAAGAAATATTTTGTGTGTATTTTGCCACACAACTTGTAGGCCTCTCTTTGCTTTTAAGATACTCCTGATTAGCTGGCTGCTTTGCACGATTACTTCTGATTTCGATAATGATAATTTCACTGGTTGCTGGAGAAGCAAAGCTGCACAGATCAGGTACTTTTTTATAATTTTAAGCAGTATTAAAGTAATAATTTTTATAAAGCATGTGAGCTTAAAAAGATTATAGTGCTGTGAGTCTGGCAGTTATAAGACACTGAGCAACTGAAACCCACACCATGGTAACATGGTTTGTTAGTATGTTGTGCAAGAGAGTGGCTGGGAAGACTACTCTCATACTGTCTTTTGTGTTGAATGTTCCCCTACAAAGACCAGATTGAAGAGTTACTTTTTGTGATGGTTTCATTTTGTATATTCCAAACACGCAACATTTGCCTCTTTCTCATTAATTTCAATGTTTTAACTGCAACTTTCTTTCAAAGCATGATATGACCTGTTTTTGCTGAAAGTGCCATTAAATTCCAATCAGGTAATCAATATAGAAACAAGTTTTGGCAGTTAGATAGTGAGTTGTCTGTTATGTCACATTTGTAGGTTAAATTCCTGTGTTTCAGTCATTGGATGACGTTGCGTCACTTCGCCATAATCCACAGTTGATATAATAATAGGTGTAGTTTTTCACACGCATTGAACGAGAAGCCATTGATCGCTTTGCACTTCCATATGTTACCATTTCCAACCACTTCTCCAAATTTGTACATGTTTGTCCAGCGGTTGTTGCACTATTCTAGTACAGACGTAGGGCCTAGTGTACAAATAAGCTGAACCAAATATATAAACTTTGTCTCGGCTCGACTTTGCTTGTTGTCTGACTCACTTGTCTTTCAATCGCCAGTCACTGACCTTTTCCAGTCGCTGCTTCCCAGCTGTGGAACACAGCCGCAGAACGTAACGTCGGCGCCGTTACTTGCTGTTTTTAGGAACGTCTGAAGACCCATCTCTTCATTTGTTCTTTCCTCCAATTCCTGTAGTGCTGCACAGTGACTTCATCATATTGGTCACTATGATCGATCGATTTTTTCACTTACTTAATTACTTAGTACTAATAATATGGTTATGTGATAGAATAGGGTGCAGTGAGATTCCTCCTTGTTTTCTGTTTAAAGCATTCAGGTGTAGCAGCACATGCGTTTTGTTATTGTTTAGTATCATTCATGTGACTTGTTGTGTCATTACAGCTGAAGTTGGTAACTACTGTGATGAGTTTGCAAATGCGTCCTACATCAGCTGCTTGCAGCTTTTGCCTCATCAGACTCCCGAGATTGAGTACAAAATCATGGAGCATCATCGAGAGCACTAGTATGTTTTTCTTAGATGATAGATTATGCTCACTAAATGCTCACTCCATGACCAGCGGTTGTGGCTATTTAATTTTTAGGTATTTATTTTCTGCTCGTTTAGTACTGGGTGGTTTGCGTGTATTTGTTCATGTGCTGATCAAAATTTTGTGTACTGAGTATAATAAAAGTTATGAGGAGGACAGGTCTTGTTGATTGTAAAACTGTTTATGAAATGTTGCTGTGCAGACTCACTTTTCAATGTTGATTGACTGGGCTGTTTGTAGTTGGTCCCAAACTGTTAGAAACCGTTTTTATCAGTTTGTGAAAGTGCATCTGTGATTAGGTTCTGCAGTTGGTACTTGCTGTTTTACTTGGGAGTTCTTATGTATCATTTGATGTGTGTTAGAAGGTGCAACAAAATAATCAAATACTAAAATTGCAAGCATATGACATGAATGGTAATCAGAGAACAGGGCAACTTAAGTCTGCTCTTCGTAACCAATAATTGAAACCAAATATCAAAAAAGTTAAAACACTAAACCAATGACCATGGAAGTCTAAGAACCGGGCGTGGAGTCTGCAATTATGGTGGGACAGGCAGCAGAAAAAATCAATTCAGAAGAGTTAAGTTTTAAGCTCAAGAGTGAAAATGTGATGGGATTATGTGGAGGGCATGGCAGTGTGTAGCATTTTAAAATGGCATATACAGAGTGAGGTCAGTTAGGGAGGTATAGTTATAGTGAAATTGCACGCTTGGTTGAATTTGAGCTGGTACTTAATATCTTATTAAAGATCTTGTCTTGCATTTGGCTTTTTATCGAGGATATTCCTAGTATTCCATGCCAATCTCATTCGGCTTTCTATCTAACTTTGATCCAGAAGTTGTGTTGACCATTTTCTCTTCGTATAATCCTTTATGGATTGGATTCTGTGAATCCAGCAGTGTTAGAAGCTCGGAAGGAAGAACTAATCGAAGAATTACGAATCATGTGGACACTACGAGCTGAGGCCTTCATTAGGCCCAGTGCTCAACCCCCAAACGTTATTTATTAGTTACAAGGTGTCTGTGTTGACATACAAGACTCTGAACACGTCTGTACCACAGTACCTCAGCCAACACGTCAACCACTGCGTAAACGCACGGACACTACACTCGACGGCTACGCCACTGCTCATCCAACCATTCACTCTCACCGACTTCGCGAAATGTTCTTTTCGATGCGCCACGCCATCCGTCACTTCCTGCGTCTGTCATCGGAAGTGACTATTGTCTGTATTCAAATCTAGGCTAAAACCATTCATATTTCGTAACTCCTATAACTAGCACAACCGATTGCCGCCAGCTTTACGACCTTATGGCACTTTACCAATATGCTTGTTATTATTATTATTATTATTTTATTTGTTATAAACATTTACATATGTACACAAGAGCCTAAAAACCAATATTTAAAATAATAAAACGCAACAAAATCTAAAAAGTTAACAGTTCATACATTAAACATCAAAACAGTGGACAGTGTTTTTAAAACAATTATGTATAAAAATATACTTAAGTAAAAATAAAATAAAAAAATAACTAAAAGCAGTACAGTAAAAGAATATATCCGTGTGATATGTTGACAGTGGTCAGACGCCATCTGAAGCCGACTTTAACCTGCTTGACACAGCTCGGAAGGTGGATGTCTATGGCCTTCATCTGTTTGCCGCACATGTATGTCGTACATTTATGGCTGAGTTGTTTCTCTTTTTATTGTCATTCTGCATTTTTGCTGTATTCAGATAATTATATTTGGTTAGAGAATATAATAACTGTAGCTCGATGATGTGTGTAACCATAACATTGAGCATTCACACGTTCTAAAAAAAATCGTGTATGTTGACTTTGCAAGTTGTAGCAAGTTTGTTAAAATATATGATGTGTGCCTTTGTAGTAATAAATGGTTAACTAGTAGGTTGTAGTGGCCAACGTGGCACAGTTAAGTAATTTTCTGAGGCTGTCTTCACAACTAGTTACTTGACTAATTCTTACTTAATTCATTTATTGATGTGTTCTGGCTGTCAAGTATGTGAAGTCTTTGAGTGATGCTTCCACAAAACATAATATTTTCAACCATATAGGTAAGGTAAAGTTAGCACTTGCATTGAGCTAGACTGCAGCATCACCGACAGGAGCCAGCATTCAGCTACAGCCCGTGACATCGCACATATACTTTGGACACTGCAGCTACACGCAGCCACAGTTTCAGTCTGCGGTATAATGGTTTCTCGCCCCCCCTTACCCATGTAATTACATGGATTACTTTTCATTTACCGACCCTGGAGGGATGGAAGACCAAGTCGGCCTAGTTGACTGACCCGTAGTGGACATTTTATCCAAGAGTAGTCAAATGCCAACCATAGACACTATGACTAACGTCCTAACCACTGAGCTACACTGCCAGCCATCTCAGTGATATCAACCTTTTAACTAAAATATGATTTTAAGGCATGATATAGCCTCATTGTGCTGAAAGTGCGTGAAATCCCAGTGAACCAACCTTTAGAGATGCCCCTCTTCCTCCCTTGTCATTGTTTTTATGCAGTCCGATACAGATTGTGAAATAATTTCCATTGAGATTGAGCTGTGCTGTTGCAGGATCATGAAGGAGTGCCTCTCGATCTGGCCGTGGCCCATTCCGGCATCTTTGTGTGTCAGGGCACCATGAAAAAGATCAACTCGTTCTCGTGGGCGAAAATTCGCAAGCTCTGTTTCAAACGACGGAAGTTTCTGATAAAACTGCACCCAGAAGAGACGGTCAGTCTATGCGTGGCTGAGCTGTGTTAAGCAGAGTCTGTAATTGTTTTTGCAGGACATGTTAGTACCTTGCACACAGTTTTCGGTGACAGAGCCTTCAATGCAGCTGACCTCTGGGTCTGAAGCAATCTGCCTCTAGACCCCAGACAGCCGAACTTGTCATGCGGCCGTTTTTCACAGTCGCTGAAGACGTTTTATTTGGACAGTGTGATCCTATTTACTTACACTGTAATTAGTTACTTTCTTGAATTTTTTGGCTTTTTGTGTGATTGTCGCACGTTATGTGAGATTCCAAAGATTCTATAGGATTAGAAATGATGAAATGTGTGTAGCTTAACGCCCTGCTCAGTACAGTTTAGGTCATTTCGGAGGCAGTTTTGTCTTAGTTTTCGTTGTGTATTTCTCACTTTGCTTTTCAGTTCTGCTCTCAGAGATTAAGACGTATTTGTATTAATATTATATTGCCAGTACAAATGGCTCTCTTGTACCAAAAATGTTGTTATTGTATAAGATGGAGATGCATATTCGTGATAGAATATGATGACTATACTGTGTTTTACTGCAGGAGCAAGTAAGAGGGTTTCTAAAACGCAGTAAGGGGGGGGGGGGTTTACACTGTACTTGACACTGACAAAATATCGTCTTCGTTGATAGTCTAAAACTGTGTGACAGGTCTGTCTGAGGTCCATCGACAGATAGTTACAGACTCGCGGTCCAGCTGCACTGAAAGCTGTATTTAGTTCAGAAGTAAATTATAGTCTGCTGCTGGGTGTGTGTAACGTGAAAATAGTAACTTTTGTCATCTTGACTGCACAGTGTTGCCGCGTGTCTTGACTGCTTTTTGTGCATTTTGCTATGCAGGCTTGGTGGCTGGGAATAGTTTCCCGTGGAGACATTCTCAGAAATAGACTGCAGAAATTTCAAGAAGCTTTTTATGACAACACGTTTATGTATTGCTTTTAACGTAAAATGACTCCACTTTGCGTTTATTTCTGGTTTCATCAGTTGACTTTTATGTAGCGTCTGTGTTCTTTTTCCATGTAACAGCTGCTTCACAAAGTACTTTATGATGATGATGATGGTAGTGTGCTGTCCAGGGTTATTACAAGGACACGGTAGAGTTTTTCTTTCCATCGCGGAACTGGTCAAAGAACTTCTGGAAACGATGCATTGAGCACCATGCGTTTTTTCGTTGTCACACGGTCAAACACACCGTTCGACCGAAGAACCGCGTTGTCAGTCGCGGCTCCTCATTCAGGTTTTAAAACACTACTTTGCCATAGTTTTTTCTCAGCATGAAAGCTCTGAATAGTTCTTTAACCTGACTGCTGCAGATTTTGGCTCTGCATGGGAAATCACCAAACTCGGAGAATTTCGTTGTGGAATTTTTGTGTGTGGAAAACCAGAAAAGCTGAACATCGTTTCTGTGTGAATGAATACTTATTGTGTGGTAATATTATAGTCGGCTGATGTTATAAGTGTAAATCTTTTACTGCAGTTAACATTGTAACAGCATGTGGACAACAGAATGTCTTTGAGAACACAGAACTTGTCTTGTGGTCAAGTCTTGATTTCTACATTAAATGGTGGAAGCCTGCTTATAGCTTACCATGCTAACATGCTTTACAGCAGGAGACAGTTATATGCCCTGCAGCAAGGCCACTGTCGTGCATTACAATATAAATTAACGTTTTCTGTGTTTGTAGTTGTTACTGTGCTGTTTTCGTCAGGTATTGTGGCCGAACACAGAAAGAATTGGTGGAACAAGTTAGAGAGAATCGACCTTCGCCAATGCCTTTTGAAAGGTGTGTGATACCAGACTCTTATCAGTCATGGTTTACTGCAATTTGAATGTGAGTGTATGACAATGATGGCATCACTGCTGCCGCTGTATGATGTTCGGAATTATAATTGAATGCACAGTGGTGGCTATCAAACTTTCTAATTTATGCAGTTTGTGTGTTGCAAGTTGCATAGGAACCTGGTGGCTCAGCAAAGCTGGGAATGAATTTCTGCATTCTGCGGAAATTGTTAATTTTCTTGCATACGTTATACGTTGATTTCCGTGGTGTTTCAGTTGTTTGTGGTGTGAGTTGTTGGAATTGTCAACTGCTATGCTTTTTTGTTTTAAAGGTGCAGTCTCATGGTAAAAACGGTTGATTGAATCCGTGTTAAACTAGGTTCAAACGCCATACACACCCATAAAAGCCAGTGGAAGAGCCAGAAATACTATTATATTAGAATTGCTCAGCTACTGTATCCTGAAAAAAATTCCTGCTCATCTCAAGTCCGAGCTGTGTTTTTGAAAAAAATGGCTGACAGTTGGACATCAACGGTATTAGTT
>Ga0056115_1001723_pt1 | contig 10680 bp, 6 predicted proteins | sample WorMetOlspDAHAB1_FD_77007 | JGI IMG/M metagenome (GOLD analysis project Ga0056115, IMG submission 77007) | Marine gutless worms symbiont microbial communities from Max Planck institute for Marine Microbiology, Germany - Olavius sp. DAHAB.1 ... | reverse complement strand
TTGGGCCACCTTGTATGTATGCATAATAAACTAATAATACTAACTAGACACCAAATTTATTGCCTCGATGGTAACGAAATTCTGCAGGAACGGTCGTGTCATGCAACTGCATGCCCTCGCATTTTTAGCCGAGTGTTAGGCCTACTGACATCTCTTTTTGAATGTCTGGAAAAACAAATAAACACGGTTGTACTTTTTTCTTGAAAATATGCACGTTCGAATTCGGCAGTGTTTATACTGCCGATGGGGTGAGTGAGTTCCACCCGACACATAAAAGGTGATTTCGGGGACGAACTGCCGCTACTAGGGGTTGTACAAGATTTGTGAAACATGTTCTGATATAACGTGGATTTTCGGGCGCATTGAAATTGAACGGCAAACGCGTCGACGGAAAAGTGCAGCCGACGAACTGGTCAATGAAGATTTACGGAAAATAATGGGTTAAAACGACTGCTTTTTCCTGCTTTTGATTCATAAATCTACAACGAACGAACTGCCAGAATATGCTAATCATGTATTTATGCGCTTCTGTGCAGCTTACCGGTAACTGGATGGCTAAAAATGAAAAACAGGTAGAAAAACAGCCAGGCGGGACATTTTTAAAGTAATTTTCAGAACGCAAAAACCTGTTACACTTTCCCTTTCGCCGAACGCTTAGAGCTGCGTTTGCGCATGAAAATCGTACAAAATCATCATTTTAACTGCACACATATTATTTGATTTCGCAACAGAACACATCTCTTTGGAAGTGCGAATTTTGTGCAGAACTGCCCTCTGAAACGCGCCCGAGTGCAGATAGGACGAAAATCGAAGCAAAATTAAAAGTGTGGGCGGCGGTACAGCCATAAATATCCGTCAGTTCGGAATCTGCATTTTCGTGCACTCGGTAAACTCGTTTAGTTGCTACTGTGAAGTGAATTAGAGACTCGCGAATTCCGGTCTGAACGAATAATCCATTCTCATTCGATTGCTCTGTGTCATCGTCCCTGTCGAATGTCCGGCGGATTCAACGGCTGCCAACTTTGCTGGCAACGTCGTTCTGCTTCGTGGCCGTTCTCTCGTCCGCGACGATGCCGATAATTGTGCACCACTTGGTACGTTAGCGCCGGAGAATAACGCGCCGGCTTCGTACGCTTCCTTAAGAGAATAAATGAAATTTGGAAAAAATTAGGCCTTCATTTAGTTATATAAAATGGTTTGTTTTGTGACTGTAGGCTTAGAGTGTCGTTTTAATCACAAAGTTTAGTTTTGTGTTTTACTTGTATAGATTTTACACTATTCCAGCATATGGTTGCAATATGACATTATGAAACTTTATTTTCAAATACGCTTGAAAATGACCTGATTTCAATGTCTGTAACGCAAACTTCGAGAAAGTTTAGGATAACGGTAACTTTTTAGGCGTACTAGATATGCACTGATCTCTGACTATAAGTAATTAAGTAAGTAATGCATTGGTTGAGAAAGTTTAAAACAACACTAATGCGGTTTGTCTGATGTTGACCTGCGCTCGTGACGCTTGTTGAAGTCAACGCCTACGTCACCTCCGACTCCGCCGCGTGTCTCTCACACCCCACTCGATAGCGTACGGAGTGATGCAAGTCAGACATCAAAGTGCACGTACCAAGTGATGTACTACCAATGTTGACGTTGTGTCAGCACCGCCGGCGTCACGTCGCTGCCGATAATGTCCGTCAACTCTCTCAACCGTTTACCCACGACAAACACGAAATACAGGGTGGTCAAAAAAGCACGGTCATGTCACAAATGTGTCACGTTGGTCATGAAAAATGCACAGCTTTCAGAACACGACTCCTTTTTTTTATAAAACTGCTCTTCATCGATAAACTTGCGATTGATTGTCCATGTTTTTACATTTTAAAAGTTTTTTATCTGCATTTTGATGTCGAGTGTACTTTAATGTTGAGTTGCGGTGACAACTTTCAATAAAAGTGTATGGTAATGACGACGACGACGACGACAATGATGACGACGACGATGAACTTTGTTTGGTTCGTTAGATGGTGTATTTGACTGTCTACCGAACAAATGGGGGAATGATTCCGACGATGGCATATTTATATTCAGCGGGCGTTCTTTGCCCAATGTTTCAATTTTGCCTCAAGTGGAAAGCCAAAACTATAGCGAAGATGTTTGAGCGATATTGGTCCTTTCTCGTCGATGTGTGCTGATGCGCTAAATATGGAACTTCAGACGACAGTCAAAGCTGCAGCGATGACGCATAGTTTCCATTTTGGGAGACGGTTTTTCCGCTGAAAGTGCCAAAAGTTGAAGAAAAAATATTACATAGTGTATCGGTTCCCACGGATCGCGTACCGGCAATCGCTATGATTGGCTAACATGTTGAAGAGACTAGGCTGTGGGCTCCAAGCGCAGTAGGCGTGACTAATCAAAATGACGTCGACGTTCAAGCGATTAGTGGAAGTAGAAGCTTAGTTAAGGGTTAGGGGTAGGGTTAGAGTAGGGTTAGAGTAGGGTTAATGGTAGGTTTAGGGGTAGATTTAGTTTCCAGCTTATTGTTGATAGCCGGATGCCGGTTCACGATCCTCAGGGATCGGGACCCGGTTACCGGTTCACGATACACGACCAAAAATTTAAATCACACAAGCTTTCATTTACAAGTTCTGGGTCTCGTCAAAAATGGTCGCACTTCCCACCGTAAATTTCCGTAAACGCGACGTCGGACGATTTCCGCTACGCTTTGGCGGATACAAACGGAAATTGCGACACGCGATCGGCGGCTTGGCGTTCAACGCGTGTGAAAAGCAATCTGCACGTTCGATCGAGCGAACACTGACGTAGTTAATAGCGGAAACATGTGTTCAATGTTAACCTGGAAATATTTACGACATGGTAGTTGTTTTTAATGCTGTTTTAGTGCTGTTTACATACTGTATTTGTTTCTGCATTGGTATTCATGTTAAATATGTATTACTTCTGTTCGACTTTATCACGCATTAGAGGCACTGCATGATGCGCTATACAAATCGAATACTAATACTATTACACAATTCTAATGTAAATTTCCAGAACAAGCTTGTTGGCTACGTCAATGCCCTCGTTAAGTTGGTTCAACGTGATGGTGTATGGTGGTCATATGTGATGGTAGTATGCTAGTTTTAAAAGGTTGTCTGTGTTTTGACTACTGTACATATTTTTCTTTCTATTCTCTTTTATAGTTTATGTGTACGTATTTACGGATCTTCGTAGTCTGAGTTGAAGTAAGCGATAAGTTTATAGCGACAAGACCGAGTTCATACGGTGTGCAACGGTCCGTCGCCAGCACTGCCTACCCACCATTGGTCCGTTAATAGGATCTTCTACTGTACTATGACGCCATCTTCGGCGGTTCGTAACCTTGGCGTTTATATTGACTCTGGTCTGACGATGCAGTGCCACGTCCGACAGACCGTTTCGCGGTGCTTCGCTGTTTTACGTCAGCTGGGTACCGTAGGCCTACGTCGCTAGGTACCAACTTCAGTGTTCCAGTCGCTTATTGTTGCACTCGTTCTTTCCCGATTGGATTACTGCAACAGCGTCCTGTTTGGACTCACTGCTAACATCATCCAGCGTCTCCAATCTGTTCAGAACGCTGTTGCTCGGCTAATTTTCAGAATTCGACGGTCAGAACACATTACCCCAGCGTTCATCAGCCTTCACTGGCTGCGCGTCCCAGAACATATCTCCTTCAAACTGGCAGTTATGACGTATCGATCCATCTATACGAGACCTCTTCGTCCTAAATACATTTATGTTTTACCCGTGTTGCCGACATGACATCCAGACGACGGTTGCGGTCTTCTATAACATCGTCTGGACGTTCCGCCCGTTCGTCTGTCTACAGTCAGCAAGCAGGCGTTTTTTGTTTCTGGTGCCACCTTCTGGAACGGCTTGTCTCTCCACGTCGCATCTGCGCCGTCACTCGCGTTTTTCAGACAACGACTCAAAACCTTTCTGTTTTCCCGTTCCCACCAAGAAACTATCGTGTGTTACTATTACCATTCATCACTACTGTCTGGACACTTGTGGTCCTTGCAATAATTAACATTATATAGGCCACGTTAAAATGTTTATGATGATGATTATGACGATGAAATGGATGGAAGGATGGATAATTTAAGTAATATATACATATATTAGAGATTTTAGTGTTTTATACTTATGGCCACAGCGCAATGTGAAGCTGTTTAACTGTTGTTTTGAAATGCTCTTCCTTACTGACTTTACTCACTTATCTGTCACTCCAGTGAATGCCTCCGCTGTCTATGATCGTTGTATCCGATATCTGCCTTTGCATCCAACTCGGTAACAGTCAAGTTTCGTGATGGGCAGGTGCAAAACTTTAATTACCGCCACAATAAAAGTGGGAACGAGCGTCTTCCGTGCGCGGTCGACTTCCGCCGTTGAGCTGCGCAGCGAGAAACGGTGGCTTTATTGTCGCTACAAAGTGGCGGGCGACTGCGCAACAAGATTGACTCTTTATGGATCACCACTGATCCACTTCCGTTCCCCGACCGCATTCTTCTTCTTTCCGCGGTAGCATTCTCCGAGGAGCGTGCGTGCCGTTTCGTCTTCGTCAGATGCTAGGCGAATATACAGACCCGACGCTACTGCGCTTGAGGTCTGTCTCAGCCAAATGTGTAGCGATATGGGTTATGGTAAACGTTCCATGTTTAACTTATGGGCTGCGGAGAGCGTCCGACTGACATTGCTTCGCTATCATCATTGGCTTCCTATCAAGCAGCGTACTGAGTACAAGCTGTGCATGACTGTTCATTGTTGACTGCACGGCGAAACACCACGTTATTTGGCCGACCTCATCACACCGTCTGCCGCAGCGACCACCATATTCACCACGTCTAGCAGTGTCGCATTATACACATACCACGTCATCACTTAGTGACCGCTCGTTCTCTGTGGCTGCTCCGCGCGCTTGGAACATTCTGCGGTCACCACTTCGTCGAGTTGATTCCGTTGACATTTTCAGACGCCAACTAAAAACAGTTTTTTTGCTCAGGCTTTTTCAGATTTTTCAGCTTTTTTAGATTTGTATTTCAATCGCATTTGTTAGTCACCCTTGTTGCGCTCACGCAATTACGTCGCCTTAATCTTGACTTTTTTGATTAATTGATTGATCCATCGGTTATCGAGAGGTCGCGGGTTCGGTTTTCGCCCACTGCATAGTCGAGCTCGGTACGATCTTGGGCAAGCCTCTGACGAATACGTGCTCTTCCAGCACGTCGAATGATGTTTTTCTTCCGTAGTATGTTCTTGTTGGTGGTTGTCTGGATCACTGTCACGGGAATGAGTTGTGCTAGTGTACCCGACCAACCGCCACCCATGTTGTTCACTTTCCCTCCCCCAAATCGTAACAGTACTGAGATCAATGGAAAAGTTGCTGTTCGGACTGAGGTTGTTTCTGTGCGCTTCCAGTCTGGGGAGGCTTCTCGCCACCAGAGACCTGCAGTTGTCTTCAGACGACCATTCGTTTTCTTAGCAGATACAGAAGTATATCGTTACTGCTGCTACGCTCTATATATAAACAGGATGAGCTTTGTCTTGTGACTACTTTGGCAATAATGTTAACTGGTAGTTGTTTCGATTAAATTTTGGTTATCGTACTTTTTTGCACATTGTACGCTATACGTACTACATGATGGTTACGTAAATTTTATCACTGATGAACTTATTTGAATAAATTCTAGCCACGTTCGCAAGCCACACTTGGAAAACAATCAGCTCCTTGTACCAGTAGACTTCTGTTTTAGTCTGAACGTGAAAAAATCCGAAGCGATTTTTAAACATACAGGCATAAACCGACAGTGTTCAGTGTGATCCCGATATACCACTAAAAATGTCGTAACTTTCGCGTGCTTTCATGTGCTACTAAAATATTTTGAGCGAGGTTCGTGCAACCGGAGTCCTGAAAGTGTCATTGTATTCTGTATTGATATGATAAAAGTTTTAGCATTTTAGCATTGCAACTGTGTATTTTATGTTAATTGAGTGTATTTTCTGCTGTTATTTTCCTTGTATACTGCTGCCATCTGGCGTAATAAACGACGGAGATGACAATTTTCCAACAAAATAAAGCATTTCAGTCGAGTGCTTTGAAAGCTACAGTACATTGCATGTATGACGCCAGACATTCGCGTGCAGCTGAACCGAGAACATATTCGTGTTTGCTGACGAAGGAGATTGGGACCGTCACATTGGGCGCGTAAGGCAGTCGGTTCCCGTCCGGCCGGTTGTCGGCAAATACAGGATGGCCCCAAAAAAAGTAAGCCACTTCCAAATTATCAAAAATTCATATTAAATTAAATTGTATTAAAGCCTGCCAATAAGAATATATCTATTCGTCAAATTCAAGTATCAATCAAGCACTACAATATTATCCGTTGGTATTAAGTATTCTATGCGTGATTTACTTGGCGACGTCATTAACAATGCCTGGCCGGCGAAGTAGCGATATGCGTCACATACGGTAAGTGATGTCATCGCTCCCTCTGGCATCAGCCCGCCTTAGCAAGCTGTGAATTTCATTCCTCGTCAATCTTTAGATGGAGATTTATGTAAATATTTCTTTTATTTCTATATTTTTTCTTGTTTTCAATCACGATTTTATCTTATACATTAATTTTTCCCGTATCGCAGCTTCAAACACAGCGACTGATGACGTCACAAATCAGGTCACACGTAGAATATTTAAGAAAATCATAATTGATGAAAAATCTAGCCTCACTGGGGTTTTAATACGATTTAATGATGTTTCTTGATAGTGGCTTACTTTTTTATGGCAACCCTGTATTTATTGCGGCTGAGCACATTACTCGTACGAGAAAATGATAGAGCTAACGCGCTGTCAGAACGCATTACGTGATTACAGTTGTCATCGCGCCGTAGATAAAAAGCAAGCCGCTCGTGACCACCGGCAGTAGTTGCGGCATTGGTTGTTACGGCGTCATAAGAACTGCTAACTGTCTCGGAAAACGCCGCGTACGCATTTTTCAAAACTAATTAAGATCATTAACTGCCAGGGACCAATTGGTTACAATCGTTTCAAATAAAATATGGAACACGATCTTTAGTAGTATTTGCACAAACAAGTTTCAGAGCACCTCGTTTTACTTTTTACGGTTACCAGTAGTATTATTAATATTTGTGTCACTGTATGTAGATAGGGTTTATATTTTATTGTGTGCATATGTATATCCGTGTGTGGTGGTGGTTGAGTGTATGGACTTTTCTTAGTAAATATGTACGTTAATTAAATGATTTATAAAGCGCCGACTTCCGATGAGAATCACTGTGGATGAATGAATGAACTAGTATTATTTAAAAGTTCATGTTCTTGATATTGAGATAAACTCGGAAAGCCTCTGCGAGTAATCTGTGGCTAATAAAAGCCATCACTGGGAAAAGAACTTAGTAAGCGAGTAAGCTATTTCCGAAAAGAAGTGGTCGTCATTATCAGTAGCGAACCACCGCATAACAGCTCGGCGTCGTACATTGTCCGGCGTATAAAGAGAGCGTATACGATGGTACGCGCCTGCCTAATAATAGGACTTTTCTCTCCTTGCCTTGAAAAAGTCCGTCGATACGAAGAAGACGCTGCGTTAAGCCCAAATTCCACTTGTCTCGTCACGTCACGACTTTTTCTATGCCAAAATGAATGTCGTGACGTGACATGACGTAACGAGCCAGGTGGAATTTGGTCGAATTTACGTGACGATATCTGCTGCGTAAGAATAGGACGATGACAAAAAACCGGCCGACGGCGGTGCGTGAGCCGCGAAGCGACGATCGGGCCGGACAGCTGGAAGTAATACTGTCCTCGGTGTCGTAATTTGTGTCGCGCGTGCGACGAGCAGGATGGCCGGGTCATGCGTGCAGACCTCGGCCGACGCCGAGTCGGTCGCATGGCGATGCATTGGATGAAACGTTGCGGCCGTAAATAATTTATCAATATGTATCCGGGCGGCCGGGGCGCTCCGGCCTGCCTGCCATAGCGTCATTCATTCATCGCTTGCCTCTACCAGCCGCCGCGGTCGAAGCGGCGGCGCCGGCGGCGGCAGCGAGGCCGCCCGTCCGGGCCTCGTCACTATGACGCTCTCTCGGTTGCTGTCGCGTTGCCGCCCATCATAAAGCACCGTGCGCTGCCCCACCGCCGCCGCCGCCGCCAGGAACGGCGTTCGTCATCAGCGAACTGGGCCCAGCCTGGCCCCGGCTCATTCCGGGTCACGGGCGACGCTATGCCGCCGATCACGCGTCGCCGCCAACATAAGCAGGTGCGCTCGAATCGTCATTTGACTCGATCGCCAGCGCACTGACTGCAAGCGTTGATCAGACGCCAGGCCTTTGTATTGGCAAGGTAAATAACCAATTATCTGAAAATGGGGTGACAGCGACGTCATTCTGTCGACAGCGACAACAGTGACCGTCGCCATGTCAGGTGTAAGGCCTATACTGTTTTGACTTGACTTAAATCGTTGACTTATCATGCACCGAAATATGTCAACTATAGTTTCGCCTGATAGCGCTAGTAAAGCTGGGCGTTTTAACGGAAATTTTTAGAACTGCACAACCTGCCTGCTTCCCGCCGAAGGCGTACAGTCCGTGTGTGGCTGGAAATCATGAAACAAAATCAACATTTTAACTGCACAAATTTGATTTTACAACCGCATAAATTCATTCAGGCTTCATGCTGAAGTACGCACTAAAACGGAATGCTGTGAAGTCAACTCTACTAAAGCGGCGAGTCTGTTCGGATGATTAGCTGGTTTTGGTCGGGCACAAGAGGACATGGTACGCCTAACAGTAATGGCGACCCTCAATACCCCTTTCACACCTGCAGTTTAACCGCGGTTCTCAGCAGTAATGCGCCTCTGATTCGCTCGCGACATATGGCGCTATCAAAATGTGTTTTGATTGATTGATTGATTTGTTATAAAATATTTCTGTCCGCGGACAGCTGCGGTTGTCTCGCGGAAGGTCGCGAAAGGTTTATGTTTCGATTGCGGTCAACGCGGTTCCTTCACGGTCTTCGCGGTATATTTGCGGTTTCCTGCGGTTGCTGGTAGAACCGCAGAGGACAGCGGCTCGAACAGCACAAGTGTGAAAGGGGTATACATATTGAAGAGCGAGCGCAAAGCTGCAGGCACCCGAAAAGGCGAACGCAGGCCGCAGAACCCAGTTGCAGTCGAACATCGATCTCTGGCGACTTTTGCGCCACGTATTCAATCCATTCATCGATCATTCACTGTCCACAGCACGCCAAACCAAATCCAAATCCGATACGCTTGCAGTGGTCCGTCCGAAACGTTCGCTCTAAGGCATGTAGATGGTGGCGCATAAAAAGTGGATAATTTCGTTGGCATTACGGGGTGACAGTGACGTCGTTCCACTTGCAATAGTTCACGCCGCCATGTTGGAGGTGCGCTATGTTGCAGTAGTGTAAGTTTAATATGGAATACTATTGTGTGTGGAATTATACACTAGTTGGTATACACTGTCTGGGAATAAGTTTGCATTAGGATTTTCAGATTTCCGCTTATAACTTAGGCCCTACTCGTTCACATTACGAATACCTCCAACATGGCGGCATGCTCTTATACTAACTTTATGGCTGCCGCTAACGAATAGTTTTCCACTCGAGTATTCGTTAATACCGGAAGTACTTTAATACAAGCTGCCAATTACGATGAAGGGGTGGTGGATCAGCCTACCTGCGCCCGAAGAGTCAGGGCCTTGAACAATTAGCTCCACTTCTACATGTATACATTCATATCTATTTTCCATAGTTGTTCCGTACGAACTATACGAACTTTACGATTAAGGAAAAGTTCCGGAACTTTATGGAACTTTTTAATGAACATGGAACTTTATGGAACTTTACGAATTTTACGTTTTGTTGGAAAATCTGACGGCGCTGTATAGATGGGCTTGCGGCACCTAACACGTTCCCACACTAGTTGCATTGTCTGAGTAAGACAGTGCACAGTGGTCGTGGTAGGGCACACACGAACCTTCGTTTCGTTGATAGAATTAGTTCTGTTGGTTACGCAGAGGATACAGTGCATTGGACCGCCGACACTGCTAAAGAAACTGATTCTCAGTCTGACTCTACTTCAGACTCGGAGTGACTAGCTCGGAATGACAGTTCATTGACATGTAGGCCCTATTCCATTTGTTCAAACCGGTATAGGTTTTAATTTTAAAACCGGTTTAGGTTTCGATAGTTTATCAAATGGAATACACCATTACAGTATACTTAGATTTCCTTTCCGTAACTCCACGAATTCGCGTTACGTGAAAGTGATTGGCTAGTTTAGCGTACTGATGGAACGGAACAACTTAAGCAGCTGACAAAATGCTTCATGATATATGTTCTGTTTTGTGTAATTTATTGCTATTATGACCTCAGGTCTAACGGCAGAACACAATAATTGATAACGAGCTTTTCCGCGAGCGTTCTTGAACTTCATGGAACTTTATGGAACTTCACGTTTGGGGGAAAAGTTCCTGGGAACTTTACGTTTGGGGGAAAAGTTCCGGAACTTTATGGAACTTTATAATGAATCTGATGGAACGGTACAACTATGCTATTTTCATGCCGGCAAGTTGCAAATGAAATCGCGAAGCTCCAAGTTTCCATAAATT
>Ga0056115_1001722_pt1 | contig 10682 bp, 6 predicted proteins | sample WorMetOlspDAHAB1_FD_77007 | JGI IMG/M metagenome (GOLD analysis project Ga0056115, IMG submission 77007) | Marine gutless worms symbiont microbial communities from Max Planck institute for Marine Microbiology, Germany - Olavius sp. DAHAB.1 ... | reverse complement strand
TTTTTGCTCAGACCAATAAAAACATTGGGGTCAGCCATGTTTGAATATTGTCGGTCGGGAAACCGGAAACACACATTATTTTTCTTGGCCTAATACATGTACTTGACATGTAAGGTTCTGGAGAATCATGTTTTATGATCTGCAATAGGCCTATGATGGATACACTGTGTGTTCAAGGGGTTTTCCAAATAAACTATCTGACAGATGTGATAATGTCCAAGAACCATAAATAACGACGCGGTTCGACATTCTAACGGAGAAAAAGCAGCAAATCAGCGTGTAAATGACAACAAAAGTGGTCGGTCAAAACATCTGACAGCGAGCGTCGCTGATATCAGCTGCCACCCGGTGGGACCGTTAGCTCAGTAGCGCCGCCACGCGAGTGCAAAAACAGCGAGTTTTCGAGTCGCCCATTAATAATAAGTAAACACGAATATCATAAGATAACAAATAAAATAATAATAATAATAAAATAATAATATACACAGTCACCATATATACAATGAGGCTTAGGATGTCTCATGTTTTTTTTCTGCAGGATGAGATATATAATCACACGTACCGTGCGTGTACTTAGTATAACAAAGTACATAAGTATAATAATCTCCCACTCCAGCGATCATGTTCTTTTGTTGCCGCTGTGTTGTTTTTTTTCTATACATTTGCGGCCGGGAAACAAAAGCGAAATCATTGCTTGGTAGTGTGTACGAGGGACAAGAAGTAAAGCGTGAACGAGAAATAAAGCGAAAATTCGACTTTCAGCAATAATTGAAAATTACTGTAGCGCCACATCGTAACATCACAAGGGCGGAACGTATAACGCATCATCATCATTATCATCATCATCATAAACATTTTAACGTGGCCTAACTAATGTTAATTATAGCAAGGGCCACAGGTGCACTTGATCTGTTTTCATTACCATGGGATTGTCCTTTGCTTGAGGAAATCTGTCGGAATCAGATGGCGTAGATAGCCTGGCTGTCTTTCTGCTTTCTTGCAGGCTTGACGGCAGTTCTGATACTTTGCATCGCCGTAGCAGTTGGACTCTTCATCTTTATTGCCGGAATGTGCGTCATTCAAAGGTCAGTGATGACTTTCTGCATCGTCTGTTGCTTTTGTACAGTTTTCAAATGCAACTGTATTAGCACTAAAATAAAACTAATATTAAACTTGTATTAAATATAGAAACTAATTATTAAATATACACTACAGTACAAGTAGGCATATAAGCATGGCATCTGGTGTACCAATCATGAAATGGCAGTGTGACAATGACAACATAAAGTAGCACAAATACGTGTGTGTACAACAACTTACCAACCAGACACTAAATATAATCCTAACCCTAATCCTAACCCTAACCCTACTAGTAAACAACACAGCACACAGTAGTGAACATTCAGCTAAGTGTAGTCACATGTCCTACGTATTCAGACAAAAATTCATACGAGACATGTTGTTGTTGCACCGTCTGTGCGACTTTAAGTCGTAATTGTCACACTGCCTCATGTTAATGTAAGTATTAACATTCGTAGTTAAAACCCGTAAACAGACTTTTTAATTGTCAAAATTATTATATACTAAAATTACGTTACACTGAATCTGCTTTACGAGGGGCGATCAAAAAGTTTTGCAATTCAGTATGATAGATTAAATGTAGATAAATTTAAGTTATCACAAATGTTACCTACACATATGAGTTCTGTTGTGTGAAAATATATTTTAATGTTTTCATTAACTATTGTTTGGCATACGTATTAATGACGTCACCCACACAATTAAATTGCGTGAAATTTCTAGATCTGAATATCGTGTAGCAATCAAATTTTTAACATGAGAAAAGCAGCCGGCGAACAACATTTATGAACGTTTGGTAAACGTTTATGGGCTCAGTGCCCCGTCTTATTCAATTGTCAGTCTGTCACCAGATGGGCTGCTAAATTTAAACGTGGCCGAACATCGCTTGAAGATGACACCCAAGCTGGACGGCCAGTCGAAGCGACCACTGATGATTGCTGTCGAAAAGCTGGTGATGGGCGATCGACGACTGAAAGTCCTGGAGATAGCCACAGAAGTGGGCATTTCATATGGCAGCGTCTTGAATATTTTGCATGAACATTTGAGTTTAAGCAAGGTCTGTGCCAGATGAACCCCACGTTTTCTGACACCCGTTCAGAAGTCATTTCGGGTGGAAATATGTTCGGAGCTGTTGGCTATCTACAGTGCAACCCCGGACAACGTGTTGTCCCGTATAATAACTGGTGATGAAACGTGGATTCACCACTGGGATTCAGACACCAAACAGGAGACGATGCAGTGGAAACACGTCAACTCTCCTCCACCCAGGAAGTTCCGCACTCAACGTTGGCTAGACAGCCATGGCCAAAATTTTCTGGGATTACGAAGGCGTGCTGCTAGTGGATTACCTACCACAGAAGACAACGACTGAACCATACTAGGGTGAAGTTCTGGCAAATCTGCGTCAGGCAGTGAAGGAGAAGCGGAGGGGAATGCTGACCCGAGGTCCGCTGTTGCTGCACGGTAATGCACCGGCGCACATGTCTCGAGCTGCACAGGCCATAGTCAAGGACATCGGATTTGAGCAGTTGTCTCGCCCACCTTACTCACCCGACCTGGCACCCAGCGCCTTCTACCTATTTCGACATCTGAAGCAGCACCTTCGCGGAACGAGGTTTTTTGGTGATGATGAGCTGTAGCAGGCCACGGAATCGTATCTCGACAACATGCCCCAGGAATTCTATTTGACTGGAATAAGAGAACTTTTTGACAAATGTCAAATATGTATTGATGTACATTGAAAATAATGTCATCGTTTTGTCTGTGCCATTTGTACATCATACTGAATTGCAAAACTTTTTGATCGCCCCTCGTACGTTTCATCTATTCGTGTATTTTTTTAGTCTTCTATATTTCTAAGTAGATATTTATATATTTTTAATCATTTGTTCCTTCCTTGTGTGTTTGTATGGGCCTAGTTACCTGATTCAGATAAATAAAGAAATGAATAAAACTAAGACCATTTATCTCTTCACAGAAAAGAACGGAGACACTTTGGTGGATGCGCTAACGATAACTACCGTATGGAGACGCAACAAGTTCGAATGTCTTCTATCTCCTTTATGTCCGTGTCTTCTGAAGCGCTGAGTCGGGTTTATTTTGGATTAATTTGGATTATTTTGGATTCTGCATTGGACCCAAACTGCGGTCTTCCCTGGCTGAGTGGGGCCAACTCTGAATTTGACTTCATCCACCCCGAAGTTCAGGTGCTGTGGTGTATGTTTAACGGAGAGCATAATACTTTGTGATTGACAGTCGAAAGAGGGCAGCGACAGAAGCCAAGCGCAGAGCCGTACAGCAGCATCTGAATGCCAGCCAGTACAGCAAGGACGGCTCTCAGACGGCAGCGTACATGTCCGTGAAGTGCGACGGCCGATCTCTCTATCCGTACGCGGTCGGCGCAGGTGCCCCCAGAATGCTGCCTCCGTGTGGCATGGGCTACGACGGCGGTGTTGTCACTGGCTGTGATGACGAGGGCAGCAATGTCGACAACGAGTACGCGTACGTCGACGAACTTCTTCCGCCTCCTCCGCCGCTGTCTGTGCCGTCGACCGTGTCTTGCCCACTTCCGCCATCACGCGACTACAGCGCTTCGACGGCCGCCGGCGTCAACAACAACAACGCATACGCTCCTCGCGCTCGGCAGTCGGTGCCCGATCACGTGACCGGATATTTATTAATGTGCGGCGGACCGTACGACATGGCGTCGCACGAAGACAGGCTGCGTGTCAACGCTGCCGCCAACTGAGTATCTACCTCGTCGCTAGCTGAATGGATCGTGCTAATGGAAACGCGGATCGATTATATACCGTAAATGAAATTTATGCGCTATTAAGTTGTCGGACAAAAACACGCCCGCAAATCTCGCTAATCTGCAGTATGGCTGAAACACTGAACTGAACAAATATATAGAAAGGTGTAAGCATAGGCTGTTTTACTGCGTTGTTGCATATGGAGTTAGAAAAAAGCTTTAATATATCGAAAGACCATGTAATGTACTGGCAACCGTTTTTGAACTTTGAAGTTTATCAGTTGTTTTGGCTTAAACTTGGTTGACAGGGAGAAACGAAAGCAGATTTGTTACGTGTTGTGATGAAAGATGAAGTTAATCAATCAAGATGTATTCGATCGACAGTGCTTCAGCATCAGAATAAGTTTGAATAAAAATCACTAATGATAAATTCTTAGATCAGAAAGCTCAATAACAGACAACTCTCGGCTGCGAATTTTAACACGTGTATTCGGAATACATGAAAGCTGAATTCCTATACCTGTGCATGACGACCGACCGGGAAAATGAAAAAATCAAGCTGAAAGATATCGTTGAAAAGATCTGGATGGGTGTAATTTGTCATTTGCGTCTACATATGGAGTGGCGCAGGAAGAGAGAGTCGCTAACATAGCAAGGAGGGTACTGCTGAACGCCACCCAATGACAATAGCGAATATTGATGCATATGTGCAAACAGGAGTCCACGCAAGCAGCGTATAACTGCGCGCCACGTTTTCTGTTTGGGTTGAATGAAGAACAATTGCTGCAAAACAACGAAAGTAGGCGAATAATTCGTTCAGCATGAAACACGCATGGTTTGCGATGACGGAACTGAAGTAGAGGCCAACATCAATTTGTGCCCGTGTGCAGAGTGTTTCCGTCATAAACTGTTGCTTTGCAGGCTGAACCGCCAATGCTTCGGCGAATTAACTGTCATCTGCTACAGCAACTGCTATTTTACGTTTTATGTTCACGATAACTGGACTTGATGGCGCCCGTCACTCTGTAACTGCATAATTACGATAGTAATACAATGTTGATACATCATGCACATAGTATAACACCTGATACTGACGATGTTGTTTTAATACGAATCGATCATACGTGTATTTTTGTGTCAATTTTGAACGTATAGGCTACCGATTTATAATTAGAAAGCTAAAATAGCATGAGTATTGAAATTGAAACCAAGTAAAATTAAGTGGTTTTGAGGTATATTACCATAACAAGTTATATCATCAACAAAGAAATTGATACCTAATTACATTATACAATGCTGAGATCGGTTCAGTGAAAAGATAGTTCAGACATTAAAGTTAGTAAAGTTAGATCGTCCACGTGAAGTTGGTTCTGTTATTTCTGTCAAATTTTTGTGTCCACTGATTGCGATCATCAGCGAAGTTTGTCATCCGTCGTCTAACATTATTTTTCTGCGCTTTCAATTCTAGCGAATAATTCACTCAGTGATTTACTCGTAGATAAGATGTGGTAAGCATTATTTTTAAATTGTTCTTGTCCATCCTTTTATAAATGTAAATGATAACAAGAACATAGGTTTGGAACTTGATTGTATTTAAAAAAAGGATAACCTTGACTATTACAACAATGAGACGTCATCTGATCGTTTGACTGCCAGGCAGGCGGCTACAGGTCTCTGCTAGTCTGCTGTTTCGTGTTCAAGTCCCGTTTGTTTTTTTCGAATCACGTTTTCCGAGACGAAAAGTTGGACCCGACGACAGCCGCCGCTTTTCGAGCTGCAATGATGGAGACGCTCGACCCAGGCGGAACGTTGGCTGCAGATTGTCACGTTTTTCAGCACCAGAGGAAGGAGCGGCAGATAACACGGAGTTGTCGCCAGCGTTTTTCTTACGAAGAAGTACGTTCTGCTTTGCGATCGGCCACCACTCCTCGTCAGCGATGTGGTCAGATGTGCTGTCGGCAGCTGTCAGACGCGGCTGATTTAGCCCGTCTGCGTCCGACTGGGCCTCCTCGCCCGGCAATATGCCGTGGTAGTTCATCAGGAATGAGTTGTACGGCGAACGGCGACCGAGTCGGAACGTCGTGGAGCGACGATCTGCTTCGCCGCTGCGCCTCCCAAGTCGAAAAGTAGGCGACGTGGACCGAGGCCGGACCACTGGTCGCCCCACAGACCCAGGCAAGCCACGTCGTTTGCCAAGACGAAACGTGGGCCCCACACCGCGCCTGTCATAGCTGACCGGCTCGTCCGATGCCGTTTTATCTGCTGCTGCCGCTGCTGTATCGATGCTGACGTCATCTTCTGAAGAAACGTCATAACTTTCGTCTGTAAGCATATCACATACGCAGTACGTACCAGAAAAAAAACTGAATCCCTATGCATTTCGCGATAGAATAACTAAACTTCAACCGATTCGCGTATAGATTGATGCATTTTGAAGTAATAACTGTTTCGCCGAACAATACGTTTAGGCTTACATTTCACATATTTCCTAATTTTGTGGTCTATGGTAAATGAATAGTCAAGCGCTTTGCTGAACGACAAAATATTGTGTAATAAATCGAAGATTAGCTACATCAGGTGTACACGAAGAAACCGTTTCCAAAGTTACCATTTCACGGCTGATGCGACTAACTCTGAATTTTCTAATATTACTCTTCGCATTAAAGACCTGCGTCTGCTGCTGAATGAAGTGTGCATAGAATTTTGCAGCATCATATGTTGCGGCAGAAATAAAATACTGACACTATAGCACAGCACAGTGTTCAAACCAAGCTGTGAATTGTCATTATTTTCCGACAGGCTGGGAATTTGGCTACCTTCCCAGTCACAGAGCAACTAAGTTGTTTGTGCAAGGTAGTCTAAAAGTAAGCAACTTATAAATTATAATTAGATCGTACTGAAAACTTATCAATAAGGCTAGATAATTTTTTCGTCAAATTTAATGTAAAAGAAGCACCAGAACATCATCAGTTGGTATTAAATATTCTATGCGTGACCTAATTCGTGATGTCATCAGTTATCTCACATACGGGAATAATAGGCGTATATGATATGTTTGACACTCTAAGTTAACCAAAAATTTATTATAATTGACATGATTTAATACGATTTAATATGACTTTAATACGATAATTCGGTAGTGACACTTTTTGGGCCATCTGTATACAGAAGCACACTCACGTTTGTCAACGCAAATTGAAAAGGATTCTGTTTTTTTTCTGAAATACAGATACTAGCCGATAGTGACAAATGAGCAAATATTTACATGCAGCTGAATAAAGTTGCAGAAGACAGGCGAATAGAATGACCGAATGCAAACGATTGAAGACAATCATAATTGTATCGTCGTTTGATGGACCGATCGCTGACGACTAAAAAGCCTGTCACAAAACATCGACGCTATGTCAGCTACTTTTTGCTTTATTATTTACATTTTCAGTTTGTGGTAATGAACGATATATAGCATTCTGCACTTCCACAGTTGCCAATGCAATAATGAATAAGTGACTCCCTGTAAAATGTGTACATTTGTTACACTTGTATATTTACTCTGTGTCTCTGAAACGCCAAATTTGGCGAACACTAGCTTCGAGATGCATGCAGGGATCGAGTAATTACGACATTTTTGGTAGAGACAACATAATTTCGAAATTAATAAACACCTTCAACGTTAAATGAACCTTCAATTATATACTTTTCATGCTTTAAAACAGCAGCAACAAAAATAACGAGATTCTATCGTCATGGCTCTCGCGACAGAGTCCAGCTCTCTCAACAGGAAACAGTGGACTTATCGTTCCAGATGTATAACTGCCCAGCAGTCTGGACATAGACGCTTTTGACTATACCGAACTGGAAAACTGGTATTGGAACTTACAGGACACCTGTCCGAAAAGACAGTAGCTGTAAGCAATGAGTTTATGACGCATGGAAATGTGTATAGATATATCTCAAAACGTCATCGACAAAGCTGTTTGTCAGTGGAAAAGCGGTCAAAATTACTGCATGCAAAAAGACGACAAGACGTAACTTTAAATTAGAACGTGTACTAAAAATCAAAAATGACATTTCACTAGATCACTTAGATTACGATTTTGTTAGAACTTTTTTGGAACAGTCTACTGAGGAAAACATCTTCGCACCATGTCTGTCGCTGCCATTGAAAATTAAAATACATGTAATATAATTAAATGGGTTATGAAGGGAATATACATTGGAAATATAATATAAGCAAAGTACCTGTAAGTTTGATGATTTTTGTTGATCAACAATGTTATTAAAATTTATTCATGCAACTTGAAGCTACAGTGAGGCAAACTTAGCGGGTTTTTCTCAGATATGATGAAGTTTATTCGCTAGAAGCAGTTGACAGACAAGACAGATAAAATACAATACAAATACATTTTTCTGATTCTATAATAGCATGCTTCATGAGTATGCTCAGTATGCTGTATTTTGTAAGCAATTATTATAATTTTTTATTGGTAACAGCAACAGTAACACTTGCTACGTTTAATACCATTACTAAGCTATTGTCGAACTGCTCATAGCAACTGGGAATGTTTATGATACATCGTAATTCCGTGTTCACTGACAGCTTGTTTCAAGAACCGGAAGTCACATGAAAGGAAGTGTATAGAGCACGATGGCAGTGCGAGAGATGGAGTTTTAATACGAACGGGTCTTATGCGGGTAGAGAAGCGTAATCATTTTAACGAAAGCAGCGAATTAATAAATTTCGCGAATTGGCACAAACTTTGCTCTGCAGTGTTAAAGGTTGAGTTACGTTAGAAATATCTTTCCAAAATTTTTCCTGCCTATGTTCTGCGGACAAGTTTTAGCTTTTACTCTATACAGTAAACACAGAAACTAGGAACAGCAACTAGGAACTCAAATACTGAGGTGCATGGACAGCAGCAGAGCAGCGCATTGTCGTCCGGAACGAATATCGCTCATTGTTTTAGGCCTACTGCCGAGAAACGGCCGTCGCAGAGGCAATGAAGTCCAATCAGGCAATTTTATTATTCAGCTTACTTACTCAGCTGCCACCCACACCCAAGTTGTTATATTGCGGCTGTCGGGGGCATAGCGTGCATGTCGAGTGCGTGATCCGAAATCGCGGCGGCTTTGATGATCATGTCTGTGGGTCACGTGATCAACCGTACTATCCAGACCCGATGCCGCAACCAACGCCGACAGTATTCCGGACGTCGGTTTCCTTAACGACACCATAGAAGTTTATCGTCGTGGGTGGGCACATCAATAAAGGCCTGGCCATCCCTCTACGTGTAGCAGTAAGGTTTATACAAATTTTTTGGTTAGGGGTGTTCGCTAATTTTGGGTGTGTAAAGGCACAGAGACGCCGAAATGGACCAGCCTGGAGCTTGGACTCTGGGGTGTACTACTGACAACACCTCGTCACCCCACTTGACAACTGATGATGGTCTCCGTCATAGCTGGGGTAGAAGCGGTAATTTTTTTTATTCAACTGACAACTTTCGCAGTTGGTTCACGGCGAAATTGGCAAACATCCTTAACCAAAAAATTACATGATAGATAACTGAACCGACCATCCGCCCGAGGAGCGTATTATAACAAATGACTCAAAGCGCCACAAAGGGGAACGGCTCGCCGCCTGTGCTAATTTTTTCTCGTTCTTAAGACACCGCGATAAATGCATTTTTGTGTCCGAGTATAGTTTCGTATGTGCGCAAAATATGATAAAATATGAAAGCGCAATCCACACCTTTATGCCTATATATTCAATGCAATGACTTAAACCTAGAATAGGTGATGCCTCGTTTCAGTTGTGCCCGGAACACAGTAAGCTTTTAGTCATAGCAAATACGGTGCAATGACCTTCGCTGACATTCATATCCTGGCGTATAACATTTTAAACACGTCTGCTAATCACTGTTCACGCAAATTTCACATCATGAATTATTTTAGTTTCACTTTTATTATCCACGAATTGTCGGCATTCGTGAATGGCATGGAGCACATAGACACGGGGATATCGAAAGACTACTGAGTTAGATAAGTAAAAGTCGTAGCTCCTAGCTAATTGACAGTGACCAACATTTTATACCCGAAACCAAATTTGCTGGCTACACCCCTGTGCGTGAAGAGTGAATACCGTTAACGCTGGAAAACTGTGTTTACAGCGAAATTTAAGGCCATACGCCGCTTACGTTTAGCGATTGACCAATACAGGCTTGAGCGCTCGAGACATCGAACACACATAGGACTTGGAGTCTTGGACATTAGAAGCGCGGTGTTGCCGAAATGTAATCACTTAAGTTTCATGGCGAGAAGAACGACAAACAATCGATAGTGACCATACAGTATTGAGATTTAGTACATTGCTTTGGACATTACATGCAGAATTACAGTAGAAATGTATACGTATACAGCTACCAGGGATTATCGAGTATAGAAAGTCGCTGATATCGGAGAAAACCAAGCGGACATACGTGGTCGGACATCGTTGAACCATGACCAATGGGGTATGGTCAAAACTGTTAATTACTCTTTTGATTGCGTCATGAATACGTTTACGCTTGTTTTGAACCTGCCGCTGTTTGACCGTACCCCAGTAAATATAACCGCATTAAAAGAGAACTGATTGAACGCCTTCCATAAAGAAAAAAGCTATAAAGCTGTCGAGACGTTATGTCGACTCTGTTGTTCTGTGGTAGAAACGTTATATTGAATCGCCAGTGACGGTTCTACCGTTTGGCGAGTCAGAAAAATTAAAGCAAATATAACCTGTAAGTATCCCGTTCGCAAACCAATGCAACTCTGTTAATAACAATTAGGCCCGTGGCCTGTCATTTTTATAATTACACCG
>Ga0056115_1001721_pt1 | contig 10682 bp, 6 predicted proteins | sample WorMetOlspDAHAB1_FD_77007 | JGI IMG/M metagenome (GOLD analysis project Ga0056115, IMG submission 77007) | Marine gutless worms symbiont microbial communities from Max Planck institute for Marine Microbiology, Germany - Olavius sp. DAHAB.1 ... | reverse complement strand
TCGCAGTTCGGCAATTTCCTGCTGTTGCTGCTGAAGCATCTCCACCATCTGCTGCAGGCACCTCTGCATCTGATGCATGCACGCATTGCCAACGGCATCAGTGTCATTCTCACACAAAAAAATTTTTACTCCACTTACATCGGACATTTGATTGGCTCTAGCTAAAATCGAAGGCCTTCTTCTCGTTTTCAAAAAAAAACAATTCAAGGACTCCTTAAGCGTTCAAAATTCAAAGCCGTTTCAAGGCCAACTTCTAATTCACGGCAAGTTTGGTACCCTGCCAGTAGCTAACAATAACGGCATCCACAAATGTCGGATATGATGCATGCACTTACTAGCTTCTAGTACAATGGCCAACTACTCATCTTAAACAAAATATAGAACTTTTAATCGACCCAGGTATGGCAGCCTAGAGACCACTGCAAAAGCAAAACTTGTCATTTCTTCTCCAGCCATGGCCGATACCACTGCTAGTACTTGCTGCACCTACTCACGGCAGGCTGGTCAGGCTTGAGTGGTTGGGATGAATACCAAGATGGTACACCCACCAAAGGTCACCCTGTAATACTGTAACAAAGTAATACCGTAAAATTTCCAAGTAGCAATCAGAGAAAACTTCAAGTTGTCACATGACAGTTGGAAGCAACATAACAAGCCATTCCTTCGCGAATAGAGATGACAGGGGTGCCAAAACGTTTCAAAAAGTGGTCCGGTTCGAAAAACAGAGATGTTGAAAGCATTAAGAGGCAAAAAAGCAATGACACCGAGATCAAGACACCAAAGACATGGAGGTAGCTGGGACTGTTCCCCTTCCCATCTGACAAGCAGGTTTGAAGAGTGTCATCCCAGCAGGGTCTGGGGTGAAGATCCAGTCTAAATTAGATTTGGTGCATTTGAAACCTCTAAATTTGGCCACCGAGGAGTGAGTTTGTCTCGCATCTGAACAGTGGTACATTGGCATTTTATACTGAGAGCCGTACAACCACCACGAAATGGAACAGCTTCTGGCCATGTCTGCCAAAAAGGATTCGGCCACTGTGGTAGCTGACGAACATAGTATTAATATTAATTAATGTGACGTGAATGAGATAACAGTAAGAAGAAAACTTCTTAATTCTCACCTCATCAAACTCTGGTGTTTCTCCGAACATCGGCCGCTGAGAACTGCGAAAAAACACGATAAACAAACTCGCAGCATAACTTTATGTAAATAGAAAGAACTGGTGGATTACTGAGTCTGTGACACAACTGTCAAGTTGAACTGCAGCAAACTGTATTAGTACCGCTTGAAGTTTGTTTGCAAAATTATCAGAACATACGCACGCACGCACGCACAATACAGAGATATAAAAAGGGACTGAGGAAAACAAATTCATAATATGCTGTACATTCAATGATAAAATAGAGACTAACGAGAGAGAGAGAGAGAGAGACCAAAGAGAGAAAACACGCTAAGAACACATTAAAACTATTAAGCAGCTCTCCAAAATGGTTCCAAAATATTCTACAAACAGCTGCATGCGACATGTTAATATTATCATTACAAATCATAAAGTGACAGCATCGCAAAAATGCTACAGCCGCAACTTGACCAGTGTACACATAGCATATCCAGTTGCACTCTTGAGCATCTTTCTCCACATATAATGTACTTTTAATTACCACGTATCAAAGGGTAATGTGCAATAAGTTCTGAAAACCACACGACGTAATTGCAGCACATATATTACTAATTGTTTTCAGTTCCTATGGTTAACAGGTGACCATTTTGCGGGTAAATGTCCACTATGGGTGAGCCAACTAGGCCTTCTGGCCTTCTAGAGACAGTAAACGAGTAGTAATCCATGTAATTAGATGGATTACAGGGGTAGAAACCATTATACCACAAACAAGGGCTGCGTATGGCTGGCTGCATGGCAGCAGGGTTAGAGTCTGTGCAGCATGGGCTTCAGCCTAAACTGAATGCTGGCCTGTCTGTAACACACACACTGCTGCAGTATTGTTCTATCACAGGTGGCACTACATAAGTGCTAATTCTTTACCTTTACCTTTAGTTTTATTTCCTCTCCTATGCATTTTGTTACTTCCGTTATGCCGCTTTTATTTGTTCAAGGACTACATCCTTTTCTCTGTAAATACTGCACATCTACAGTTTGTTAATTAGTTAGTTAACAAATAAGGCATTAAGACTGCTAGGCCATGTCTAGTAGGAGGTGCTAGCATAATCATTATGACTGATTTATTTAACTGATTGACTAACTTATTTATTTATTTAATTATGTATGTTGACTTACCTATCGACCAAAGTGTCCGACGGCAATCGGTGATTATGAGAACCATCTTCCGACCGATCTTCAAGAACGTAGTCATCTTCGACTCGCTGCACATCCTCATTATCAGCGTCATATTGACTACAGAGAACAACACATAGTCATAAGGTCAGAACTAAAGATCAGAACTAAAGATAGATGGATGCTATCTGTTCGACCACTGAGATGGAAGGAATGCGACTTCACTGGTCTACTGACTCTGGACTTGTATGGCTCGGTTGAAACAGGATGGCCAGTATTGTGGATGGGAGATGCAGTTGTTGATATTGTATGCTTCTGTCTGCCGTATGACGTCAGCCAATCGACAGCAGCCTCATCTGCAATGTGTAGAAGAGGTGCAGTGTGGCCGGCGAACTAAAAGAAACTGGACAAAGACTGCTCACAACACACGCATATGCGTATGCCTTGGCCTTGTGCCGACAGATACACACACACACTGTTGTGCGGTTACGGGCTGAGCACTGGGCCTACTGACGGCCTCAGCTCAAGACGGCTGAGAAATCAGTCACCCTCCGACAACCAAAAGCAACAACAGAACTAAAGATAGCTCACAATTACATAAATGTTTGAATAACTCATCAACATCATCGTGATATCCAGCTTTTCTGGCTAGATGGGACCTTTCTGACTGCTGCCGCTAAGATATAGACAGCACTACCCGACAATGTCATTTCAGCATCACTGAAGCACATACGCAAACAGGCTTGGCTCAAGGGGACCACAGCACTGAGCCTTAAGTTGGCTTATATGGTACAAGGCTGTAAACATGGCTAGTGGCATTTCAGAACCAAACACAGCAATCAGTTTGTCCATATAAACGCATTACGTTTCCCAGTTGGTAGGTAGGTTCACTTTAATGGCACTTTAAAACCACAATTAGGCTACACTGTGCCTGTAAAAATAATTTTGGTTCAAAGTTTGCTTCAGTGAACATTAATAAAATATCATAGCCTTTGGATGACAATAATGTAAATAGCTAATAAGGGTAGAGAAGACAATATAGCTGAAAAAATATACAACTCGGAAGAACGCAAAATAAACCCAAACGACTAGATCCACTCCGATTTTATCATCTCTGTGACACTCGGCCAGGAAACAAGGTGGGCTTATTCCACATTGGCGTCAACTTCTAACAAAGCAACCAACTCTGTGTTCTGTACCTTTGTTCGCTACGCCAGCCCGTTCGGACTGGGTTCAACCGACCGCCACTGTCCTGGTGTTCATGTTGCTCTTCCTCATCACAGCTCACCACATCATCGTCATTGTACGCCATGTTCGGAGATCTGCAACACGAGTCTTAGTTTAGTAAGTAAAAAGTGAAAGTAAAAGAGACTGGCTGCAGTGTTCAAAATCACAGCACTGGCACAACAGGAGACTGAGGGAAGGAACAACTGAAACACCTGCAGTAGCTGTTAACTCCATGTGCTAACACACTCATGTCCGACCGCTTGAACATCAATGAAACTGAAGAAGATATATGCATAAAGCATGAGGTCTGTCGCGAGAGAGCTCACCCCCTTTGACCCATGAGATGGCAAGGATCAGGACAATTAAGCTAGCATACAATAACCCAGTGTGCCAGCAGGCCTGATAACAGGGCCCACCGCTACACAAAACTCGCCAATTCTTCCCTAGCTGTGGTCAAAACCAATGCCACTACTCACTGCACCTACCCGCAGGGATGGCCAGACTGAGTGGTCTGGAAAGTATTGGGATGGTACACCCACCAATGGTGGTCACCAATCCCAGTACTAACTTGGCTCAACTTTGTTGACGTGACCAACACTGTTACCACTTCGCCAAACCAGCCACCAGGTCAGAACTTGCCGTTCTGGACCTGGATGCTGAACCTCGCTTAATTACACAGGGCATTATAATAACACAGAGATTGGCAAAAAACATGATCAACTTTGGTCGTAATCATTGAGCTGCCAGTAACGTTAGGAAAGGTATTTAGCCAAAAAATGCTTCCAGGCTCTCAGACAACGTTAAACTTCACACGTACAAGCACCCCTGAGCACACAACGATAAAATGCGTGCTGTTTTAAGTCAAGAAACTTACAGCTGGTTGTCGGCATTCATGTCATCGGACCGCTGAGCACTGTCGAGTATTTCGCTCAGCTCCACGGCACCTTCGCTGGATCCACCAGAGCTCTCGCTGTTCTGTGGCACCCTCAACACCGGCTGAAACTCATCATCGGCCGACATCAAATCACTCATGGCTGCATCATCACCAAAGCTGCTTGTCGACCGAACTTCAGGCACGGTGGCCGAAAACAGTTTTGAAACAGTCGTAGGGAGCAGAGACACGGGGTCCGTAGGTGCTGAGTCAGTGACGGATGACTGTGCTGGTTTAGCCGCATGTGGAGTATTAACTGGCGTTGAATCTGCATCCTCTTCGAGGGCAGTTACCAATGTCAGGCTGCTGGATATGCTGCTTGACATTTCGTGAACTGCCTCGTCACTTAACCTGGTAACAATGACAAAAAATGTACAGTCTTAAGTGTACGTAAAACTACTGGTGAGGCTGGTACTAGTAAGTGTCAAGAAACTTTTACCATGGTTACCACAATCCATTTTCTTCATCTTCTCTGGCAAGCACCACATAGAGTGTGTAGCGCCACATGTAGACAACAATTTCCAGAGTGTTAGCCATATCGATCGCGTTGTTGACAAAGGTCTTGGATTTCAGGTCCTGCTAAATAGTCATCAACCACATTACACGAGGACGTCCCAATGGTTTCCTGCGTGGCGGTCAGCCAGTTACCAGCCGAAGCAGCAAGACCACTGAAATATGGCCAATGTTTTGCACGGTGTGCCTGTTTACTCCCCAGCTTACAGTGATAACAAATTATACTGCTTGGTGACAGAAGCAATGCGTGTGAGCAACTTACCCTAGGTTGCAACTTGACAGTGCAGTGGCTGGGATTCCAACTGCTATTTCCAATTGCAAGTCCAACGCCAAAATCGCAAGTTCAGAAATCACAGAGAAATGTCTGGAAAAATCTCAATGGTGCAACTTCCTGGACGCAAAGAATTGCATACTGAGGGCAGAGAATCTCTTTCTTGCTGCACACTACCCACCTCAAACCCAAATGCACATACAAGCATGAGGCAAATCCTAAAGTGAAGAAACAAAAAAATTACGAAGGAGAAATATCGCACCTTGAGGTAAACGCATTTGGTGTCATCAACACTGGATGTGGAGATGAGTGGCTTGCTGGAGATGCATCAGTTGCCTGCTGGGTTGATGACGAGAGACTATGAGACGTACTTGTATTAGACGGCAGGCTTAGGTCTGACAGCAGGTCATGTATGCCTATCGCCAGTAACACAGTTCAGTCCAACTACAAGCTATTCATGTTTGCAAGAAAAACTATAGCAACAAACTGCTGCCAAACTCCAGACAGCTGGACTTGTGATACAGCCATACGCTGAAGACGAAACTTTTATTTGGGCAGAGAGACAAACAGTGTGAAACCCCTACCCTGTTTTACAGCTCCTTAGAAATACTCTTACTTATTTACTCATTGTCTTAGGACTACACTATCACAACACTACACCAAAGTGTAGAGGTATCTGCACAAACAAAAAATGACTACTTATAATAATGTTCTATTTATAATTTGTATAAATGTTGTCTGTATGATCTATTTTCTTTCTAACATGCGTGATGTATATGGCATAAAGAATGAGAATAAAATGTTCAAGTTTTCATACACCGCCATGCACAGCGCAAAAAATACTGCATACCAAAAAAATTCAAAATCGACAACTCAAACTAAGAGACTCATATTAGAATAGCTAGTCGTAAGTACTGTGAATACTAATGGACTAATTGCAGAACTGAAATTATATACTGACTGTTGACACCACTTTGACAAAGGCTATACAATAATCTCCATGCTTTCCAGTATTAATGTAATTACAATTATTCCGTGACTTGCCTGAGACAGTCTCCGATGTTGAACTTAGAGACCCAGGCATAACTGACGCAACTGACGACTCCGGCTGAAAACGGATCTGCAGTTCTTGCATTGCTCTGAACAATCCAACATGGATTGATTCACAACCGTATAGCAGAGAAAGATGACCATGGAACTGTAAAACTGTTGTCAGGGTTCTTACTCATCTCCCTGTCACAAGGAAATGCAGTCTGAAAAAGAGATCACCTTTTTTTGCTCTTTCGTAGACATTTCAAGCTTACACTCCTGCCATTCAACACTTCTGAATAACAACATGGACTATTATTAGAACTTAGTATTACCGCTGAACTATATTATTAGATATTCAATGGAATGACAAAATAAGCATAACCGGTGGAAGCACTTCCAGGTGATGGCATGAACTCTAATTACAAAAATATTTTAACTGTTCTGTTGTTATGGGCGTAGGTTGATTGCCTGATTAACATTTAACGGCACTTTCAGCACAGTACGGCAATATCGTGCCTCTAATAAATTTTAATATAGTAAAAATGTTGTCATATCGGCAAAATGGTTGAAAAATATTATGTAAAACAAAATGACCAACGTACTTGGTATGTACTGCATACAGTCGTACAAGTACTCCAATGTCGGGTCCGTGAACAGTCGACGGAATATCTTCCTCGTCCTCCTCAGCGCCAATTTCACCTACATAAACCAAATGCAGGAGAAAATATGATGAAAACTTAAACACTACAAACCAGAGAGAAATGGCCAGGAAAACGTGTTTCGTCCCGAAAAATTATTCATAATAGCAAGCGATGCACAGCGGCTAACAGTTGCAATCGTCATTAGTCGCACTATTCAGTAAACTTAATTATCAGTAGGAACTGGGAAGAAAAGGTGGCAAGATGTAGAACACCTCTTCTCTCCTCCACTCCTGTTGCCTCGCTACCCCGTCTGCTTTTCAATAGCCTCCCTCCCAGTTCCCTCCTATTCAAGCACTCCATCTCTCCAGTCCATTATTAGAAAATAGGGACACACAGGGACATCGGACCCCCAAGTCAACTAAGTCACATTCCATTTCCGTAGCTTGCACAATGCTATCATTCCTGCCTGTTCAAGTTGCTTCGAGGCAACGCATTCGGTTTCTAATTTACACGTTTACACAACTCACTACAACTCAATAAACCTTAACAACTGAACACAGGGTTTCCACTTCCCATACAGAACAAATTCCTGCCTTTTCTAGATAATATTTCGATACAGAAATACAGGAAGTGAGGGAAACTTCTTCCCACGAACTATGCTCTTAACTCTAATTCTCCCCAAAGTGAGTAAAATAATCTAATTACTGTTGGTGAGTACAATTTCCTCCATGACTTTCCACTTTCTCCATAAATTTTCGCTGACCAACTTTGAATTCCCTGACTTGGCAACAACTGTAAATATATCTAACACAACAAGCTACCCTGATTCGGTCACCATTACAACACTCGACCAGGTAACCAGATGTGCAATTCTACAGCTCCCGAGCGCACACGGGGCAAAATAACATGTAGCAATAGTGTCGGTACCAGTTGTGCATGACCATGCATGCTCAGCATCATACTCTTGTGCCTTCACAAGACGGCGTCGGCCCGCATCGAGCAGTGCAAAGCTGAGAACCGGCTGCGTAAGAAGGAACTCGGACACGGAAGACACGTGTGCAGTACCAGCCTCAATGTCTTGATGCAGTTGTAACACGTACAGCACCTGAATAAATTAGTCAGCAACAATGATTAATTTCAGACAGGGTTCCTGCACCTATTGTCCAAAAGAATTCAAAGCGTTTTCCCTAAAAAATTCAAGGCCAATTCAACGCCCTTGATATATCAATGTATAAGGTGACTGAAAATGAGTAACTAAACACAGTTACCTTCAACTTTTATGCCCTTTCCATCAGACATTGGATCAATTCTATCTAAACTGCAAACTTTAAGGCCTTCTTTTCACTTCAAGAAACAATTCAAGGAAATTTTAATGTTAATTTTAAAATTCAAGAACATTTCTAGACCAGCCTTGAATTGAAGGCAGGCCGAAAATTGGGATCATATAGTTGCTTCAAATATGACTTTAAAAGAATTGCCTTCCATGAACTGACCAGTCCGCAAACAATCGGACTGAAAATTGGTTTGGCCACAAATTGTCAAGTTAGCTGTGTCTGTGTAAGAGTACCTTGCGAGCACCATCGCAGAGGACAAGATATGTGGCACTGAGATCAATTCCGACTTGTAGGTAGCTGTCCTGCATGGCATCTAGTGATGACACACCGGTTGACGGCACAAGTAGCATCACCGTCTGCAGACAGGACCAAGTCTGAGTCGACCAGATCTTCAGCTCGTGTCGGCCGGTCGTAGCCGTCACCAGGAAACTCCACAGCTTGCTGCACAGCATCAGCACCATAATTATCCCGGGTACGAAAGAGGGCTCGGTGTTGTGAACGCTGAAGTCAATCCATAACAACAAATATTCAATGCTATCAGTTCGACTGCTGCACCTGTACGAACGCGACTTCACTGGTCTACTGACTCATGACCGGTACGGAATGGAGGGAGAGAACAGATGGCCAGTGTAGAGGCACAGTATTGCCGGCAAACTTAAATAAACTAGACAAAGACTACTCAATGCACACACGGGTACACCTGTGCCTTGTGCTGAGACCAGCACATTATTGCGTGGTTACAGGTGCAGTATTGGGCCTGCTGAAGGGCTCAGCTTGTAGTGAAGCAGCAATCAGCCATCCTCAGTAGAGGATTCCTGCAGCTTTTGTCCAACACAATTCAAACCCATTCAACTCCTTTTTCTTCCAATAATTCAAAGCAGTTGACCCAAAATCTATCAATAATCGTACTATAAAAGTTAGTTATTCTACCAACAGTAAACGTTTCAGCTAGTCCTAACTCTGCCATAAATCAATGAGAAATGAAACATGGTTGCCGGACTCTTTTAATCTGCTTGCATCAAACATTTGATTGGCTCTAGCAAAATTCCAAAGGCTTGAACTTCTCGTTATCAAAAACAATTCAAGAACTTCTTGAATGTTTTAAATCAAAGCCATTTCAAGGCCAGCCTCTAATTCAAGGCCAGCGCGGAAACCCTGCCAGTAGCTAACAATAACAGCATCCACAAATACCAAATATCACGCACACACACACACACACACACACTTATTTCTTGTATAACAGCTAACTAGTCACATCAAATAATTGCCAAAGGCCTACTGACTAAATATATATGCCTAAACAAGTGGAATGCATTGACGTGCCACTAAACAGAGATAACATCGAGAAAAGACTAACTCCGAAGTCTGATGTTTCAGATCATCGAGGAAAATTATACACAGAAGTGGCTGACCATCGTGTGGCTGCCAGTTCTGCTCGCATCTGAAACGTGGCACATACAAATGAACAACACAAGCTACTGCATCAACAAGTAGGGTGCCTTCACAGTCTTACTGACTGTTGCAATACAAACTTATGAATTTGTTGGTTAAAAAATGCAAAAAGCAAGATTAACAATAAACATTAAATTATGAGTCATCAGTTACATTTTTACAGGTTTCTGTCCGTCAAGTGCAGCTAAATCTCCCTTCCATTCGTAAGCAACAATTAACACATTAACCCCTAATAGCCCCAGGTTCAGTACACTTTGTGGAGAATATGGGAATTACAGAGTCTCCAACCCCGCTATATAGCTGGCTCAGTAGCCTAGTGGCTAGAGCTTTCGCACATCTGCGGTCACCACATAGAGGAACTTTGTAATGCTCAAGAGGGTAGCTATGGTCTACAGTTGAAATGGTAACTAGTGTGTGGTATATCCACCAACAGGAACATAGGCCTATGAAAGAGAGACGAGCACCAGGCTAGTAATCGTATAATAGCACCGTGGCTCTTTCTCATTTGTAATTCCATGTACATGGTGTGGCAAAAAAGTAACCCCCAGGCCCCTATAATTTTTTGCAGTTTTCTCAGCAATCGCTTGGAATTTCAAAACAGCATTTTACCGACATATTTAGTCATTCAATATACACATAAAAGTCTTATCAGCATATAATTAGCTTTCAGCATTTTTAAGCTATCAGCATTATAGTGATGCCACCTAGCGATTTTGGCATGCTTAAAAACGTCCATGCAAACGCACAGCAATTTACGCCGTTCAGGCTAAAGTAACAAAAAAACAGCACAACACTGCAGTTAATATGCATAGTAAAAGTGTCCACCATCAGCTACAACACAGGCATTCAGTCATTTAAAACACTCTTTTACGACTCTGTCTATCGTACCCTGAGTTAAGCTGTCATTTGCAGCATTTCCTTGAGTTCAGTGATATCTTCGGTTTTGGGCGATACCAGTGATTGACCTCGAATATTTTCCCAGATGTAGTA
>Ga0056115_1001720_pt1 | contig 10684 bp, 10 predicted proteins | sample WorMetOlspDAHAB1_FD_77007 | JGI IMG/M metagenome (GOLD analysis project Ga0056115, IMG submission 77007) | Marine gutless worms symbiont microbial communities from Max Planck institute for Marine Microbiology, Germany - Olavius sp. DAHAB.1 ... | reverse complement strand
GATGTGCAGTGATATAGTAATATAACTTTTTTTATTTTTGCTGTTTTCGATGTGCGAAGGTCTGTCGCCGTTAACATGTGTATAAACTGTAGTTTTTTTACATTAATTATTTATAACGCCAGTGGCAGTCAACATGCAGTCATGCACACACAAAAATTTCTTTTGGGGAGGGGGGCAGGGAGGCGATAGTCAGGGGTTGTGAAGAAGCTGATGCGAATTGTTAAAAAATGTCCCCAAAAATGTAGACCTTCTCCGGTGATTTAATGGGGGGGAGGAAGACGAGATAACACTGCGGGTACAGCTATAGAGTTGTAAAATTTTGTGAAACTTTTGTGGCCTGAAATATTTCAAGGATATTTCAGACATTTCACGATGAGCATTTACAGAGCAGCCGAAGACAGAGAGTTGTGGTCAGCATTTGCGGAAGCAGAGGTTGGCGGACACCGACTTGCTGCAGACCATCGATAACGGAACCAGAACGTGTCGAACGATGTTGTCTACTAAAACCAGTGGCTGCCTTCTCAACTGCTTTCGACGTTGTCTGCTTGTAGGAGTCGAAGCTGCAGAACGCGCAGTATGCAATCTCGATGGCGCGCAAGATCGGCGCGCGAGTGTACGCGCTGCCCGAGGACATTGTCGAGGTGAAAGCCAAGATGGTGATGACCGTGTTTGCCTGCCTCATGATCCGTGACCTCCAGCGCCAGTCGCAGGTCATCGAATCTCAGTGAAGGTCATTTAAAGAGCATTGATCGACGTCTCAGTTTGACTAACTTTCGTGACGACGATGACTATTTAACTAATTGCATGCATGTAAGAAAAGTAGCTTACGTTTTTTGCCTGTGTAGGTTATACTGTTTTCAATAGCAATTACATGGTGGTCCCAAAAATTAAGCCACGACAAAAGTCGTATGAAAGCTTGCCAGTGAGATTAGATTTCTTCGTCAAATTAAAAGTATCAATCAAGCACTCGGTCGGTATTAAATATTCTGTATGTGACCTATTTTATGACGTCGCATACGGTAAATTGTGTCAGCGCTCCCTCTGCCATCAGATTGCCTTCGCAAGCTGTGAATTCCATTCTTAAACCATCATTTATATGGAGATTTATGTAAAATGTCTTTGATTTTCATACTTTCTCTCTTTTTTTCTGGTTTTCAAGCACAATTTTGTACTACATTGATTTTACCTTTATTGCAGCTTCAAGCACAGTAACTGATGACGTCACAAATGAGGTCACAATTAATAATACCGGTACACAAATTAAAACAAACCTATAATATTATTGACGGTTTTAGTACCATTTAATGATGAATGTTGATAACGGATTGATTGTTGGGCTACCCTGTATATATTAACCTTAATTACTTACAGGGTGGCCCAAAATTTGGCACATTTTGTACGCCTTATAATTGTACTATTACTAAAGATCACACCACTCCACAAGTGTGGAGCTACACTCCCTTGTGAAATGTCAGTGTTTTTAAAAGAAACAACTGAAAACAAGACTTTTGTAACAAAATAATTTAAAGAGTGCGCCGTCCAGAAGCAAGGCGGACACATTGAACAGTTGATGTAAAAACTGTCAGATGTGATGTGACAGTTACTTTAGATAATATCTGAGACAATAAACACATTATTTTCTGTTGTTAATGTCTCAACATGTGTTGTTACAGAAGTCTTGTTTTCAGTTGTTGCTTTAAGACATTCACATTTCACAAGGTAGCGTCGCGACACACTTGAGGTGCGGTGGGACCTTTAGTGATAGTATAATTACACATTTTCTCCCGATACTGACAGTTAAAAAAAAGTTTGAAAATTGGTCAATATTTGACGAAGTTATAAGGCGTACAAATATGTGCCAATTTTTGGGCCACCCAGTAGGTGCCGATATTAGTTGCGAAAAATCGCTGACGGTCAGTCCATTCACGTGATTCGGAAATATGCGACATCTTTATTCTTCAGTTCATCAGCATGAGCTTCCTTTGTCGCCTACATCCACCGGTGATGAGATCCATCGAAGTTCGAACGTACTTTCCTACGTACTGTTCTGTTTACCGATTCCTCATCGAAGTTCTGTCCACAGACACTAGAGTATAATTTCATTAACCAAGTTGTGTGGGTTTTTTTTCCAGTCGATATTCGCGCGTCCCAAAACTCGTTAAGATAACAGAATAAAGCATGATGACGAATGGGGATGCAAGCGCTAATTATAGTTAATGTGTGTATAACAGTATAACAAAATTCATACGACGCACAAATCGGAACGTTTATTCGAAACAATATGCAAATCATATGATGACAATAATCACGACATTATCATCGTGACAATAAGACTATTTGCTAATGAAAACATCCACACCGCTCAATCTAACTACTGTGCGTGACGAAGAATAGTGCGACAACGCTAATTATTTGCCAATGCAGTCTGATCACACGAATGAAGAGCACGACATGATCTAAAAACGACCTCCCGTGATCATAGACTCGTTGTTACCTTTCTTAACGAAGACAGTCCTACATGGCAATCTGTCGCAGCTGAAATATTCTTAAGTTCCGTAAACAAAATAATCTCGAACGACAGACGCAAAAAACGAATTAAAATACAATTCTGCGCGACACAACATATGCAGATGTACACACGAGACGAGTACAAGATCGAAAACGTGATATGTGCATAAAACCTGATGCGTGTCTGGAACAGTCAGAGATAATTGACCCAATCGCAATAAATGCCGTTTTCAGCTTTATAAACTTGTTTTTTTGTTTACTGTTTTTTATTCAGCAGCAATCGCGTGTAACGTCTTTATCTGTAAAATATCACACATAAAAATAATGAGAGATTAATCCACAGAAGTCCAATATCAATAAACATTACTGAAACTATTTCCTATTGGTCACCGCTTTAACAAAATTTCGGGCACCGGATCACGATACACATACGTTGACGTTTAGTAAATTAACAATTAATTCCGTTTTTACAAAGCACATTACATATATGACGTAACTTAACAAGACCCACGAAGACTGTAATAAGATATTGCCAGCTCCATCAAACACTTATAATAATAAGCACACAGAACGAACAAACTGGGAATGAAATTATCTGATATAACACAATGAGAATCAATCGACAATACAGCAGACACCAAAACACAAAAAATACAGGAAAAAACTAAATGATTGAAAACATTAAATCGTCGTAGTTAGTTTAAAGACGGACAAAATGAAGAAAATTGCATAAACCAGAGCGCAAAAACTGCAGAGAAAAGGTCTCTCAACTATGAGCGTATAGTCTGATTAAATAAAACGCATAAAATTGACAGAAAATCTGAATCGCTGTCTGTAATCACAGACAGCCAGTGACGTGAGTCCCACCCGACACATAAAAAGCCGACCAATTCACATCAACATTACTCTTTTTCGCCGAAACTACTAGTCGCATGTAATACTGCCAACGTTTGTTCTTTGCAGGATATCCAATTTGCTCAACAGAACTCGCTTACTGAAGTATAACTATTACGTTATTCTGAGGACCGGTTGCACGAACGTCACTTAAAGCGACACTTTAACATCATTTTGCGTCACGCATTACGAACTGTCATGTTGTATGCATAAAGTTTTACGAATTGAATGGTGGTAAGTTGACGTTTATTCTCATTTTGCCAAGTAATCGGGTATTAATTTCAACTCAAATACTAACTTGGTCAGCTACAGTACTTTGCTGAAGTAAAATCGTCACTCACTCACACGTTCTACTGACCCCAAGTACTAATTCACTATATGCTACGTTTACCAACTCAAAGTCTGTCTAGCTGCAAGAATAAATGTCCAACAAAATATAGCATCGCAGGAGGCCCAGTGACATGAACCGAGCGGAAAACTAAGCCGCCATGTTGGAGGTATAGTCAGTGCAAACGAAAATATAAAATGCGTAAATCTGGAAACTTTTTGCCAGCTATCGTGTATTCTGAGTCGGAGTGTGATTCCACACACAACAGTTCACAAGCATCCGCAGTTAACGACGATACACTGCCACCAAATAGTATACCTCCATCATGGCGGCGGCAACTATTGCAGACGAATAACATCACCGTCTCTCGAGTTGGAATGGCAATGTGTCGCAAGAGAGGCCCGTTGCCACAACACTGCGTCGGGAGGGGGGCACAGACCTCAAGTGGGGGCGATGGGAAACAAGGCAAATTAGATTAAGCTTTCAGGGGGACGGGGCCGCCGTTTCGTAATGGCAATGTGAAATTGACCAGCAAAGGGATGTCGTCTAGAAATACTGATGAATTGTTGGCGTAGTTGTGCGTGAACTTGAACACTTAATCTAACCCGGACCCAAACGCTAACCAATTATTTTGACATCCCATCGCGAGGCTGGTGACTTAAGACATTCCGCGGACCCTATATCTGCAGCGGCAGCAGCAGCAGTCTAGTCGTGGAATTCGCTCAGAGCTTTGATCGGCTCGATGTTCTTCTTGGGTTCCGCCCGGTGGACGGACACGTGCATCTGCTCTGGACGCTCCTGATGAACGAGCGGCTTTTTCTCTGGCGCGCGCATTCGCCACATCACCACCGCACCCTACACCCACAGCCAACAACACCACGCCGCCATGTTGTAGGGCTCCTCGGCGAAAACAAGGAGCTAGGGTCAAAAATTGCAGAAATGCGAAATAGCGCTGTTAAGGCGTTAAAATGGTGAATCGCAATTTATCAATCGCGGTCATCCCTATTCGTATAATAAATCACAGATTATATCACGTCTTACGGCAATACTCAAAAACCACCAAATCAATGCACAATGTTCTTTTGGTTTGACCAATGATGCTGTAATGGCCTCCCGGAATTTCCCAGACACTCGTCAGTAACTCCAGACGCTTTATCTTAAAGACATTCTTTTCACTCATTATGCACTGATTAACTGGTAGGGAGTTTAATGGCACTTTCAGAGTCCAGCACAATGAGGCTATAGCGCAACTTAAAAATAATTAACGTTCAGTTAAAAAGTTGACATGAGTGAGATATTCAAATATTACGTTTGGCAATGGGCAAATGTCAAATAGCTGCTGAATGGCGGACATATTTTCAGCTAGTTGGCGGCTACCTGGCATTGACAGACTTTCACTACGATGACCCAAGTGAACTTTCACATATTGCTTTGCTGTAGATGACAACACAATAAATAACATCCTGGTTCATATTACGTTTTAAAGAATATAATAACATGCGTGAAAAGCTCGTTATTAACACTTTCGACACTGCAGTGTGTCAGGAATGAGTTTCTCGTGTAAGATCATGTATCGTATATTGCTAACCCCACTAGCAGCTCGAGTGTACTTTGTGGACGCAACGTATGAAGCTTTCACGGCGAGCACGACGGCGTTCATGAGATTCTTAGCGGCTTGAATCAGCGAAGTGGCACTGTCAAGCTGCACGGCGCACATCGCAGCAATGCGTTATAAACGTCATTAAAACGAAAAAAAGCAAAAAAAAAACGATTAACAATCAGTAAATATATACGCAAAAGAAAAATATTTAAAGAAATAAATTAAAGGTTATTTAATGTTGCAGCAGTTAACATGCTGGATTAAACCTAATGACAGAGAATGATATTAGTACTGGGTGACGTTCATGCAACCGGCGCTTAGAGCGAGCATTATGACACATCAACGACAAGTGGTGCCGCCACTCACCCCGGACACGATGAGTTCACCGCTGATGTTCTGGACGTCAGCCTTCACCTTGCTCGTTATGTTCAGCTGGTGGCAGTAGAGCGAGATGCGCTCCAGATAGGCAACCAGATCTTTCTTCGTCGCCGAATCTGGACACTGGTCAGCAACACAACACACAATAAAATTCATTGATTGATTGGGGTCTAACGGCACTTTCAACACAAATAGGCTATATCGTGCCTTTGAGACGTATGTTGCAGTTAGAAATTTTAATTAGTGAGAAAGTCGACAATGTTACATGTTGAGAATGCATACAATATAAACCATTACAACAAATAACTCTTGAATTTGGTCTTTCTGGGGAAACCCTTCGACACACGAAAGATATCACGGGAGTAAGTCTTCCCAGCAAATCACCAACGAAACAAACAACACAGAAAAATACACGACTAATTCAGAACTCAATAAACCTAAACAACTAAACACAATAAACAACAGCAAAACCTGATTCGGTAATATTAACACGACCCTCGATCAGCAACATACAACACAAGATTTTGTAGTTTATACACCGAGGGACTCAAAGGCAACGATATGAGCAACCCATCTAGAGTCCACAGTACCGTGATATATTTAAGTAAAACGCGTCAACAGAAAAGGAAGTGGCATTTTTTACACCCTTATTGTGGCCTATGACAATGAATACCAGCAATGCAAATATATATCGGGTGCAGCAGAAAAAGTATTGCCTAAGATATAGTTTTCTCAGCAATGGGTTGGAATTTCAAAGCAAAATTTTACTGACATATTTAGTCATCGTATGTGCACGTAACAGTGTTATCAACGTAAAAATACGTACAAACAAGATTACTGAATAAATAGGTAAATACTGCTCTGAAATTCCTAGTGAAAAATCGCAGAGAACACTGCCGAAAATCTTTTTTGCCACACCCTGTATAGAACACGACCACAAATGACAGACAGGCACCTGTTCAGCAACTTGACGACAGAACTTATCCAGATTGGCCCCGGCCTCCGAAATCTTCTTGGCTGCACCAATCACATCCATTGTACTCTTCAGTGGGCCACGCCCCCTGAACGGCATACACGATTATTTGGTCACTTTAAAATACTGCAAACAACCAGTAATGACAAAAAACTAGGACAAGTGAGTTCACCTTCATTCACAGCTTATCAGCATAACAAGCATGCAGACATCCACGGTCAGCAGCAAAGTAATATATGATATACAATAATGTGCTATACTGAATCTCGAAGCTGGATTGTCGCAATTACAATATGCATAATGATAAGGCAAGCGTTAAAAACACTGTTGAAACATACGCAACTAACGACGCTGCTATAACAGTTCAAAATAGCGCAGACAATCAGTGAGCAGCGGTCGACCTGGTGAAGTCGGTCATCTCCATCATGATCATGCACATCTGTTTTGCGATAATGATTATGTCGTTGCCACTCTCGTCCCACTTGGCAACCTCGCGGTCCAACTTTGCCTTCTCGATGCGGAACATCTGCACCTGCTGCTGAATCTTTATCCGCTCCTCCTCCGGCAGCGCCCTCATCATCGCGCGGTCGCTCACTTCCTCGTGCAAAACGTCTTCCGTCACGTGACTCGCTGTACATGCATGACATGTGCACAGCGAGACTCGGGCGAGTTTCGGCACACAGTAAGTCATTTCGCGGACGACTTTTACAGGCCACACAGCCAAATCAACAGACGGACAGAAAAGTCTGTTGACATATAAAAAAACAACTTAACTATTACTGCTGATGTTAACAATTATAATAAGGTGGGCAGTCGATCGTCGGAAACGTGCATGGCTGGCTATTTCTTATACTTGCAATTATTTTTCCCTAATGATTTCTGGAGTCTTGGTGAAAGCTGTGTACACAGTACAATAAGAAAAATAAAAGTTGATACAATTGTAATGCACAGTCAGCCATGTTATTGTAGACTGGGCACTATAATATTTTATTGTAGTGTATTGTATTGCAGTCAAAGGCAACGTAATTTAGATAAACTGATAACTTACAGCTAGAAGGTGGGAAGACGCAAAACACTGTATTTAATACTTCACCACAGGCAAGAGAATCTAGGCTTGTTACAGCGTTTTTAAGTGGCTTAGCTTAGTACAATTCTGTCCAACTAGCACAACAACTAAACAACTATAAATTACACAATACACTGACTCAATTACCACTAAAATGTCCACATTTTTGAAAAGAAAAGGCTAAATAAATAGTAAAAAGTAAACAACTCACATCGGCTGCGGACGTCGTAAGGCGTTTCTTCGAACTCGGCCTCCACGTCCGATTCACTGTCATCGATCTAACATCATCAAAAACACATACAGTGTTTGAGACTCTGACTCTGGAAAAGGAAGTAACAAAGACGTGATAAGTATACAGTGCCACAAAAAAAAAGTTGCACTTGGAAGACCACGCCAAACGAAGAGAGATCGAAACAATCATGCGCATAAATTTTCACAAATTATGCAATCGGACTTGCACAGAGCGTACTCTGCAGAAACCGACCCGATTCTGGAGGACGGCATGTCGGACGTTGCGGACGCCATCGTAGACGAGCGAAGTGGCGTGAATAAATGCGTTCTCGTCGATCGGAAACTGAGGGTTCGGCCCGAGCGCGTTCAGAGATTCGTCCACCTTCTGAGCAAAGTGGACGATGACTGCAACAAGCACATCAGCTTCCACTCCGCACACAGATACACGCACTCAACTGACAATCATAACAGACTGATGTCATAATGTATTTACACATGAAAAACCAAGTTAAATATATCCTTCACTTTATCACACGCAAAACATTCTATGTTTAGTTTATTTTGCAAAAAAAAACGTCGAAGATTGGTTTGGTTATGGCGAATTAAGCGTTTTTTTGGCATATAAGTGCCTCATGTTTTCGTTCAGATGCACTAGTATGTTGTTGCTGACATGCCGCAACGTGCTGTACAAATCTTTCAACATTACTAAGTAGTGTCACTTTATTACGGCGACGGTAGTACAACGCCTTACTGCGATCCCTGAGTTCAATGACGGTCTCCATGACACGGTCGGTGTAAGGCCCCGCTGCGAAGTTCAACACCTCGGCCGCAACAACGTTACAGACGCGTGAGCACCTGCCGCGAATCGCTCCCGCCGTGCGATCAAACATGTCGGTGTCGCGCTGCTGCAGCGCCAGCACGCACTTGTTCACGTCCTCCAAGATGTGACCCTCTACAGCGGACATATTCAATCAGCGGACTTTTTCGTCCAATCAATCGGTAACTTTTTATCGTTGGCCCAAACAATCAAGACCGGTTACAAGTTCCACTAAAGCGCCAGCAATGGACAGATCGCCAAAACAGAAAAGTTTGCAGCCAATGTCGCAAAGTGTCGACAGACGACGCCAAAACGACATTAATAACTACTGTAATTAGTAAATATTAAAAAGCAAAACTACAATTTAGTCTCTAGTTAATGGTGACACTACACATCAAAAACAGCAAATATCACAAACCGCGATACACTAACCAGCTCCACATCGGTTGAGTGTCAATGAGTTAGTATCATTTTTTCTGCAGCTCTGAACATTAATATTTTCTGTTTTATCAGCAATTCTCTAGCATATGTGCACGGTGACAGCGATGCCATTCTTTATATTATAGTTATCGCAGCCATGTTGCAGGTATACCATGTAGAAACAGTGACTGTGAATACTTCTAATTCAGTCAGCTCAGTAATTTGCATTTCACTGAAAAACAAAAACTGAAAACTTTTGAAATACGTGAAATTCATTTAACTTTGTTATTTATAAAAGAAAAGCAACAAACGTTGTACGCTTTACAAAGTTCGCAAATGGCACGTCGGAGACGACAACAAAGTCTGTAAGCGACTGCTCGTGAAATTCTAAACCGACCAAAAGATGCGGTCTGCGGACAATGTGACCTCGATTACAAAACCAGAAACTGTGAAAAGCTACTTAGCGGCTCACCGGACACAGCGAGGAAGTCGTCGATGGTGGTAATGTCATCGACGGCGTCCATCAGCAGATGAACCTGTCTCTGCCACGCCTCCTTGAAGACATCCATGTTCTCCAGCGCGACCTTTGACCTCGGCCGAGCCGTCAGAACTCGAGCGGCGTTAATCACCTGCGGACAGAGGATCTCAAGCTGTGCGGCCGCAAGTCGAACCATCTTGATTCCTTCCTCGTTGGTCGACATTGAGCATGTGAGGTTGGCCACCTGACGACAAAACATACAGCGACAGTCAGTAATATGTCGTTTATGTTGCCATAACTGCAGCACGCCACACAATACAATGATAGGCCGTTTGTGTCTCTGAGTCTGCATATTAAAAATTATGTTTTTTATTAACAGGTCAATGTTAGTGATACAGCTAAACAAATAGACAGTGCATTCCAGCTGCATTTTAGCAAGATGCTGAGCGTATGAACTGTATTTTAAATTGTATTTTTAGACATCTTTATATCTCGAGTGTTTTATGTTCTTCTATGCTTCTTTGCATATAGTATTTCCGTTTATGTCTGTTCTGCTGCCTGTGTCCGTGTAAGTAACAATAATTTTTATTCTTCGGGAAACACACTAAGTTGACAAATTTAACGGTAGTAGAAAAAGAGCACGGAAAAAAATGAATTACTCGAGTAAAACAGATTAAACCCACAATCATAACAACGAAAGCTACGCAACTGTCTCCGCCTCCGAAATGACCTATATTGTGTCGGGTGGGGCGTTAAACTCTACTCACTCAGTCACTACGCAACTGTCTCCGCCTCCGAAATGACCTATATTGTGTCGGGTGGGGCGTTAAACTCTACTCACTCAGTCACTACGCAACTGTGTAAGGAAACAAGGTTGGCTTATTGCACAGCGCTGAGCACTACACTGGCAAGCAGTCAACAGACCGATTTTGTAATTTATTCATGTAAGTACAAACACATAGATATCGATGCTAAATATATCCTTCTATAG
>Ga0056115_1001719_pt1 | contig 10685 bp, 8 predicted proteins | sample WorMetOlspDAHAB1_FD_77007 | JGI IMG/M metagenome (GOLD analysis project Ga0056115, IMG submission 77007) | Marine gutless worms symbiont microbial communities from Max Planck institute for Marine Microbiology, Germany - Olavius sp. DAHAB.1 ... | reverse complement strand
CTCTAACTATGAAATTGCATACATAAATAGATTAGGAAATCGGTCCATTTTTGCTCGCGTAATACACCGTTAAAATGACAAAATTGTCTCAAAAAGGGGGATGTTGGTCTAAACGTCGCTGTTCCGTAATTACGATAAAAGAGATCGAAACTTACTAATACTTGTCGAAGTGGATCCCGCTTTTCCGCTCCGCTTAGAGCAAGTCGTTACCATCAGCAACGGTAACAACATCGACAGCGCTGGTGCGTGGCATTTATACGCTGTTTACCAGCGTCCGTTATCCGCAGCCGCAGCAGCATCGGGTAAGGCGAGTTTCGTAAGAAAAAAAACGTCCCGCGTTCGACATCATTGATTTGTATGAAGACAATTCTTCGTTAGTGGAACTAGGCATGCCATTCTGAGTTCTAGAGGTCATCGATCAAAGTTGGCAAGACGTTATTTTAACGCTGTTACTGCACGGTCGTCCATCGCCTTTACGTAAAACGCTGCTAACCTAATTGAACTGTACGCACAACCACGCCGCCATGTTGGAGGTATGCGTAGTAACATTACTTTACAAACCGAGTCGTTAATATCTGGAATTCATTACCATGCCATGTGTTAGCTCTCCGAAAGTTTCAACATTCAAATCACGGTTGAAAAACATGATCTTTCTTCCAAGTTGATAGCGTTCATTGTTTAGGGTGTGATTCCATGTTAGTTGTCTTTTTGTTATTATTTTATGTTATTATTGCACGTAGCTTTTGTGCGGTTTCTACAGTATATGCATCATGTGCGACTGTGGCAGTGTTAGTGGCCATCTTGGTTGATATGCTTTAATAAATTTTATTTGATTTGATTTGAAATGCCGAAATATGAAAATTATTGTGTCAATATTATCCTCAGACCGTGAGTTTCGACTGGATGCATTTCCACACACGACAGTGTGCAAACGTAGGTTACCCAAGTTTACGACATTACACTGCTTTAACATAGTATGCCGCCAACATGGCGGCTGTAACTATTGTCAATATCTCACCCCATGTATTTGATTGTCAGAATTGGTGTACTATACATGTCGATGGTTTGGTTTTAAAGTCGGTTAGTGAGGTTAGCAGTTTTTCTGTCGCTGTGAGGACAGTCTAGATTGTCTGTAGATTGTCGGCCTGTCTGTCCTTTGTTGTCTTTGCCATATTGTCTGATCTATTAATTTGTCTACCGTTGGCCGTTGTGTCTGAAAGTGTGACCGATACGCTGGTCAGCTGGGCAACGTGTAGTCACCAGTGTCTGTCGCTGTCTGTCGTACAGCATGTGACTGGCCTCGATAAGAGCGTGTCTGACCCTGGGCCACGCGAATGGACACTATAAATTGAGTTGGTGAGAATGTACATATATAGTTAGATTTGGGGAGAGAGATAGGTCTATCGGAGCGAGCTGACGTTTTATGTCAGTGGTATAACGGTATCGTTGCTCTGTGTGATCATGCATATTTCTGTATTGCGATATCGGTACGTTGTCTCTGTGTATAATTAATGAGCGTGCGTTTACTTATCTGAATTTATAGACTCTGTGTGAGCAAGTGTTGGTTACATTGGTACTCTGTGTGAGCTCGTATAATTGGATTTTGCTGTAAATAAAGCTTGTTTCGTTTATACATTTTAAAACACTTGTTCGTGTTAAAATTAATTTAAAATAAAGAATTTAATTCTTTAACAGAGAAGAAATATAACTACATATTAATATATACTCTATATTATTAAACATTCAGTAATCCTACCGCTGTTTATATAGCCCGGCTACGCATATCTGACATCGATCTTTGCATAATATCGTTGAGTACGACCCGTTGTGTATTTTTACATTATCAAAATCATCGTACCTATACAGTAAACAAAAGCTAAAAATCGACATACATTAAACGTAATAAAATTAATAGAGAAGACTTAATAGCATCAGAACACCAACTCGCGGAAAACGATATGTCAAAATTGAAATTACGGTACTAAAGTAAAATGATAAAATTAAAGCAGTACATTGTTACATTTGAACAAGGTACTTTCGTTTTATTTCCGTAGTTTTTTTTAAATCGGCATGTTTCGGTCAATCATCAGTTCATCATTCTGGCTTTCTGTCTATTGTTTTCTAAGAAGTTGCGGAAGAAATATCGTTAGCTTCTGTTATTTTTGCTTATATACATTTACGACTCAGTCATCGAACACTGCAACTCTTTTCGCATATACAGAATCCTCCTGAGCTGAGCATCCGAACGAAATTCCCGGCGGGCGAAAAAGTGTGCGTGACGTCGTCGTATAGACAGTGCTTGATAGTAGCGCGTTACTGTAACGCGTTACTTTTTCGAGTAACTACGAGAGTAACGCGTTACATGTTGCCTAACGTAACGCTTTCAGTAACTAGTTACTTTTTATAGAAACTAGTAACGCATATGATCTCCAAGTATGTTTGATTGACAGCATCACAGACAGCAGTTTTGCAAAAACAGCTCCAAAATTACCTATATTGTGTCGGGTTGGGCGTCAGACTCTACTCACTCAGTCAATCGGCGGATAGCGACTTGTGATTGGCTAAAACAGCTAAAACGTTTCACTGCAGTTTTGGCTGAAAACTGGCTTCGAAGCTGTTCTGTTTCGATTTCATTTCAACTGTGCGGACAGTTTAATCCCCAACCCAACGCACTGCGGATAAGTGGACACAGCTCCGGCCGAAATCTCAATCACGTTGACTGCAGCAGCAGTGCCGTTACAATAACGATATCAGAGAACACAGCAGTCCGTGCGTTAATTGTCTGCGCTGATTATTAACGAGAAAGTCCGGCGCTTCAATAAACTGTCGTTAATTGGTGGCGCCGGCGCGATCATTATTAAATGATGACTGGTTGTGAAACGTTTCGTACGGAATGGCACTGAGCATACGTAGGGGTGACAGTTGCGTCAGTCTGTGTGTGGCTAGGCCTGTCTATAATAAAACTATAGACTGACACCGAAACTTACACACACACACACACACACACACACACACACACATCTTCGTCCACCGGAAATTGGCAATGAAAATGTAAATGAATCAACATGCGGAAAAAGCTAACTGACCTTAACTACAATCATGCAGTAATCAAACAGTCGTAATACCTTTTCGCATATTTGACATGTTAACAGTTTGGTCGAAACGCCGTAGTTGACCATAAATTTGTTCTTCCATGTATTAACGACATCGTCTACTAGGGACACTAACACTTGTGGAAGTATTGTAGGCCTCATTCGGGTACGGCACAATGACAACGGAAAGTAGTATAATACGTGTGCATAACCGTAGCCCTACTACTAAACAGCACGCAATAGTGAGGATTCAACTAAAATTCGGTCGTATGTCCTACGTATCCAGAGAAAATCGTGCGAGACAACGTCGTTGCACCGTTTCTACGACTTCCTGTTGTCACTACGTCACCAATGCAAACACAGCGTCATCACTTCGATATCGTTCAGCTGGAAAAGTCTTGATTTGAGCGCTCGACGCAGCGCGAATACCAACGATTCAACGACGCCCGCGGTTGGATAGGGGGCGTTGAGGGCGTCGGCGTGTGACTGACGCGCTGTCCGAACGACGGGAAGACTGCAGGCGGAAATTGAGTGATGTGATTATGACAGACTCGTCACCATGCGAGACCTGCATATATTCACGTATACCTCCGTATCACTTGTTTCGCAACGGCGCTGATAAAGTGCAGGGCCTCACAGAGCCTATGCAGGCATTTATGGATTCCCGAAATATACGAACCCTAAACAGGTTAACCGCCCTATTTTCAACTGTAGACTATCCAGGTCATGACCTCGATGTCATGGTTTGATTTAATTTGTACTGCGTAACTATGTGACATTGTAATTTTTTTGTCTTTTTTGTCATTTGTACTATGTGTGCGACGTTTATATTAATATATAAATAAATAAATAGTATTAAACAGCGGACTAGGGCTACGTGTGGCTGGCTGTATGGATGCAGACCAAAGTCCGTGACTGTGGGCTTGGGACTGCCGCCTATAGCTATAGCTCTACGTCGGACCTGTCTGTGACGACAGCGCCGCTGAGGCGGAATATGCGACACTTGTGGCGGTGTATGAATGAACTATATCTATTTTTACCTTTTTACAGGGTGGTCCAAATAAGAGAAAGCCGTAGCGAATAATATCAAAAAATCATATTAAAACATGTCAATAAAGCTACCTTTTGAGTCATATTAGAGTATGAAAGAAGCAAAACTATTAAATATTCCATGCATGACCTAATTCACATCGCTGTTAATCACTGTGTTTGAAGCTGCAATATGTGTCAAATCATTGTGAATGATAGGACAGTCTAGCAGTGGATTTCATAGAATACTAAGGCCACTGATGCAAATACAGCGCTGACATCAATTACATTTTAGGACCCATAAAGCACCGTTGCGGATAACGAACAACAATTGCCCTTACAAACTGGGTCATGCATAGAATAGTTAATGCCAAGTTTTAATTTTATAGTACTTCTTTGATATTTTAAATTGACGAAAAATCTAATCTCACTCGCGTGTTTTAATACCATGCATATACATATAATATGATTTATAATTCGGTAGGGAGCTTACTTTTTGGAGCACCTTGCATAATATCCTATTCGACAGTACTGAATAACGCAATAGCATTAGGGGGCTCCATTAAAGCCCCCGATTATTTTTTGGAAGGGTAGCTACCCTGTACATTATGTGCTATCCAAAACCGTTTTGGTTTGGAGCCAAAAATTTGCAGTATGCAGTTCATTCTTTCCATGAGTATAACAGTTCTGGAAAACAGGGCACACGGCGCCATCTGGCGAATGAACAAAACACAAACCGGGAACAACGACACCGAACGTGCATGCAGTTCATTGAGTCAAACCGAACAGTCCGGACTTGAATGCGGTTGATGATGCCTTGCGGGGTGACCTTCGGCGAGTGGTCTAGGCAACCATCAACGAAGTTTCGCTTCAGTTGACGGAGTGAAACGAGCAATCATCGATGCATGGCAGAAACTGCCCGAGTCGTTTATCGACACGAAATCATCAGTGAATCGCAGAGTGCATAGTGCGGAATTAAACTGTAAAAGTTTAAAATCAATTTAATAGTGGTGATCTTGTAGATGCCGTTGCAGGCATAATCTTTCGCTGTTTATTGCGGCGTCGTCGTTGGAATTTAGTTGTCGTAACGCTGTTGGCTCTAAAATAATAATAAGTACGTGAGTCGACTCGGAACTTATACCCCAGCTTACTGTAAACAGAATAACGGTTACAAGAATACTACACCAAACGGGACACTGTTCAACATGCCTGCTATGACTGCTTAATATTTAAAAGTTGTGTTTTCTGCTTAATTGTTGCATTGAAGCGAGTTTCGTACGACGTGGGCATGGCAGCTTCTCGAGTTCGTGGGAAAACCGTCAAGTATCGACTCAAAACAGAACGGCAGCTTAATCAACAGCTGAGTCGACCGGACCGAGTTATATTTAGCATCTCTTCCCATAGCGATGCAGAATGCCGCCGGCGCCGGCGCTGTAGCATTCTGGCGCCGGCGCACGGAAAACGAACGGCGATGTTACGATGGAGCGGCTACCCGTTCACCGCATCTGGCAAACTTCTGCACGTAATCAAACGTCAACAAAGGGCCGCTCAAGCGCAGCGCACGCGTCGCATCCTAAACAGAACGTCAGAATGCTAGAGCGGTGCAAGAACTTGACAGACCAATCGTTTCGTTAAACAAATTGTTCAACTTCAGCTGATCATGGAGCACGCAGCTGCAACGTTCGGTCAGTTGTGTGTGTACGATGGTTGTTTGTAACAGAACACGTATAACGGACTTCAGCTGTATGGCGTATAGGCCCTCGGCACGCTACCGACTTGCTAAGCCGTTTGAATTATCACAATAATACTATAACCTCGGGAAGGCCAACAACATTTATAAATCTGGGTCTAGGCCCCTATATGAAATGTATTTTGCGGGTTGTCAATAGTTGAACACGTATGATCCAATTGTGTCTATAGGAGCTGGTTCTACTGCCCAAAAACTAAGCTAAAACTTATAAAATGCTGGAACGTTCAGGCCTCTGGGGCTGTGTGAGCAGAGATATCCACTGTCCAGTATCGCGACCGTGTTGTAACGTTGAATTGTAATATGGAGAGGCTTTGGAAAATGAACTACTATTTGTAGATTAAAATAATAATAATTATTATTTAATTGCTGTCATGTATACCGAAAAAGTTCTTGAAAACAGGCTAGCCCTGCCTATAATTCGTATGATTCAAATAATCCTGATTATTAAGACAAAACGCAGTAGGTCTATCAAATAAGAGCGGAAGGTGCCCTAGCTCCCTCCCACCGGCACTGCTGTGCATAAATAACAGGACTGGCGTTTTTTTTGTGTACTGAAAATTGTCTGTTGTGTGCAGTCCGTTATGTTTTCAACTCGCGTGGGTCACTTTCTGCACTAATTGGTAGACCTATTTTTGCATTTTGTCTTTATGTCGAAACAGCTAGGATTATTAAAATTATACGAATTATAGGTATACGGTACCTAGCCTTTTTGGAGAACTTTTTCGATATAAAAGGTCACAGCCAGAATCAATAGAACGAGAAAACAGCGGAAAAGTAACCCCCATTTTCCTCCTTTTCCTTTTTTCCTTTTTCTCCCCCGTTCTCTTCACCCCATCTTCTATCCCAATTCTCTTATCTCTTTGCTACCCTATCGTTTCCTTCACATTGTGCCTCTTCTTTCGCTTTCTCCTCCCTGCCACCCGTCCCGAAATCAAGATGGGGGATTTGGTTGAAATTTATTAAATTCTAACTTCTCTTGAAAGGACGAGGCAATTACAGCCCTGGTGTAGTCTCGGTCTGAATAGTGGTCCTGAGAAAACAAGTCGACGACAGTGTCTCCCTCTGTTGAATGAAAAGACGTCGACACTCCGTGTTTTCCCGTCATCTGCAACATTATACATCGAGTTGCAGTTGGAGCATAAAAGCACTCCGCCATGTTGGAGGTATGCTTATTGTGAACATGAACATTGTAGTGAGATAAAATGCGGAAATATGTGACGTTTTATGCGGAAGTAGTCGCAGACCGTGCATTTCGACTGGTGACTTAGGCCTAATTCCACACTCAGCAGTTTGCGTGTATGGGCTACACTTAGACTATGGTTAAGACGTTTTACACAGTGGTTTCACACTGCTGCAATAGAGTATACCTGCATGTACACAATGGCTACGGTAACAATTGTAGACATAATGATGCCACTGTCACCCCATGTCTACCGCACCGCAGGTGTATGAATTTACTAAGAAAGTATAGCCTACTTAGCCGAACAAGTCGCCTTTGATAAGTGTAAGTGAATATTAAGACACCGTTGTTGGAAGAGGTAATATTTTACATATAAACTGGTGTGACATTTTCCACACCACTGTCAAGAGTTGGCCCACCAGTTGCACATAATAAGCCCATTTCCTAATGTCATTTCAGCAATGATGTAACTACAAAGTGTATCAAACAAACTGGACTGGGAAATTTGGGTGATAATTCGGTCAAATCTTAACCAATTTGCTAAATTTTTCGCCATTACAAACATAAAGAAATTTTTTGAAAGATCTTATGTTGTAATTTTCATCACACGTTAAATCTATAGCTACGAAACCTCGTGAAAACAAACCTTCAGAAATTTACGTAAAGGCGACAAGGTGATTTTTTTTCGAAAATCGGTTAAGATTTGACCGAGCTATCACCAAATATTCCCAGTCCAGTTTTTTTGCGATACGGTGTAGATAGAATCTGATTCGGAATATGACAGTTGTAGTCCACCACGAGGTTCACATTGCTGGTAATTTATGTATCACTAAAATACTCTTGTGTTGAAATGTATAGGCGATGAGCCGCTGCCGCCGCCTGGACTTCTACCAGTTGTGTCGTCGCCTGGTTCACAGTCAGTATAACCGCTTCCTTCGATCGCTGTGAATTTTCGTGCATAGATAAATTCGTTAATTATTCTCCAGTTGCTGCTAAGTAAATAAGAAAGTAAAGGGATTTCAAAAGCCCAGCACACACGGACTTTGACCTGAGCTTCCTTACAGCTGCACGTATCCCTAGTCTGCCGTTTAAATGGTCTCCGCCTCCGTAATCCATGCAAATACGTGGATTTCGACTCATTTACCGACCCCGAGGGATGAAAGGCTGAGTTGGCCTGGTTGGCTGACCCATAGCGGAGAGTTTGCCGACAATTCAACCATAGATCGGGTGCAGGGTAGGGAAAGTCCGCTGGCAATAATACACCGACGTCCTAACCACTGAGCTACGCCGCCAACATTATTTTGTCACATAAACAGTAACAGTAAAATGTTGCTTATAAAAGCTTTGCAACCGGACTACCTTACCACATGGTTAACAAGACCCATCTTCATAGTACATATTATACTAACAGTATGTATATTAAACTGTCATAAATTTCATTCGAATGTGTTGCAGCAATAAAACCATATTTTGGTTACATGAAACCATAGATGTAAAAACATTTTTTACGTTTTTTTATTTTTTTTGTCACGTTTTTTGTGTTTTTAACGTTTTTATTTTGACAGAGTTTTTTTAATTTTTTTTCTCTAACACATGATCCAGACCGGGAAGACAGCATAGTAACAGTCGTTTCTGTATCGGCCAGCAACTGCAAGCACAAACCTTAGCTGCATCCATAAATTACTTATAAATTAATTACATCAAAACTCAGCCGAGTACTTCGAGTTCGACTTGTCTTGTATTTATGTTTAGGTAGGTTAGCCAGGGGTTGAACATAATGGACATTAACGTTTTTTATTCTATATTGAACGTTTTTTTACATCTATGCATGAAACCGCATTCTACCCCGCGTCATACTGGCGATCCTTGTGGTGCGGGAAGCACTTTGCCGACATAGTCAGATCATTTGACGTTCTGTGCCCTGTAGAGATTTCGCCGAGTTCCCGGAGCTGACGCCAGTCGAGTCGGAACTCCGAGCAACGTTGATGGACTCGATCCGGCAGGCGGGTGGAATTGGTCGCTACCGGCTTCGAAGTGCGACCGAGAGCGACGCCAGACTGAAGCAGCGACAGGCGGCCGCCGCTGCCGACGCTGCCGCCACGCATCATCCCGGAAGAGGCAGAGGCCGAGCGGGCGTCGGGCGTGGAGATCTGATGCGCGATCTTTCCGCTCAGCTGCAACTTCGAGGTCGCGCTGCTCCCATACGAACGGCCAGGCGCTGACAACCTTTCCCCGACAAACCTCACGACATTATATTCGACAAAAAACGCCAGAACGTGTACAGGGTGGCCCAAAAAAGTAACCGATCATCATTAAATTGTATTAAAACCCGTCATTAATGCTAGATTTTTCGTCAATTTCGACTGCAAAATGAGCTCAAGAATATAATTAGTATGCATTAAATATTCTATGTATGACCTGATTTTTGGCGTCATCAGTTGTTATGTTTGAAGCTTGCGATACGGGTAAAATCAATACATCTGATAAAATCATGTTTGAAAACCAGATAAAAAGTAGAAAATATGGAAATCAAAGAAACTTTTACATACATCTCCATCTAGAAGATCGTTTAGACATAGAATTCACAGCTTTCTGAGGAGAGCTGATGCCAGAGGAAGCGCTGACATCATATACCGTATGTGACGCATATCGCTAGTTTGCGGGTCAGCATAGTTATTGAGGTCAGAAAGAAGGTCACACACAGAATATCTAATACCAACGAAAAATATTATATGCTTGATTCATACTTTAATTTGACGAATAAATCTTATCTCATTCAAGGGCTTTAAAACGATTTAATACGATTTTTTTATCATTTGGTAGTGGCTTACTTTTTGGGCCACCCTGTAGTGTATATGAAACCTACACTTGCAATGCAGATCAATGCAAGTACCGATAGCCTTTAGTAGAACGTTATAGCGTTGACCACACAAACAGTTGCAAAATCAGAGCTAAAAAGTGCGGTATACAAGAAAAGTAAAAACAATATACTAAATGACACTAGATGCTTAAAAACTACGAAATAAGAAGTATGGAGGAGTAGACTATACATATCGACTACATGGAAGCTAGCCGTTAACAACAATGGAATATCATAGAACGGACTAAAAATGTAACTGGTGTACCAGAGGAAGGTTAGGGCTTCAATCCCACTGAATCTTCGAAAACTTTTTAGTTGTGTGTTTTCACAAAAAAATACTGTCCACACTCCGTTCATACTCATTTAATCCCAAATTTTCTATATGAAAACGTTAAAAATTATACACTAATTTCACATATTGCTCCAGCTTCTACGAAGTCCCCAGGCCCCCTACGAGGAATTCGCCCCTGGCCCCACTCCATAGCTTGGCCCCCTTTTAACATATTCCCGGATCCACCTCTCGTGAACCTCGTCCATTGTGAAATTCTGGGTATGACGTAAACCGTACTCCAGGTCTACTGATACACTGCTGAGGTATTCTACTTTAGATCACGTTTGACGGCTTATTATGCTAAAATATCAGCACTGACCTATATGTCTAACATACAACACTCATATCCCACAATAGACTTGGAAAAGTTGTTTCTGAAAACGGAGGCGTATGTTAACCGTCACAGCAATAATAGGTAGCTTTTAGCTAGTGGCCAGCATGCT
>Ga0056115_1001718_pt1 | contig 10687 bp, 8 predicted proteins | sample WorMetOlspDAHAB1_FD_77007 | JGI IMG/M metagenome (GOLD analysis project Ga0056115, IMG submission 77007) | Marine gutless worms symbiont microbial communities from Max Planck institute for Marine Microbiology, Germany - Olavius sp. DAHAB.1 ... | reverse complement strand
CTATAAGGTCATGGACATCTTATCCAGTTCCATGAACATGGTGCGGGGAACTATAACAATTTTAAATCCCATGCGCAACGAGATAAACATCGAGGTGGCCCACGGACTGCCGCGCAATGCCTTGCAGCGGGTAAAATACAAATTGGGAGAAGGCATTACCGGCCGGGTAATTGAAACCGGCAAGGCGGTGGCCATACCCAAAATCAGCGAGGAGCCGCTCTTTCTGGACCGCACCGGATCCCGCAAAAAGAAAAAGGGCCAGGATCATTCCTTCATCTGCGTGCCGGTGATAAAGGGCAAGCAGGTTATCGGGGCCCTGAGCGTCGACCGGCCTTTTGACAAATCCTATTCCTTAAAAAGTGGGCAAAAACTGCTTTCAGTAGTTGCCACCATGCTGGCCAGCCATGTGATCAAGCTTGAGACAATCCGCCTGGAAAAAGAACGGTTAAAAGAGGAAAACCGGCGCCTGCAGAATGTGCTCAAAGATAAATACAGCATCGGAAACATTATCGGCAACAGCAACAAAATGCGCGAAGTATTTCAAATGATTTCGCAGGTGTCCAAAAGTAACGCCACAGTTCTGATCCGGGGGGAAAGCGGCACGGGCAAGGAGCTTGTGGCCAACTCTATCCATTATAACAGCACCCGGGAAAAGAATTCGTTTATCAAAGTCAATTGTGCGGCGTTGCCGACCACCCTCATCGAAAGCGAACTTTTCGGGCATGAGAAAGGCTCATTTACCGGTGCCATCAAGCAGAAAATCGGAAAATTCGAACTGGCCCACAAAGGCACCATTTTTTTAGATGAAATCGGATCAATTGATTTGGGAGTGCAGGCCAATTTGCTGCGGATCCTGCAGGAGAAAGAATTCGAACGGGTGGGGGGGCAGCGCACCATCAAGACCGATGTCAGGATAATCGCCGCGACCAACAAGAACCTGGAGCGTTCTGTGGAAGAGGAAACCTTCCGGGGTGATCTATATTATCGGTTGAATGTGTTTCCGATCTATTTGCCGCCGTTGCGAGAGCGCAAGACCGATATCCTGCTGTTGGCCGATTTTTTCCTGGAGAAATATGCCGCCGAAAACAGCAAAGACATCAAGCGTTTTTCAACCCCGGCCATTGATATGCTGATGGAATACCATTGGCCCGGCAATGTGCGGGAACTGGAAAACTGCATTGAGCGAGCCGTATTGCTGTGCGAGGAGGGCGTTATTCACAGTTATCACCTGCCGCCAACCCTGCAGACCGGCAAAGAATCCGATACCGTGCCGGCTCTGTCTCTGGAAGATGCCATTGCCAATCTGGAGCGGGAAATGATTATCGATGCCCTGAAAAACACCCGGGGCAACATTACGATAGCGGCCAAGATACTTCAAACCACCGTCAGGAAATTTGCCTACAAGGCGCAGAAGTATGGGGTCGAATATAAGAACTATCGCTAAAATTGGTTTCAGAAGCCTCATTTTTTGGGCGTCCGCGGCGGACTGACGATGGCTTCGCCATCCACGACCGTCTTGTTCGCCTGATTGATGCAATACGTTTTCAGACGAACTTTTTTTTTGTCGGCCATGATTTCGGCCACCTCGACAATCGCGGTGACGGTGTCCCCGATTTTGACCGGTGCCAGAAAACTGACTTCCTGGCGCATGTAGATTGTCCCGGGGCCCGGTAGCATCGTGCCGATGACGGTAGATATGAAGCTGGCCGACAGCATGCCGTGAGCAATACGAGTTTTAAAGTAGGTACCCTTGGCATAGTCTTCGTTGACATGGGCCGGGTTGAGATCGCCGGTGACACCGGCAAATAAATAAACGTCGGACTCGGCAATGGTTTTGGCAAACTTGGCCGTGTCTCCCACCTTCAGTTCATCAATGGTTTTTCCAGTCATGTGGTGCATACCTGCCTGGTTTTGATAGGTTCATAAAAATTCGAATACAATTTTCAGGTTTGCGTGCAGTTTATCAAAATCAATTTATTTGTCAAAGTAACCTTGAATATTAAATTGAACTTTTGTGGATGTCGTTGCACCTCCGGCATTTTTGAGGGTAACTACATCTGTCTATTCTGGCCACAAAATCAACAAAATGTCATTTTCGTGTGAGTTAAATCGCCAATTTTTTGGCCACAAGATCAACAGTTCATTTAAGAATTATTTAAATGCTTCTAACAATATCGTATGACTTGACAATAGTCTTATAAGTTTAATTAAGCAATTGAGCTTGACAATGTAAAGCGCAATACTTTATGCATTATTCCATGTGGCTTACCAACGCGGGCCGTTACAAAGAGAATCATATTTCTAACAAGATTTAGAATTTCAGAGATGTTAAATTCACCGGGGAGGTGTATATGGGAAATCCGGCAATAGAACACAATAAATTTTTTGACCTGACCGGAAAAAAAGCCCTGGTTACCGGTGCCGGGCGGGGAATCGGCAAGGCGGTTGCCCTGGGGCTGGCGCGCGCCGGGGCTGATATCGGGCTGGTGGCGCGAACCGAATCCGAACTGAATGCCGTGGCCGGACTGGTCAAAGAAATTGGTCGCCAGGCAGTGGTTGCGGCCGCAGATCTGACTGCAACGGCTGATATTCCTGCGCTGGTCGGCGGATTGGCCGGGGAACTTGACGGCATCGATATCCTGGTAAACAATGCGGGGACCAACATCCCCCAGGATTCGGTTGATGTCACGGAAGCCGCCTGGGACAGTGTCTTGTCCATCAACCTCAAATCTTGCTTTTTTATGGCCCAGGCAGTTGGCAAGGTGATGATAAAACAGGGGCGGGGGGGGCGGATCATCAATATGACCTCCCAGACCGGTTCGGTCGCTTTGATAAAGCGAGCTGCCTATTGTGCCTCCAAGGCCGGCTTAAACCTTGTTACCAAGGTCCTGGCAATGGAATGGGGGCCCCACGAAATTCTGGTCAATGCCGTTGCGCCTACTTTTGTGGAGACCGAGATGACCAAGCCTTTTCTGGCGGATCCCCAATTCAGGGAATACGCCCTGGCTAAAAACGTCCTGAAACGATTTGGAACCCCCGACGATGTGGCCGGGGCGGTAACTTATTTGGCTTCGCCGGCTGCGAATCTGATCACGGGGCATATCCTGTTGGTAGATGCTGGGTGGACGGCGCACTAGAACGAATTGAAGATTGAAAATTAATCATTTATGGATGTCGCTTCACTCCGTCCATTATAAAATGGGAAAAATTCGTTCTTTTGATGCCTGAGCAGTCGGATTGAAGTCATAATCTCAGGAGTAGTGAGGTGATGGAGTAATTAAGAATGGATTACCGGGATAGGGTGGTAAGGGTCAGAGACAGGAGGGGTGAATAATGAAAGAGGTAAATACGGCGCTGCTGAAGCCTTGAAACGGAAACGGGACAGCCGGCTTTATGCCAGGCTGAGAATTTTTAGATCTGAAAACACAGGAGGAGACACTGCCTAGTTACCTCAAGAACGCCAAACCGCGCCTCAAGGAAGATCTTTCGGCAGTCCGGGTTATTGTCAATGATATTCTGGAAAGCGTTCAGGCCGAAGGTGAAGCGGCCGTTCGACGATTTTCCTTGAAATTCGATAGCTGGGCCCCGGACAATTTTAAGATCAGCCCGGATGAAATCAAAGGCGCCAGGTCCAAATTGCCGACTACCATGGCCGACGATATTGACTACTGCCAGACCCAGATCTGCAATTTTGCCAAGGCCCAAATGAAGCGTCTGGTTGATTTCGAAGAAGAGACCCTTCCCGGTGTCTTCCTCGGGCAAAAAGTGATTCCCATAGCTTCATCGGGCTCATATGTGCCGGGTGGCCGGTATCCGATGCTGGCGTCGGCTCACATGACCGTGATAACGCCCAAAGTTGCCGGCGTCTCCCGGGTTGTGGCCAGTACGCCGCCGGTCAAAGGTGAGGGGATTTATCCGGCAACTCTTTATTCCATGGTCGCCGGCGGTGCGGATTAAATTTACTGCATGGGCGGTGTTCAGGCCCTGGCCGCCCTGGCCTAAGGTATCGAGGGGCTGGATCCGGTTGATGTGGTCGTCGGTGCCGGGAACAAATTCGTGGCCGAAGCCAAACGGCAGCTTTTCGGCGACGTGGGCATCGACTTGCTGGCCGGGGCGACCGAGATTCTGGTTATCTGCGATGACACGGCCGACCCCTATATTGTAGCGGCCGATATTCTGGGTCAGGCCGAGCATGATCCCAATTCGCGCCAGTGTCTGATTTCGCTTTCCAAGGCAACTGCCGAAAAGACTATGGCCGAAATCGATGAGCAGCTCAAATCTATGCCTACCCGGGAAATTGCGGCTGTGTCCTGGGGCGACAATGGTGAGGTGATCGTGGTGGATTCGCCGGAAGAAGCGGTGGCATTGAGCGACGAATGGGCACCCGAGCATCTGGAAGTACAGACTGCTGACTGGCGGTATTATCTGGACAACTGCACCAACTACGGCTCCATGTTTTGCGGAGAGGAGACCACCGTCAGCTACGGCGACAAAACGATCGGCACCAATCACGTCCTGCCCACCCTGCGGGCGGCGCGCTACACCGGTGGCCTTTCGGTCGGCAAGTTTGTCAAGACCCTAACCTATCAATACGCTACAAAAGAGGCCTCGCTGGAGATCGCAAAAGTCTGCGAGCGGGCCTGCAACTACGAGAACATGCTGGCCCACGGCATCAGCTGCAGGGTCAGGATTGAAAAATATGGTAAGAAACAGTAAAAATTCTGCCTCGCTAAATTTCCCGCAAGGAGCCTGTTTATCGGGGTAAACCGTTAGGATAGGTATCGGGCGCGAATTTATTCTTCATCGCTATAAAACATTTTGTCCATAAAAAATGGATCGTCGAAATGACGCTTGCCCACGAAGGCCACTGCATGACGGCCCCACTGCCGCATGGCTCCAGGAGAAAGAACGCCCGTCGGCCACAGGATAAATCTTTCCAACCTTTCGCTGCCGGGGACTATACTGTTCTGACCGAACATACTCTTATTGGCGTGAGTCGAATAGGGAAGACTTTGAAGTCGGCCATAATCCGCAAGTGAATACACCGTTGATGCGGACTGCGAGTCACGGGATGAAGGATATAGGTGCTGAACGTAATGGGTTCGACTTTCCATGGAGACGGTCATGCGATTTTCCAAGTGGTTCACATCCGGGGCCTTAAGAATCAAAGGCGGTTCCGCATAATCAATCTTTTCACGAATCTGCAGTCGATTCGTGGGGTAAGCCTTGTAATAGCAGCCGCAGTTATGCATCGTTTCATAAAGAAGCGGTTCGTTATTTCGGTCTAAAGTGACACGATAGTTCAAACCGTCCAGAAATCCGCCATAAATGTCAAAAGCGTCCTCCTTGGGACGGGAGGGGAACCAGATGATGTAGTTCAGTTGGGAAAGAATATCTTTGCCGAAACGCGTAAAGGATAACAGGGTGTATGTCATCGGTTGAGCGGTATCGACCTCCAGAACATCTTTGCCGGTCCAAGTCGGAGTTCCGATCCGATCATCGTCTCCCTGGAATTGAATTTCCCAGACCGGAGCATACCTTCGGTAAATTGCGTTTAAGTTCTCACGCGAAAATACGGGGATGCCCAGTGCATCATAACCGGTTGGTTCGAGAGCTTGACGGTCTGACGATTTATCGATTTTCCTGGCTGGAAAGTAGCGAAGGCTTCGCCAGTTGACGGGAGGTTCACGAGAGAATTTTTTATAGGCAGTTTCGTGCCAGTTGGTCACCCCGCTATAGATAAACATACTGGTAAATGGATAAATGCCAAAAAATCGGCGAAGTCCAATATACTCGTCGGGTACTGTAATATTTCTTATTAATCCCTCCTGATTGCTTACACTCTGAAAATCGGCGGTCTTCATAAGGTTACCACAGGTTTTAACCTTGCTGTAAATGCTGGTTCTTCCGTTGATTGTATCCAGGGCAGCAATAGCTGAATCGGGCAGGTTGTCAATTTCAAATTTGCGGGCATCCTGATCCAAGACTTGCATGCGGTTCGTCCATGCATCAAAGGCGGTTTGGTTGTCAACCGCTTCGCGGAAGGAGGCAATAAATCGATTCGCTCTTAGGTATGGATACTTTTTTATCCGGAAATTACCTGAGTCAAGGACCCCAGCTTGCTTGGTTCGCATATCAAGTGATGCAAAAAAATCCGCACAAGTACCGAGCGGCCCGGCTTCACCAAGGCGGTCCGATTGGGAGGGCGTCGGTATCGTTGCGCAGCCGACTAATAAATGAGCAGATAAACAGGATACGAAAATGACTTGAAAGACTAAACAGCGTAATCTGTCCATACTCAATTTTTTTCCTCAAATCGTTAAGTACAGTGCAAGAGGGATTAGTGCAACTAACACAGTGACTGCCAAACCGAGATTACTTGGCTTAATTAGTACTGCCTGGAGTGGTTTGTTTGGATTGTAATAGACAGACATCTCATTCCCTGGCCTTACTTCAATTCGACTAAGTTGCTTCTGAAGAACGAATCTTGCGTTGTGGCTCACTACCAATACCCACGGCGAAACCTTTTTGCCTTGATAGGTTTTGCCATCAACCTGATATTCGTAAATCGCATCTACCGCGTACGATTTATCCGCCGGATCGCATTCAAATCCTGCAACGTGTTCCATCCGCGAATGCAAAAGTTTTCCTCGCGTTTTCGACCACGCTTTCATTCGAAGCTGATAACGTACTGAAAACGCACACATCACCAGAAAGTATAACGTGAATATCAGCAACATCGACTCTGCGTCGCCGCCCATTGCCTTGGTTATAATTTCTCCTAGTTGCTCCATGGCGTCTTTTGGTTGTGTCGTCTAATAATCTTCCTTTTCTTTATGTGCCGGGTTGCTCACGAAGCAGGATCGTCTTCAACTCATCTAGAAAAGGGGCATGTGACTGATTTTTTAGCGTTCGTTCAACCGTCCACTCCTTGTTTGCGGTCCCTCCAGCATTTACAATAAGAAGCGCAGCCTCAAAATGGTTCTTAGCGATAGCAATATCTAGCGGGTACTGACCGATATTGTTGCTCATAAGAAGTAATTTTTTAGCATTTTCCACTTCATAAGCCGGATCAAATAGAAGTGCGTTTAATAGCGCAACCTGATTTGTAGCGGCGGCGTGATGCAGACATGTTTGATCTTTTGCATCCAAAAGGCCACGAGCACCAAGATCTTTCGCCAGGTTATAAAGAGGTAAATCACCTCGCCGACATGCCCCGAGTTTCATTATAGATTGCGAAGGGTCGGCACCGGTTGCAACCAATAACTTAACACCGTCTAATACGTTTTTACTATCGGAAAACGCCAGGACGTCCAAAGGCAACGGATTTTTGGCAACTCCATAATCAATGGAAGCCCGCATGTTGGGATCTGCACCAGCATCAAGCAGTGCCTTAATTACTGGTATATCTGCTGTATTTGCAGCGACCACCAGAAAAGGCACGCGGTTATCGAAGATTCCAGTATTGGGATTGGCGCCTCCCGCCAGTGCATCCTGCACATCTTTAATATTCGATACTGACCCTAACCTAAAAGCATGTTCCAGTTTAACCTGATTCGGTTCGTCTATTGAGCGTTTGAATTGAATTATTTGATTATGCAATCCTTCAAATGCACCATGAGTCGCGGCAATCGTCACGTGACCAACAATGGTAACCATCAAATATATATAAACCCATCTGAACGCTCTTGCGTTGCCCTTTAACAGTTGAAACAGTGACCCTATCAGGATAATACCATGCAAAGGTCCCGATACATAGATGAGCAACAGTAAAAGAAAAAACCAAAACCCCAGGCTGGTATCGCCATGGGCTTGGCTGGCACCAAAAAACAGAGCAAGGGATATGACACTTATCGCCAAAGTCAGCCATGTTAGGCGGTAAAAGAATTTAGTCCCTGTTTTGTTTGCCATAGTAATCTCCATTTTCAGATCTGAACACCGGGTAGCCAGGACTCATTTCCGACCCCAAGCCCCTCGAATCCACGCGAAAGGATTTAATATTCCCTATAATCCTTGAAAATACCTTTTACACCTTTCCGGTGTCCTACTTTTACAACCCAGACGGTAGGGCGCTTGGATGGAGTTGCCATAATATCACCTCCCTTAGTAGCTATGACACTATAGGGCCAAAACGTCTTGCTGCCAAGGTTGGAATAGGGAACGCCAAGCATCACCTAGACCAAAAGCCGTCAGGCTTTTGGGATGCGCAGCCCGCCCGAGGCGGATGCTGCGTGTTGTGGGGGCTATGGGTTAGTATCACCCGGCCATCCGATTAGCTCAATCTCGGTGTTTTATCATTGATTTGCATACTTTGAAAAATGAATCAGGATCATCTGGTGTAAAATGTATAAATCGTGCAAAAAAAGATCTTGTTTCAATCAGCACATGACGATTAAACGCTGCCCAATCAAGAAATAATCCCCAAAACCATGCTGTAAATTTAGATCCTTTTTTCCTTTTGAAGGCGGAAGGAACAACTTTAAGATCTACGATTTTATTTGCTGGAATAGTCAGTTTCTTAAGAAATATCCAGAATCTGAGTTCTAAGCGGTCGCTATATATACGATACTCTTGCCATAGACTTCGTGCGGACGCTCTAGAGATATATAATAAATCTTTTCTTTTTGCTTTCATGTCTATCCCAATTCTCTGAGATCGTTTGAGCTAACCCGCCGGCCACGATATTTTCCGACTTGTACTGAATCTTAGGCAAAACCGCATAGAATTTCCGGTCAGGTTCAGCGATCTGCTATCCGAAGATTTGATGCAGCCTACCACACCGATGCCCAGTAAATTATTTCCTTTCTTGCTTGGCTGACTGCAATTCCAGCAGTTTTCCCATGATTCCAATAGGATTTGTTCTTTTTTAAATGAAGCAAAAAAATCTCATAGCCAATAGGAAGAGGACCTATCTGGTATTCGTCGGTAAGCTCCCCTCTGGACACTGTGTAGAACATCAATGGTGGCGCGAAGTAACTCTTCTCCTGAAATTTCGTAACATTATCCTTCCCCAAATGATCCAGAATCAATTTCGCCGTGTTGCGATGTTTCTGGACTATCGAGTCGAACTCTCTTTCCGGCATTTGCATTCTCAATTCGATAGTTGTCCCGCCCTGCATCAATCCTGCGCGATAGTAAAACTTTATGTTTTTCGCTTCGTCTGGAATCTCGGCGGGGAAGTGTTCAACAATATTTTTTGTTTCCCACCTGAATTTGAGTATCGGTTGATACGCATATTTGGTCGTGACTGGCACTATTGCGAACCCGCAACGACTTATGAAAAGGGCAATGATTGAAAAAACCAAAACTACAAGAACAATTGAGCCGATTGCTTTTTTAAAATTTTTCTTCATCCTGTGTTTGCTAACGCTAAGGCTGAATATCGCCGCAACCAGAATTGCGCCCACACCTTAACCTGGACTTGATCCCCCACTTGAACGAATTCGCCTGATTTATAAGCAGCCTTCGGATACTTGTCATTTGACGGTGGACGATCCTTTAATCCAAGGATAACCTCTAAGCATTCACTATCCCGAACAATCTCTTGCCCTTCGTGAAAATACTCATAGACCTCTTCACTATAGCCGTCACTACCCCCTTTATCCTTGAGAAACAAGTAATCGCCATAACCATTTTTGGCAAAGACACAAACCGGACATTGGACAATTTCCTCAATTTGCCTTGGTGTCTTTTCAATCTCAAGTTTCCACTCGCAATTCTCGCCCATGAAGAATTCAACCCCTTTTTCTTGGGCATCCCTGAGCGTTTTTGGAAGTAAATTATTCATCGCTCTGTCCTCTGTCGAACGCCTTTCTTTCCTTTTTCAATGAAGACGGCCTTATTATCTGGGACCAACCATAAACCTAAGAAATCTTTTCTCATTTATTTAAGCAACATAACCTTTAGGGTTTAATCCGTCGTCCCGGGCTAATGTAGAATATATCAGGTATGTCTGTAAAAGTCAAAAATTATAGATGGTTACGTAATGGTGAGCATAGAGGGATGATACATAAAACTATGTTGAACTGAGCCGAGGTGTTCAGGAAGCATGAGTGGCAAAAAAGTATTTTCACCTATTTCTATGGGGATAGTAAAATGGACCATTCGATGGTCATTTTCGGTTTTTGGTAAAGTGTATTGTTACAAAGCTATAAAGTTACCTCGCCCAAATACGATTTTAACCGGTATCCTTAAAATTTTCGGGGAAATGTCTTTCACATTAGCAAATTGCAATAAAATCGTGTCTGTATTCAACCAGCTCTGTTGGCTTTTGCCATATGCATATGCTCTGTAGCTGCTCCATTTATAGTCTGCAACCCGCCTAACCATTCCGGCTCTCAGTGGATTACGGTGAATATAGTAAGAAAGCCGCAATAGATAGGCGTCCCTATCCCGATAAGTCCTCTTTTTCAGTTTATTGGCGCTGCAGAACAAGTTGTATGGTTCGTGCCTTTCCCTCCTCAACGACTACCTTTTTTTCCGCATAGGCTTTGTCGTGACTTCCTTTCACGATGTACTCTCCTGCAGGCACGGTAAACGTATACTCCGCTTCCCAGCCTGAAGACTTTACTTTCTCCAACCTTGCCTTCCCAAACTCATCTGAACCCTGCCGGTAGATGCCAAAATATGACGGCTGCAGCTCACCCCCCTCCGATAATACAGCCGTAACCTTCACGCGGCCGGCATG
>Ga0056115_1001717_pt1 | contig 10691 bp, 10 predicted proteins | sample WorMetOlspDAHAB1_FD_77007 | JGI IMG/M metagenome (GOLD analysis project Ga0056115, IMG submission 77007) | Marine gutless worms symbiont microbial communities from Max Planck institute for Marine Microbiology, Germany - Olavius sp. DAHAB.1 ... | reverse complement strand
GGCTGACCTAGTTGGCTGACCCGCAGCTGACAGAATACCCACAGAAAGGTCACCTGTCAACCACAGGTTAGTGAAAGTCCACTGGCTACGCCGCTAACACGCTTGGTGCGGATATCAGTCGAAGTTTAACGTTTGTCAGTTTTTGGCCAACAGCGTTTTGCGTTCGTTCTTCAGGTCGGGTTTAACAAAGGCGACGGCGTGATCGGCTATCTTCACCCGTATTCCATGTCGTCGGCCGTGCTCAATATGCAGTCAAACACGAACGTCGGAGTCGGAGGTCGCTGGATATACCGCGTTGACGAAAATCTCGCTAATGCCCAAACTTGTGGCAAGTATTGAAGAACTCGATAAATTTTGCCGTTTTGGTGACTGCAGTGGCAGCGCAGCGACTCAGTTGCAGATGCAACAGTCTGGAGTATACCGCGACCAGACTATATCGTTATCCACATACCATACAGGGGTACGGGGTATTAACCGGTCTAGGACAGAATATACCGACATTTTATACCCCTATACAAAATTAACCTACTTAATGTACATGTACTTTTGCCTCTGGGTTGGGGTCAGGGTTAGGGCTAACCCTAAATCTAGCCTTAGCTCTAACCTAATTCTTATAGGCTACTGGTTTATATCTCGGTGTATATTCTGATATTCTGGTCGGGGGTATTCTCTGGCCTGTCACACAGGTTCGAACTTTAACGTGTGGTTGTTGCAGTCAGCTGCTGTTTGCGATATATGTCTCTGACATTACAACAGATTCATTAAAATTCGCTTTTGTTTGGCAAATATGCATTTTTCAATTGACAAAATGTGCAGACGTCGATGAGTGTGCCGTGAACAACGGAGGTTGTCACTCTCTGGCCACTTGCAGAAACACAGCTGGAAGTTTCACGTGCACCTGCCGATCAGGATACACTGGAAATGGGTTCACCTGTTCAGGTAAGATTGTATAAAATCGCATCGACTGTCACGCACTCACGTTGATCATGAATATTTTGGACCGGATACTCTATAGGAGTAATATGTCGTTACTATGACTTTGGCGTTGTGTGTGCTTATTGTCAATATCCATCTAACTGACAAATCGATAAACGGTGTATTTGGTGTATTTAGCCTTAAAATGGGACATGCACATGGTGGCAATAATTGTAATGATTTTTCTAATAAACAGCTGACGAAATTTCGTCTATTATTTGTTGATTCCGGATTTCTATCACGCCCCTTAAATTTATATGCAACATCGCGTTTCGTTCCCGTCCTTCACAGGATGGACACCGTGACAGACACAACAGACCAAAGGACAAAAGAACGTGTCCGCTTGTCCGTTAGATGGCGTTCGACACTTACTACACATTTTTTCCTGATACTACAGGGATGGATTTGTTTTGCGCGCGCTTCGCAACACCCTCAGCAGCCAAACTGTCTACCACAGAGTTGAACATGGCTCGGTTAATGGTTCAGGTCGGATTGAGTCTGATTGACAAAATGGTCATTTTTTGTGCGTCAGGTCGGGTCCACTGATAAAAAATTGCGGATTCTGCCGTATACCAAGTTTTTGCTAATTTCTGCAGACTTCAGTGAATTTCATAAAATTTTGTACTCTGTATGGCAATGGGTCGGATGGCAAGGAACTTAAAATTGGTGTACCAGGTTGGGTCGAGTTAGTTCAAGTAATTAGGACTCGAGTCCATGGGTGGTCCACCACAGCCCGTTTCTGCGTGGTCATTCTATTGTTTGAGGAGGGTGTGGTGGGCCATTCGAGGGCTCGCCGGTATACAGGTTTGTGCTTTTGCTGCTTTAAACGTCAGCACTCCTATTTGTCGCAGATGATAAACTGCTCAAAATAGGTCCTACAACACAATGACTTTTTTGAGTTTTACGTGACATCTTGCGTTTGTCCAGATATCAACGAGTGTACAACGAACAACGGAGGATGTCATTCGAGAGCCACTTGCAGAAACACTGCCGGCAGTTTCACGTGCACCTGCCGATCAGGCTACACCGGATATGGATTCTACTGCTCAGGTAGAGTTTTATGAACACTGGAAATTTAGACCAAAGACGTTACTTTCATACCTTGGCTAGATGTTTACAATAAAAAATAGTAGTCTGCTCGTATATGTTCTGAATGTGCTAGAAATGGGTAGACCGATAGCACTGCCAGAAATGATGCAGATTAGCAAGTAAATGTAGGTCAAACATGAATTAAGTTTAGTTATTCGATGATATTTGTTTCGTAAACAAAGTGTCTTCTAGTGGTTTGGAATACATGCCGGAGCACACGTACACGATTATCCATCGTTCGTGATTTCAAACAGAAACTTGCAAAGTTAAATTGAGATTTAAAAACGTACACCGCTGTCCATTGCACATAATGTTTAAGCGAAAAAGAGCACTGTTTGGACACGCGTTTGAGATAAGACAATCTCTTGGAATTGTCAACAGAACGAAGAATGTTAGGGAAAAGATTTTTATATCGACAGCAGGCCGACAAGATAATATTGAGCTACGGAGAAAAAACGATTTGCAGAAGATGTGGTCTGCCTGCTTTAAAGCTGCCGTAAAGCAGAATACGACAAGATGAAGTTCACCGTTCACGTGTTGCACAAAACTATGCGTTCTGCAGGAGACAAGCGAAAAAAAGGTTTACAACAGCGCCTCTGAAGTTACGACCTTATGGCGCTATACAAATATGCTTATTATTATTATTATTATTATAAAACATTCGGATGTTCGGCAATTGTGCTTGTTGTGACATTTGTCATGTCTGCACAGATGTCAACGAGTGTGCACTGAACAACGGAGGATGTCACTCGCGAGCCACATGCAGAAACACTGTAGGCAGTAGGAGGTGTACCTGCCACGCGGGATACACCGGAAATGGATTAATCTGCAGGGGTAGGCCGACACAAATAGATTCTACTAGATTCAAATCACTGCAGACAATATCAGTCATTCATCAATTTCCTTACAACGGGTGCTCTGTGTTGACACTTTTTCTGGTATATGCGATACGGTCGATTTTCAGTGTTATTTTCTACGCCTCTTCAAGCATATGCGTTGCCGGGCGTTGGCTCAGGGCTTGACAGCTTTAGATTAAACCCAGCTTTTCACTGTCAAGTGTTGTAAGAGGGGACAAAACCGGGAACTCATGCTATTAGACTGGAAACGGGGACATCCCCTTCCGCAGTCTTGTTATTGCGCCCCCTAGTGTATTCATTAATATAATATTTTGCTTCCGTTTTTGGGAGACTTGTTCTCCTACTCGGGCTTCTTTCAAGAAATTCTGATCAGCCTCTGTGTGCTCTAGTAGAGACGTAGCTCTAGATCCTGACGTCGAAGCCGTTTTTTTCTGTATTTATCGTTTTTTTGAGTTCAATGATTTGTTCTGTGTTATTTTAGTGTATTTTATGTACATTTGGTTTCTGTCAGTGTCTTTTTATTCATTGTGATTAGTGCCTCCGTAACGACAAACGTTCATTTTTGTTACATTTTCGGACGGGGAATTCTACTCACTTATGCTTTTTGTGCGTGTGCATTACGTTCATTATAATTATTACGATATCAATTCCGCGACTTTGGCAAGATGCACAATGTGAAATATCTATAAGGACGCACAGTAAACAGTCGCAGCGATTTGTAACGTCAACTTGTGACCTATGTGCTCTGATTTTACCTGATGTTGGCGCTACGTGAATCATCTACTTACATACGTACTTTAATTTTGAGTATTCCGTTTTCGAGAACCAGTCCATTGACTCTTTTGTGGCGACACAGACGTAAACGAGTGTGCAGCAAACAACGGAGGTTGTGACTCAAGTGCCATCTGCACAAACACAGCCGGGAGTTTCACATGCTTCTGCAGATCAGGATACACCGGAAATGGATTCACATGCACAGGTAAATCATCTCTTAGATTTCATGCACGGTGCTGAAGCATACCATTTGCATGTAACATTTTTTCCCACTTACGCTCTATGTTTGTAATTACGGGCATTACTACACTTACATTCAGATCATTCCCAGTGAAGCGATTACTCCGCTAATGAGTTTCGGTGCATTTGGTGACATTTTTGGCGTTTATGTACAGATGTCAACGAGTGTGCAGTGAACAACGGAGGTTGTGACTCTAGTGCAATCTGCACAAACACTGTCGGAAGTTTCACATGCGTCTGCCGATCAGGCTACACCGGAAATGGATTCACCTGTGCAGGTGATTATCCTGTCTTGGATGTCAGCACCCAACTAGCGAAATGTTCTTTTTAGGATGTATTGTTTTATGTATTAAGCACCGAGTCTCAATGTGTGAGAACTGATTGATTCGTGTATCCGTTTAAAGGCTCGCGGAACGTATTGTTCAATCTTTTTTGTCTTGAAACAGAATTTCACATGCGTGCTTGCGCACGAATTCATGCATGTACATGGTAACTACATGTTGGACATAATTTTAAAGGAAGCCAACACTCCGTGAGCATGTGTTTGAATAATTGACATAAATTTAAATGTTCATTGCTGAAGTAACTACTGACGTGGTGTGTGACATACAAACAAACACACGCAAACAGATTATCTGGAACACCGCAATTCTCAGACAGAATGTGTAAGTTATACATGGTTGTATATATTGAGTTAGATAGGCCAGTATTTTCGAAACTAGTTCGAAACGGGCTCCATGATGTACGAAACACTTCGTCACGCTTAATTCACTTTATGCCAACAGCATTTACAAAAGTGGTTCATTTTATTCTACATAACTATAGGCACTGCAATTTTATAATCAACAAAAAGGTAATGACCGTGCGCTCATGATATGGATTGTGTCGATAAAGATGTCAACGAGTGTGCAGTGAACAAAGGAGGTTGTCATTCGAGTGCCACTTGCACAAATACTGTGGGAAGTTCCACGTGCGCCTGCCGACCAGGATACACCGGAAATGGATTACACTGCAGAGGCAAGTAACAGCTGCTAACTTCAATAAATAGTGGTCTACTTATCTACACTTTGAGTCGTAAAAAGTGCACCCTTCTTGTTTCATATTAATTTTGCAAAACTGTGTTATAATTTGATAATATTTGGCATGATGATACGCAAACGAATTTCTCGTAATGTGCATGTTTGATATTTTTTTCGAAATAGCTGAACACAAGGAAGCAGCGTAAGATTGCTGGCGACATTTACACATTCCAGCCGGACAGTGTTCCGGCCCATCGTGCACGTGAAACTATTGCGCTGCTACAACGAGTGACCCCCCGACTTTCATATCTCCAGACCTGTCCCGACCTTAATCCTGTGGATTACAGGATATGCAAAATAATGCTGCAGAGCCATTCATAGAGAGTCTGTTCAGGAGGTGGATGACCTGAAAGTGCATCTGAATGAAGCTTGGTCATGCATTCATGAAAGCATCATTGACCAGGCGACTGACCAATGGCGAGTTCGTGCTAAATCATGTGTCAACTTCTAAGGAAATCACTTTCAACACATGTTTCACAGCTGTCAACAATTTGTGGCCAGCTTCGTAACTTAAATTAGCGTATTGCTTCCATAGTCTTCACTTTATAAGTTGTGACTGCCGTTCATTAAATGATTCTGAAATTTTTTATTGAATTCGATATTGTAAAGTATCCTAAGAGCTAGATGACCCTTTAGTACCTTTCTGTAAAATCGGCCAACAGTATGCAAAGAATTACCGAATTACGAATCAATTTGTCTAAGTTATTGTAAAATGTGAAAAGTGCAATTTTTATGGCTTACTTGCTAATGGTACCGGTAATTTTTCAGCCCTTTATAACTGTTGCGTTTGACTGTTTGTGTGTGTGTGTGTGTTGATACGGTTATAATTGCTTAGGTATCTGCAGACAACATATATAGTAATAGCTATGCATTCTTTTCAAACATTTCGATATTGCGCTTTGTGCGTTTTTTGACATGCACTGCGTTCACACAGATGTCAACGAGTGTGCAGCGAACAACGCAGGTTGTCATTTGCGAGCCACATGCAGAAACACGGCGGGAAGTTTCACGTGCACCTGCCGATCAGGATACACTGGGAATGGATTCGCCTGCAGAGGTATAGAAATCTTCTTTATTGTCGCGCATCAGCCTGAACTCTGAAGAGTTGCATCTTAACCCAACCTGGTGCATCAGTGCGTTCGAGACTGTCGGACCAATAAATGTACTTTTATCAGTCAGTCAAATCAGAATTCTTAACGTAGCTAAAATAACAGGTGTCATTACAAAGTCCACGGTGGCGTAGTCGATATATGAATAGTTAAAGCAGTATGTCTGGAAATGACTGGAGGAACAGGCATGTTTTCAGTTTGTGGCAGAAATCGGCAAAGGAGGAGGATAGCTGAATATCAGGAGGACGGCTGTTCCAGGGGATGGGTTCACATTGTTTTTTTTTGCCATAATTCTCTCACGTATTTTGTATGCCCTACCTGCTTGGGAAGGGTTTCTTACTGTTGAGTTAACTAATAAGATCGCTATTTTCCTCCGCAAGGTAGTCAAGTGGGGATACGCACAGAAAGTTACGTCTTTATCTGAACTCCTGCGCAATGCTGATGAGAAATTATTCTCTAAAATGAGGCGTAGTAACCATTCTATCCATCAACTGTTGCCCCCGGCTAAAACATTACCTATGAAACTGCGCTCAACTCATTGTGTGTTTGCTCTCCCACAATGTAATTACAAGTTGTATAAATCTTTATTTGTTTTGCGAAATTGTTTTTGGACGCTTATTGAAATAGAATTGTTTACACTGTTTTTTCATTTTTGTCCGATGGCGTTTGTCTGTTGGAATTAAAAGGTTTACTTACTTACTTACTTACTTACTAACTGAGAACGAACGTAGACCTACAGCAGCTAGAAGATATTCCGAAACCTGCAGCCTGCCGGTGTGCCGAGGATGAGCGCAGACAATGACCACCGTATGCACATGTCTCTCTGTGGGCGTATTCGTTTCCAGTAATAACATTATCTCACTTAAGATGTCTGTGCTAGTTGGATGTTTACTCAGCAATAATTGCTTTCACGTGCGTTCAATAAGATCTGTTGTGTCAATGTCGCAGATATCAACGAGTGTGCAGTAAACAATGGAGGTTGCCACGCCCAAGCGTACTGTACAAACACGGTGGGAAATTTCACATGTACCTGCCGACCGGGGTATAGTGGAGATGGATCTACCTGTTCAGGTAATTAAGTATAACTACGTTTTTATTTTTGCACTCCGTGTACTGTCTATGCCGTTTGAGTGTTATTGAACGCTGGGTTGGAGATAACTTTTTTTACAGGCAATCGAATTGTTTGGGTGTCTGTGAAGAAATGTTTACCAGCGGCTATTAAATGGCCGTATCTGCACGTACGCAATGCCTTTGGTGTCGGTGTACGCCTATGGCGTTTGTCATTATGGACGGCATGGCTCATTGGTTAGAACGTCATGCGGACTGTCCTTGATCTATGCCTGATCTATAGTCGACATATGACCACTTCGTGGGTAAATTCAACTAAATTGTACGCTATTGGTCAACCGACCAAGTCATCACCGCCTTCCATCTCTCCGGGGTCGGCAAATGAGTAGTAACCCTTAAGTAATTACATGGAAACCAACTAACGGCAGACCAGGGTTGCACATGGCTGTTTGCTTGCAGGTCAATGTCCGTGGGCGGGGGCTTAGTCTGCGGCCTATAGGCTGTACACCCGCTGTGTTGGTGACACAAAATCGACGCTGTAGCTGCATTTGCGGTTGTGGCGCTATTCAAGTGTTATAATGCCTTTGCCTTTTACGCAACGGATTTCATGTGTGTACGACACAGATGTGGACGAGTGCGCAGTGAACAACGGAGGTTGTGGGATTTACGCAAGCTGTAGCAACACCGAAGGACGCTTCACGTGCACCTGTCGATTTGGATACAGCAGAGATGGACTCACCTGCACAGGTAAATTAGTGCGAAAGAAATCTTTTGTGCTGGCTTGTTGGCTGCGACACTGCGCATACAGGTCCGCAGTTTTCGAACAAAAGTTAATAGGCGTATTTCATTCACCGCACTTTTAACAATGACTCCCAAATACGCATGCTTCGAATGTTGTTAACCTCGCGACACTTTACTAAAACTGTCTGGATTTTCGTAGCGGTAACGGCGTTCGTCACGTCGACGAAGTTAAGCTACGTAGAGCCCGGTTAGTACTGGGATTGGTGATGACCTTTGGCGGGTTTTCCCTCGCGGTATTTATTCAGACCACTCGGACCCACTAAGCCTGGCCATCCCTTCGTGGTTAAGTGCAATGATGAGTACCGGAGATGGTTTCGGTCATTTCTTGGTAGAAACAGCGCATCTGACGTTATGACCTTATGGCGCTTTTTAAATCACATCATAAATAAAATATATGAATGAAAACTGCACATTTTATGCAGAAAATACTATAATTAGTCCCCATCAGCAGTATATAGCGTATAGGCCTAGAGAAGACATTATACAATCATAAAACATAATAACTGGTTTGTAGAGCTAGCCTGAAGCTCGATATTGATAGAAAAAAACACCACTAGGCTTGTATGGCATCAGCATTGGATTTTTTCAATCACACCATTGTGTCAATGCAGATATCGACGAATGTGCAGTGAACAACGGGAGTTGTCACACGCATGCAGACTGCATAAACGTTCCGGGTTATTTCTACTGCACCTGCCGACCGGGATACACCGGTGACGGATTCACCTGCGCAGGTAGACAATACTTGTTAACGGAAGCTGTACAGGATCTCCGTGTCGCTGGCTTCCTTGCGAGAAAAATGGACATTTCGTCCACGTTATTATAACGACTGACATTTTGTCCCACGTCGTCCAAACTTAATTGCGCTTAGCAGGAGTTTATGGAGTCGGCGAACTATGTTATGTCTGCAAAAAAGTGGTGTCATACCGATCCGAGTTAACGTGGCAACGAATTTGGGCTTGAAATACGATCAGCCATAATAATTCGGATTATTTAGAAGAACTAGCTACAAATATCCTGTGAACGAGGGATAACAAAATTGGAGGTATCTGTGAACATTTTTGCGCACCGAACGCCTTTCTACGGAAAGAAAAGTTTCATTTGCCTTCATGTGGTTACTTGCTACATAATGACATAACCGGTCTTAACAGTGGGACCTTACAGGAAAAAAACCCAGATTTCCCAAAAAAAGCCCAGAAAAATCCAGATAATCATAAATAAATTTAAATGCAATTAGTGCCGATTACTAACTATAATATATTCGAAGTATACAGAAATAAAGTTTTCTCAAGTTTGCTACTCAATCTCAATGCAATCAGCGACTATGACATTCTAAACGTTCAATGTCCTATATCAGGAATGACGTTCTAGTGTTACCTCATAGGACGAATGATATGACGTTATCGCATCAGTAGTGATCAGCAAATAACAATATTGTCCAATGGTGTTGCGTCACATGCCTGGCTGGTATCAGAATATCGGTATCCACAATAGAAAATGCGGAATTTTCGGGCAGCTGTTTGGTCTATTGTTAGCCTTGCTGTGCTGCTATGTTGTGTCCTTATTGTACTTGGTTGTTCTAAAATTTCATTTTTCGAGCAAACAAATGATGATGGTGGTGGTGGTGGTGATGAAATAATAGCATAATGAATATAATTGAATTCATTACAACTGCCTTTTCTGATGCCATGGAGGTTCGTAGCGTCAGCGAAATGGAAATAAAATGCGGAGAAAACTCGCAGTGCCACAAAATAACCCAGAGAGTTTGACAGATTTGGCCCCAAAATACCCAGAAACACAGACAACAAGATAAAACCACATCTAATGGAGAAAACTCATCTCTGGTAACACTGGACGTAATTTGCTGACAAGTATGTACGCGCTTTGCGTTTTCGTGCACAGTTGAAAGTACATCGGCGAAGGCGAAAGGTCAGAGCGGAAGCAGCAGCGGCGCTCTTAGTTACTTCGGTAAATATTTCACGATTGCATATTCCTCATCGTACAGACACTCCATACCAGCACTGCACCCGCCCTCACAACATTTTACAACTCTAATACATAAGACATAATTTCTTAATGCACTGATTATATTATCTGTATGCTTCATGAGTTCTCACACTAACTCTCTATCCAACATTTACTCGTAGCCCCATAGCTGCAGGCTTAGATTTTAGGTCCAACATAATAATACCAATAATATACTGTTTCCATACTTAATCAGCGTTCGACGTTATATTGTTAGATTTGAATTTGCATACTGTTTAATATTCTTGGGTTGAAAGAAAGAACTTCCGGTGTTAAAATTAAAATGGCAGTTTTATTTTGGAATTGACTTTAATTATTGTGGTAATTTGTCCGATATCGAACCCGCGTTGGGTCGGCGAACCCAACAAATGGAGGCTCCAGTGGGATCGGATGTTGGGACGTTTCTACAGAGGTCTGTGCAGGATGGTATTGCGTATTCTTCACCATGTACGATTTCGACCACGCGGGCGCCGCCGACGTTATCGCCGATGTTTTCCGCTGCTGCTGGTGGTACGATGACTCCGGAACTTAGACGAGATACTCCTTTCCGAATGGATCGCGATTTGTTACCAAAACCAATGTTCGGTGCGAATAAGTCGCTACCAACAATCAAACTGGACAGTTATGATGGCAGTACGCCGCTTGAAACTCACCTGGCAAAGTTGGACAATTGT
>Ga0056115_1001716_pt1 | contig 10692 bp, 7 predicted proteins | sample WorMetOlspDAHAB1_FD_77007 | JGI IMG/M metagenome (GOLD analysis project Ga0056115, IMG submission 77007) | Marine gutless worms symbiont microbial communities from Max Planck institute for Marine Microbiology, Germany - Olavius sp. DAHAB.1 ... | reverse complement strand
GTGAAGAAGTCAAAGAGAAAACGTATGATAATCAATAGCATAGAGTTCTGGATCTGACTGGCACACTGAATACACAGTTAGGTAAAATGTGAAGATTACTAATGACAATATCGAAAAGTCGACGAAGAGAAACATAAAGCACAGAGTTAGCTATTGCAACCTCTCACTCAAATCTTCCTGGAGTGTCCTCAAGAGGGCGGTTTTATCGGGTTTTCAAATCTCAGTTTGTAAGTGTGAAAATCACTGGAGAAATTCGGTCTACAAATCAAAATTCAAAGTTTCAATACGTTTTGAATTTGCATAACTTATTTACTTAAATTTCACGCATATGTTAAAAACGTTTCGGTTTTCGTTTCTGGCGTGGACCTTGTTGATCGCTACCGCCTCTTGATCGCTGTTCTTGTGTTTCTGTGCTTGAATGATTTATGGCTAACAAAGTGAAATTGGAATTAAATCACGTAAGTTCAAGTGTTGCTGAAAAAGATTAATACTCCACTGCCATGCAGCCTTTATTTGCCGTGTGATAAATAACGATAGGCCCTAAATATTCAGCTTTTTGTGGCCAAAATTGTAGCTTCTCTCTCACAGCTTCTAATCAAAAATCAAATGGCATAGTTAACAGGGCTGCCAAGTTCAGACATCGCAAATGCGAGAAGGGTGGTTCATGCATGGGGAGGGACAGATAGACTCAAACGGGGTTCGGGCAGAGCCCGAGTGGTGCCGACAAAATGGATTACACTAATTCAAGTACCCAAAAAGTTTTATCCCGACATCTGACCAGATAAAAATATATTTCACAACTTGCAAAATTGGATCTTTGATCTTCATTTTTGGCGGGTGACCTAGCTATGATTTGAGACACGTAAATTTAGGTTTAAATATGGGTTTAACCCGCTCATGGCGGCAGGTAACTTGGCAGGCCCGAGTTTAGCGCTGAGCATATACTGTACGTCAAAACACACTACAGATTATTTGTACGAAAAAAGAATTAAAGCGTCAAAACTAAAGAAAAACAGGGTCACTCGAAATCGTTATTTGGAACACGAAAGACAGCGATATATGATGAATATAATTGTTGTAAAATTATGACAGATAGACAACGTCCAAATACCTTGTCGTCCATCTGGCGATACAATCGGGGGCTGGGTCCAGGATGTAAAACTCTACTGAAGCTGATCATATTCCATGTTTTATAGACAAAGTTCTGTCCAGACCATCAAATATTTGCCTCAGTGCAGTAATTTTTGTCAAGGGCAGAGTTCTCAATTATGGACGATTAGTTGTCATAATTGATCAATATATAAAACAAGATCATTTTGTCAAAAACAGAATGGGGGAATTATGTTGTCCTACAATTAGAACATTAGGGGAGGGGCATGTCCGTCGGTCGAACCAATGATTGACGCCCATACCATGTTCTCGATTCGAATCGACGGCACGTTCAAAGGATCATTGTTCATTGTCACTTTGTTCAATATAACGTTTAATCGCACACACAGCACGGTGAAATATTAAACCGAAAAGAAAGATAGTATGCATAACTTTTTATCGATAAATCACGACTACAGTGTACATAGTGGATGGGGTGCCAAGTTCAGACGTCGCTGTGCAGTACATGTTTATAAACAAAGTATTAGAGCTTTGAAATCGCTCCGTTCCTATAGCTGAAATCGTCACATATGTTCTCACTCAAGTGTTTGTGTGATTTCTTCAAGAAACAAACGCGTGTTACATTACGACAAAAATAGTCGGTGTAACTAGAGGGATGCCTTGACTTCATACGCCTTAACTTCATCAAATATTGACCGATTTTCAAACTCATTTCAGTGTAAGAGTCCGTAGAACATTTGCAATAATGCTTTCACTAAAGACCCACAACACATCAAGTGTGTTGCTACATTACGCGTTGTGAAATGTGTCTTGAAAGAAGCAATTGAAAACAAGACGACTTCTGACGTAACACACTTTTAAAGAAATTAGCAACAGGAAACACCGTGTTTATTGTTTCAGTTATTATCTTAAGTAACTGTCACATCCTGTAGTTTTTACATCGAGTGTTCAATGTGTTCGCCTTGCTGCTGGACGACGCACTGTGTTGTTACAGACGACGTCTGGTTTTCAATTGTTGCTTTTTATTTAAGACACTGGTATTCACAAGGTAGTGTACCGACACGCCTGAAGTGTAGTTGGATCTTTAGTGACAGTAAATTACAAATGTTCTCCTGATTCTGGCAGTAAAATAAGTTTGACAATTGGTCAATATTTGAAGTTAAAGCGTACAAACAAAGTGTGCCAATGTTTTTGGGCCACCCTGTACATATTGAAAAAGTAGTAGGGTAGGCGTAGTGACGCGAAATGACTTGCTTAGATATACATTTTGGCAGCTTCGGTATTTTTGCATTATAAAACTGGTAACGTACGCATATAGTAAGTTCTTGTTTTGATTTGTTTTCGACAAAAATACCAGTAGCATTGAATACGAAATCTGAGGTGCAGTGATGACTTTATAAGGTACAGGAACGACGAAGTGCTGGAACGTTTCAGCCGAATTTTACCAAATAATGCAGCAGACATTGATCATTCGTTTGACAACGATAATTATGTACACAAACACTCCACACGCGATAAAATCCGACATTGTAAACAGAATCTGTTTTTCAGCGGACGTAGTCCCAAACAAATCGTTAATTACAATTACCTGCAAACTAATTAGTAGGCACGCCTGTGTGTAGCACATGCATGCACACTGAAATATTTTTAATTAACTTACAGTGAAGAAGACAAACAGAAAACGTATGATAATCAATAGCATAGAGTTCTGGATCTGACTGGCACACTGAATACACAGTTAAGTAAAATGTGAAGATTACTAATGATAATATCGAAAAGTCGACGGAAGAGAAACATAAAGCATAGAGTTAGCTATTGCAACCTCTCACTCAAATCTTCCTGGAGTGTCCTCAAGAGGGCGGGCGGTTTTATCGGGTTTTCAAATCTCAGTTTGTAAATTTACAAACTGAGAATGTCACTGGCGAAATTCGGTCTACAAGTCAAAGTTGAAACTTGTCATACGTTTTGAATATGCATAACTTTCTTGAAGGAACAATTCAAATTCACGCATTTGTTGAAGATGTTTTCATTTCTGGCGTGAAACTGCTACATGTTTAAGTGTGCTTAGTAGCCTATAAATACTTAAGCCCTACTTGCTTACTTACTTTCTTATTAACTGACTTGAGTTGTGTCGCCGTCTGAAAATGTAACCCAAATGAACTGCGATGGACATCAAGGTCAGGGCTGAATTTTTCAACAGATTCACACTTTGCTTCTTCTCGGACGTGTCGAAGTCCAAAATTATTGTCCATTATTATTAGTTTATCTTCGAATTTAATCGTGTCCATCGACACTGCAGGTGCGAATACCATAATTACCGAAAACTTAACAGTTAAACTGCTTAAAATTAATAAAATGTATCTTAGTATGCCCGACAGCAGCAAAATGGCGAAAGAGTGATAGAAATACGATAATTGCATCGAACACGTACAGTATGCTTATGCTAGTCACTGCTATCAGAACTTTGAGGTTCGTTATACATTCGATTTTTTTCTAATTTAGCACACTCTTATTGTCATGCATTCCACGTGGCTTGACGTTAAACAGCCACAAACGTTTAAATTCAACCGAGGTGTGGGCGACTGAAAGTGAAAGACTTGACATTGATGAACAATGAAAAACTGGGCGAGGGGTGCAGGACTGGACTTTGTCAACGTTCCAGTATAACATTTTCAGCCTGCTCTTCAGACGGTGACACATTCTCATAATAAATGCAAGTAACTGAACAGGTTAAAACAACGTGTAACGTCGATACAGCCTGCACCACACAACTAAACAACAAAAATCAAAAGGTGCTATTACTTTTGCAGCACATCGCCATAATGTGCTCCTAAGTAATAGTATCTTTTTGATTTTTGCAGTTATAGCCTAGTTGGGGAGTTTTGGCCGTGTCGCCGTTACACACTGTTTTACACTGTGAAGTTCTTGCATATTTGCTGTTAAAACACTCTCGCACTACCGTACGAGAGTGAGATGCACAACAGTGACGATCACGACTGCGGTTTAATCATCATGCGACTGAAGTCAAGAGATAGAGCCATGGCAGTCTCCGGAGGGTAATACCACGTGTGGTAGCCCCCATTGCAACAGAGGCAGGTCATATAACAGTTGTTGTACCACCAGCCTCCCGTTGTATCCCATGCACACTGGCCATCCGATGATAAATCGTTGTCTTGGTCTCTCGTTGAGAACTTCATCCCGTCGTGTAGCAACGTGCCTTCGTCACCGCCAACCCAGCCTCCTGCATACTGCAGGGAATTATAAGCATCTCCGTTGTAGCCGTCCACGTTCAGACGAAAGTAATCGCTAGCTGGGCCGACATGGAAGTACGAGTACTCGACCGAGTACCAATCTCCGGTAGCTATGTCCCTCATTTCCACTCTAAGGCGATACGACTGAGCGTCAGTGAGACGATGAACCTTATCGAGACCGAACCAGAAATTGGAATCAATATCTCCAAAGCCATCGCGGTATGGGCCCCAGCCCAAATGCCAGTCGAATATGTTGTCGATGCGCTGATGAATGACGATCCAGCCGAAAATTGACTTCGATGGAAAGGTTCCACTGAGACCGGGAACTGATACGTCAACGGGGGAGTAAGTAACCGCTTCACCTGCCACAGTATGGGTATACCGTCGTCAATATCATCATCATTATCATTTAGTAGTCACTTATAGCCTATACTGGAACGTCATAATACCTCATTTGAAGCGCAAGTGGCCTGCCTACGTGAGTTGAGCTATTGCATTAATACATTACCAAATTTTAGACTATAGTCCACAGAGAAACAGAACGGCCACTCACTGCAACGTCAGATGGTGAGATCAACAAACGAAGAAATAACACTGGATTCTGTACATAATTTTGTAGAACTACTACGCCACGTCTGTACAAGCTTCCAAACAAATTCGAGGATAAGCGCCAAAATGTGATTAATCAACTGAGTGACATGTGCAAGGAAGTGGTATTAATACCTGTACATGTTCCGCAAGCCAACATACTGCCGCCAATAGAACGACAACCGCATGGCTGAAGTCCAGCAATATTTTCCTCACATCTGTAGTACAGTGCTCCATTGTACGTGAACGGTAATGAACACTCTACAATTGCAACAGCGTTATTGTCGTGTGGAATTATGTTGTCGGAATATTTCGTCCGTAGCCTAATTAACAAACGATACTAAACGTAACGAGGCTATATAGGAGGCGAAGATGACTGCTGAGGTGATAGTGTTTCGCTATAGGCTAACAACATCACAAAGAGAGACAAAAGCATACGATGTCTGCAGCTGTAACCCTTTTCGACGGCCAGGGAGTTCCATCACGAACAAGCGGTGACGGATAGGCCTAGTACGGCGAATTCTTCAACTTACAACGTTGTCGTATTACATGCCACCACGGTGAAAATATGTGGAAAATGTCGTGTAGAATGATTGACTTGGTACTACCTTGGCTTTTATTCACGTCCACTTTTATAAGCTGTGGTGTTATACTCAACTGCTTTGTTATAACCAAAAAAATATGTACGTGCAATACCGAAAATATGATTTGCCTAACGTTTTCGCAAATTCGACGAGCTACGAATCTGCGGGATTCCAGATAGAGCACCAGAAAGAATTTCTACTGACCTTTTGGGGTGTATTTCAATATTTGTACATACATATTATTTACAAAGACCTTACGAAACATCCAGTTTGCTTCGCCCTCTAATAGTCGTGATTCTAGGTTAGGGGAGAAGCAGCAATAAATTGTAAAAATATGTATGGTACTACAAACCGATCACTAATAGACACTTACTGTTGCGTATGCAGAGTCGCGTGTTCACGGCTTAATTGGCGAATGTTTTACTTACCAGTGCAGGTGAATCCATTTCCGGCGTATCTGATGTTGCACGTACACGTGAAACTTCCGTCAGTGTTGGTACATGTCGCGTCCGAGTCACATCCTCCGTTGTTCGTTCCACACTCGTCAATATCTGCGACGATATACGAAATCTCAGCAAGATTATATAGCAATAACTACATATTAAGCTAATATTGGTTAAAATTTTCTGACAGCTAGTATGGGACTGGTAAGTGAGTTGTGATATTACGCCAATGATATTTCACCAATGAAATTCACTCCAGTTACACTGTAGGCCTATTTCACGTAATACTGTAACATTTCTATGTCATACATTACATGAACATATCCTAGCAGCCAAAGACGATTCCATAAACTGTTTTTGAAAACAATTATTTAAGGTCATACATATTATGCTAATATCAAAGTGAAAGTACACTATAGTAAAAGTCGGAAAGCGATGGACTAAGTAATGGACATGGTTTGATCAGAATGGCAAAAGGTAATATGTGTATTATGAATATAAGTACGCTAAATAGATCATATAAATACGGCGGTTGAATGTTATTGAGAATTTTGTAAGTGATAGAGATAGTCTTACATTCAGTTTCTTCAGAAACTATACGCCAGTGATGACAAGCATAGGAGTGATATATTGGAATTTAGAAGACTAGACTACATAGCGAGCATTCTTATTTTACTATGGTGTAAAAAGCAGACTTGTCATTGATATCGATTTTTTAACAAATGTAAGACAATTATTTTTTAAATGACAAATCAGAGTACAACTGCGCTGGAGGTACCGCTTATTCCTACCAGCGAAAGAATTTTCACTTACCACTGCAGACGATTCCATCTCCGGTGTATGCTGTGTTGCATGTACACGTGAAACTTCCGTCGTTGTTTGCACAAGTTGCGTCCGTGTCACAGCCTCCATTGTTCGTTGCACACTCGTCGACATCTGCAACAAATCTCAGTGGCAACACATGCGAACAGTATGCGGTAGAGCCTTGTGTTGTGCAGTTCTGCACTAAATTTTCAGCTCTACACTGTAACCATGCAATCGAAGTTACATAAGGGTGCAAAAGGAAAGTATGTTATCGGGACGATGCTTGCACTGTTATCATCTGTGCCAAAGCCATTGACAGCGTTAACTTGGGTCGATTGTATGAATGTGGGGCGGCGCCAGATGGCCACCAACACGTAGACCAAGATGTAAACTCGAGTCCGTAAATAGGCTGCTATAGGCAAGATTCATCGATCGTTATTTTGCATTTTTATCAAGCTATAGCACGATTCTATTTCACATCCCGATAAAGGCAGGGAATTAGTGGATCTTGGGCAAAATGTATGCAAACGACTTGCCTGTATCGCTTTCGAGTGTGAATCAATCAATCAAGCAAGCACTATTTTTTCCGTGCACCCGAAAGTTGACGACAGAGCTTGCCAACTTAGTCTGCCGCACGTAGGAATGACTGAAGCAGAAAGAAATGGAACTAAACATAAAACCGATATGCAAATAAATCCAGTGAACGGTCTATATCCAAAAGATCAATCCTACAGACAGAAACAGTAACTGTTCTACTCGCTGGCTGCGAAATCACGAGGCAAACAGGAATGATTACGAAATGTAGATTATATTAGACATCGAATAACATTCAGTTTCAAGCAGTTTCAAACAGTTACAACATTAATATCTCCCAACACATCGCAACTTTTAGATTATACGATCGACGTACATGCAAACATAACTGACGTCACCTTCACGTCACGTCCCGTTGACGTGACAACCTAGGGTGAACGTGACTACTCTCTTTTGACGTCTCCTTATATTCATTTTGCGAACTCGATATATTGGACGGTGGTTTTTACGTAGGCCTATTCGTCGACGTTGAACTGCCGCATCTGGTTTCGTTGACAATCGTGTTTATAGTATTCGGTTCAGGTCCAACTCGTTTGTGGGCCGTTTGCCTAAGACCATTTTTAACCACGTGACTATCGAGTCACTGTAGGCCTATAGGAAAATGCCATGTCGCTGTACTATGCCGTTACACTTGTAAACGTTAAGGCCATACTACATTCAGCGGTAATAGTTAAGATCATATTCCATCCTCACAAGTGTTTAGCAAGTTATACCGCTGTGGATCGGTTAGAAATAAGGCACGCGATATCAAATCCCAAGTTAGACGCCCAAACCAGATACGTGAGAGTCACAGACGCAGCTTCATACAAAGTGATAGAATTCGTTATTTTTTCTCGATGTTATTATTCTAGTACAGGGGTTTCAACCTGGGGCGTGGGCAACCCTTGGAGGTGTCACGTGCTTAGAATCGAGTTTAACTGCTAGGGTATGTCCGTTTCCGGAAAGTGTACAAAAATTCGAAATTTAGTGACACGCAACTGTCGCAGTGTGGAGGTAGATGGCGTTGCATAGCAGCGCCCTCTCTGTGTAAATTGAAAGCTCACCGTTCTCGATTGTGATTGGACGCATTTCACCCATGGCGGCCTCCAGATACTAGACTGTCAGATTTGAATTTTGATAAATTACTATGGGGTGTAAGCGATCAACTAGGAATGACGGAGGGGTATCGGGTCAGAACAAGGTTAAGAACCCCTGTTGTAGAATGATACGGATGGCGAATTAAGGAATTCGCCGTCATAGAGCTGCAATGTACCGTACAAGAAATGATACTGCAAGTGCATTGTTTAAGTCTAGTTTCCAGCACATCAGCGACTGAAAGATGTTATTTGCATCTTACATAATCAAAATTTGCACAGAGTACACGAAAGACTCCGTTTATTTCAGCATTATGTAGTCGTGACGCTAGGTTACAGTATTGGCAGCAATCAGTTATTTAAAAACGAATTAAGTACTCTGATAGAACCGACCTTTAACAGACACTTTCTGTTGCGTATTCAGAGTCGCCCGTTCACGGCTTAACTGGTGAATGTTTACTTACCAGTGCAGGTGACTCCATTTCCGGCGTATCCTGTGTTACAGGTACAAGTGAAATTTCCGTCAGCGTTGGTACAAGTTGCGTGCGTGTCACAGCCTCCGTTGTTCGTTGCACACTCGTCGATATCTGCGGCGATATACGGAGTTTTAGCGGGATTATATGGTCATAACGACATATTAAGCAAGTATTAGTTTAAAAGTTTGTGATAGCGAGTGTAGCACAAGTGACTGAGTTGTGATAATACAATAAGTGTTATTTCACTGATGAAATTCATTCCAGCTACAGTGTATGAAAGTAAATACTGAACCATTTGTATGTTATTCACGTTATGAACATATTCTAGTAGTTGAACGCGATTCCAAGCACTTCTTTGAACGACAATTATTTAAGGGGGTCTATAGTAATTGTAGTGAAAGTACGCTACAGCTTAAGTCGGAAGGAGAGATGTGTGAGTTTCTGTGACTTAAATGGTTTGATTAGAGTGAAGTAACGAGAAGAGCGTGTGTTATTAACATGAGAAGGCTGAATAGATATGAGATCATAAAAATACGGTGGTTGTGTGTTGTTGAGAATTTTGTAAGTGATAGAGATAATATTACATTCAGTTTGTTCAGAAACTTTACGCCAGTGATGAGACAAGTATAGCAGCGATGTGTTGGAATTTAGGAGGCTGAACTATATTTCGAGCATCTGGATGCGACGCAGACCATTTATTTTATATGTTGGAAGAACGTAGTACAACAGAGAGTTGCAACAGTCAAGGTCGAAGTGCAAGATATGGAGGTGTCAAAGTAAGGTAGGGATGAATACAGCGATTAGAAGTCATCCAGGAAGTGATATTTGTGTGAGCGTTCTGGAGGTGAGTAATGCTTGACTGGATGTCTGGGAGACAAAACAAAGAAATACATAGCTGCGCGTTACCAGCACAGAGATGGTGACATAATAACCAAGATGAGGTGAGAGTATTGATAGGACATGTATTCATTATGAAGAGCAAAGAACCAACAACAGAGCCCTGAGGAACGCCGTATAGTGAGGTAAAGGTAAAGGTAAAGGCACGACACTTATATATGGCCACAAGTGTCTACTGCAGCTTGCAGCCTTTACAGCCAAACACCACACGCACAGCTCCAGTCTGCCGTTTAATGGTATTCACCCCCATAATCTATGTAATTACACGGATTACTACTCATTTGCCGAACCCAAAATGATGTAAGGCTGAATTCGCCTGGTTGGTTGACCCATAGCGGACACCTTACCCACGAAGTGGTCACATGTCAACCATAGATCAGGCGTAGATTAAAGCTCACCAGTGAAAGACCGACATTCTAATCATTGAGCCACGCCGCCAACCAGATGTGTAAAAAAAGCTTTTGTCAAATTTTACACAGAAGATGCGAGATAACATGTAGTGATCTTTGGTATCAAACGCAGACTTGTCATTGACATCGATCTTTTAACAACTGTAAGACAATTATTTTAAAAGACAAATTAGCGTACAACTGCGTTGGAGGTACCGCTGATTCCTACCAGTGAAAGAATTTTCACTTACCACTGCAGATGATTCCATCTCCGGCGTATCCTGTGTTACAAGTACAGGTGAAACTTCCGTCATTGTTTGCACAAGTTGCGTCCATGTCACAGCCTCCGTTGTTCGTTGCACACTCGTTGACATCTGCACAAAAACATGAAATATCACTGGCTTCTTAGGCGAACAGTGTGCGTTATAGCCTTGTATTGTGCAGTTCTGCACAGTTCAGCTCTAACCATGCAATCGAAATTAC
>Ga0056115_1001715_pt1 | contig 10692 bp, 9 predicted proteins | sample WorMetOlspDAHAB1_FD_77007 | JGI IMG/M metagenome (GOLD analysis project Ga0056115, IMG submission 77007) | Marine gutless worms symbiont microbial communities from Max Planck institute for Marine Microbiology, Germany - Olavius sp. DAHAB.1 ... | reverse complement strand
TGACCACGCCACCTTTTTAAAGGGTTTTTTTGGAAAATTTGATTCCCTAAACGTCGTCGGCCGTCGAGCGGACCCAAAAAAGGCACATCTTTGCGTGATTCCGCGTAATTTGAGCCATTGTGCGTCAAAATCGGCAGACGGGTCACTTCAGTAGGCGAGTCGTTGAAAAAATAAAAATAAAAATGACAGGCCTTATATTTCACATAATTGGCCAGACACTCCCTCACGACCGATTTGTGCCAAATTTGAGTTACGAGTTTGCCTCATGGACTTAATCAATTGTGCAAAGTTTTATCGTAATCGGTTGAGGGGTTTCAATTCTGTGGGGGTCGAATTTTGACCACTCCCATTGGATTGCGATGTCGCCGTTAACACTGCTTGGAACTAACGTTCCCGCTGTGATATAATGCATGCTTAGCTACAGTGCCGCGACACCGAAAGTGCTGCCCGAGGCGACCTTCCCATTGCCAACCCCCCCCCTAGTGTCTTCTACTGACTAGACCTCATTAGACTGAGAAAGACAGAAATGCAGAAGTTAATGTCAAATTCGGTATATCTTTCTTCTCCCTGCAGACAGGTCGATAAGCATCAGTTAAATGTTCATCTATAGACAACAAAATCGAAGAATTCATTTGTGCATGTGCCTGTGGCTGTCGTAGGGCCTATAATGTGGAACTGTTGCGTCACTCAAGTCGATGAATATCTGCAATTTATTGCTTGCATGTTCAGAGACGTAATCATTTAGAGTTGTGCGTTCACACTGACACTATTTCAGCATTCTGACTAGCTCTGTGTGACTGTCATCTTCGTAAAACGTGTTTGAAGTGATAAACTGGCGATGGTATCGCCACAATACAGTAGTCTTACCGTTGTAACATATCAAAAGTACCGTGAGTGACAGCGTCAGTCGGTCGCCCAATGGAGATTTGGCTCCCCCCTCTCTAAATCTGTCACTGCATCATCACCAGTAGTTCGTAATTCATGAAAAACGAAGTTAACTTTAACTGCGTTGTGGTGCTGTCTACCTGAACAGTTGAGTCCATCACCGACAGTTCCTTCAAAGCAGACACAAGTCACGTTTCCGTCAGAATCGTAGCAGTAAGCGAGTGGACTGCAGCCTCCGTTTTCCCACCGACATTTGCTCCTTTTGCCTGAAGCGTATAGTCGTTAAACAAAATGTCCAGTGATTTATATTCTAAAATTTACGCTCGAACAACAGAATAGCAACGCATGATGCTTTAGCCGTCGAAAAGGCTCTCTTAAAATACCGGTACGTCAAGGCGACATATTTTAGAACGCTTTTGGTTTCAAATGAGAGATATTTCGTCGCTGATATGTCCAACACTGTGTTTTTCGACCTTTCCATTTGCATGCAACCCTTTCTGGAGTTCAGACTGCTTGCTGAACTTCATGCAGGGGGTTTGTTCTGTGCCAAATTGTCAGAAACATCATTTAACGTATTCTTAGTTGTGAAATATAATCACTGTTTGATGCAGGTGTACATGTGTAACACTGCAATTGTGGCACGAATCGAAAATAAACTCGTGGTGCCAGAATAGCCGACATTACTAGTTATAACGTAGCAAACGGCCACACAGTATTTTTTATAACTAATCCCCATCGATGCTATGTTAACTGTACAGCGTGTTACGCCTGTATCCCGCAGGCCAGCTGCTAGCCTATAAAAGGGCTATAGGTTGCGTGAGAGCGAATAGAGAGTCAAGTCAGAGACAGTCGGTCGATGAGAGCGGGTCGTGGATGTCAGTTGAGAGTTGCGGACTTGAGTGTCGGCCAGTGATGGCGAGTTTTATGCGCAATAAACTATACCTGTACATACTGTAAATAATAAAGAAACGTTTGTACATTAACATAATGTCTCATCACTGCAACTAGGGATTGTAATCCCGGGATCCCGAATCCCGGGATCCCGGACGTTTTTTTTCAATCCCGAATCCCGGGATTAGCAAAGCCCAAATCCCGGGATTTCGGGATTGAAAAAAAAGTATTTATCAGTTGAAAACAGCATATATTCCATGATATTTGCTATAAATTAGAAAAAAAAACTCTTTAGTCATACACTGACAGTGACACTCCTCAGTACTCCTGCAACCATGCTGCAAGTTGCAACTGATTTCTTCCATTCCTGGCTAACTAGGCCTATAGCGATAATGAACGCTATCAACGCTGAGATGGCATTATTTGACAGTACTGGGAAACGAGGCTCCTGTTTAGAGACAGTGTACTCGTATACTTATTGACTGTCCCACCAACATCGGTGGAAGCTGAAAGAGCATTTTCCGCGGAGGGGAATTTTCAAAACTAAACTGCGATCACGACTTAGGGATAATTCAGTCGACACTTTGTGTTTCCTGCGCTCCTTTTATCTTCGAGCTAAGCCTAAATGTAACTAAACCACTCTGAAATTAAGTCGAGACTGTTGTACAGACTATTCTTAATTTGTTTTCTGGTTTGATTTTACTAGTAAACTGGGGGACGTTTAATTTTGAATTGATAAACTTTATTAAAACGACTGAAAACACAATCTCAGCGTAGATTTGCAGGCCTATAGTAAGCTATAGTGTGTTATCAAGCAAGTTTCGACAATATTAACCAGCAGCAGCATGGCTGGTAGTCAGTCAAGTATGAATGATAAATGCAAAATAAGATAAGCACATCTTTAACGGTGCGCAACTAACGTGCTTACAAGTTTCATCATTAAAAGCATTGACAATAAAAACAAATACTACTTGCAACTGCAACTATAGACTCACGAACGTAGCATTAACAAGTTTAAACAAAAATAGAATTAAAAATCCTTGGGCTTAATGTGTAACACCAACAAGCAGAATGCGCCTACATACAACAAAAGATAACGAGACAGTAAATAGAATAGCAAACGATGTAGGCCTACGCATGTTATTAAAATGTTTTGTTTACATTAAATAAAACGGTTTCTCTCGTCAGTGACGCTGCAACGGCAACAAAAACGTCACAGTCTAGCATCCTCGTGCTCTGCGTTTGTCAGACTTTAATAAAGGCATTATTTACTTACTTACTTATTTCCAATCCCGGGATCCCGGGATTGGAAATTTCTCAATCCCGGATCCCGGGATTAAGAAAACAGTCCCGGGATTACAAACTCTAACTGCAACCACGACAAGCCACTCGATAGCAACACCGTGTTTCTAAGATACCACCCCGTTGCTGGACCACCGAACACCCGCTTCCAGGACAGTGCGAGATCACCTTTCAGCCCAGAGAGAACGCCGTGGTCGGCGGATCTTGTCGCCGCCCCGTTGAGTAACCCTGAGATCGATGAGCTAGCCAGACCGACTCGAACGCGAGGCGTGACAATAAGCCTACTTTATAGTTAGGCCCCACCCGCTAGCATCAGTTAGCAGTAGCCTATAGAATTGCTCAGTACGATGCAGTCACTTGTTGGTTTGGACAAAACAGTCGATTTTATATATAAATTTGTTCGTAATTTTACTGGCCACCGGCGAAACCCAGGTTGAAAACATATGTATGTCATTGTATGTCATTGCATGGTCTTTCGGCAAATTGTATAACGTGACGTATCGTATCACGTGTCACATTCATGATGTTATCGGATAGATTTCAATGCAGATTACTGTGCAATCAGGTTATGTTACGCAGTCGACCTGAATGTTCAGAGTTCTCATAAGCTAAAGTTTCTGCAGAGAACGATAATGATAGAATTACGATAATGATGTAAGACAGTTACAATTCAGTCAAGTCGTGGATTAAGTCACATTGGCCTGTACACCACAGTCACAATCACAGTGTCACATTCTTCAACATAATGTGGTTTAAACTCACCACGAATTTTCAAATCTTTTGCCGTCTTCCCTGAAACAGCCATGAACATCAATATTCCACAGCATCAAAGTCAAGCCAATTGATTAGAAACTAATTAATTAGCTAAATAACTACAATGCATCTAATTACAATTCTAATTAATTATAAACCCACTTAAACAATTCCAATTTAAATAGATCAGTTAACAACAATTTATAAGAAAGATAACTTTAGCAGGAGCATTCCTCTGGCGGAAAAAATCACAAAAAAATAAAGTAAATTTGTTTGGTAGTACATCCTACCATGACGGTCACCAATATAAAAATAATGCAGCAAAACCGAACTAACTCGTTGCACCACAACGGAAATCCGATGGAATAAAAACGAAGATGCTCTAACATCTCTGGTGGTTTCCACAAAAATCCAGCTGCCCAACTCGCTGCTCAAGAACCGAGGAGAATCGCTGCTGATTGGGCAGTAACACTCCACCGCAATTGGAATAAATTCATGCTGTGATGACAGTCCAACATACTTGACCGTTAGATTTCCATTATTGACCATTATTAGATGCGGCCAACTTTTGTTTTCAGTTGACATTGAAGTGTGAATAACTGGTTGCAACAGGCTAGCCGGCTGTGATTGTTCCCCTTTTGTAAAATTTCTGACAATTAATTGCTGGGACAGGTAGGTGGTCTCTCTGGAGTCTCCTGCGTTGATGGTCACCCACCTCCCCAGTTCCTGAACCAGCTCAACTGCCTATTGGTGCCTGGTGCCTGCTCCTCAATAGCCACTAGAGTGAAGATTTGTGCTAAGATCTGACAGTCTTTGCTGTCTTGTTTGGTGGCTACACTGCTGGATTCAACACCTGCTGCTGTGGCAATGTTACTGACATATGCTTCTGCATACATGTCCAGGACTGTGGCGTCCCGTGCCAGCGGCTTGACCCTCAACCACAGCAGGATCCTGCTGGAATACGGACCCTTTTCATGGCACGCCAAATGAGAACCTTATGATGTGAATGGCGTTGCTGTCTCGGGGCACTTTTCCGGCAGGCCAGCCGATGAAGCCCACGTGCGTCCACCACTTTTCCACAGCTGAATGTGCAATTGTGTATGTTTCGCACGCTTTTCATCGCAGTTATTTATGAATCATCAGTAAAGAAGCCTATTACAACAAGAACATAGGCGAACAACATGAAACGGGAAAACGATCGAAAAAAATAATAAAAAAGCAGAATGTTCGAGAAGACGCAGCAAGACACAACTATGGTACATATAGCACAACAATTAGTTCGTGTCTAATGTTACTGGACGTGAAACCGGATTTTACCCTTGACGCTGACTGAGAAGCGTGGAGGCGTTGACACGGCCTGTTCTGCAGTGGCGGACGTGAAAAGTTTGGTTCTGCACGATTTGCCCTTCTGCGCGACGAAGCCGAAAGCGCCTCTGTGTTGCACACGTGAGACATCTGCTCCCAGGTCTGAAAGCGTGGACAGCGCCTCCTGTAGATATCGGGTTGGCTCATTTGCCGTCACTCCAACGATGATGCTAAGGCTTTCCACATGCTGCAGATAATTGCTCAACTCCGTGGCGGCAATTGGCGATGAGTAGGTGTCGAATCTGCGATACGGCTCAATTGCGGAGCAGTTGAACGGATCCACCAGGATTATGTTCACACCCGTTTCGCACTTGTCAGAACCCCATAGAGATTGCCAGACAAATTCGCCGTTCAGCCTCACGTAACCATACGTCGGCATGGGCACCGCATTTCCGTGGCCAAATACCTCGATGGTACAGTTCGCTGCAACAACGTAACGTCGATGTGAAATTTATGTTCGTTTAACAACTCTTCGACTGTTTATTGTGCTGCATAAGTCATGGGCAATACACATTGACGCACATATACTGCTCATCACGTTGATGCGCCATCCATCTTGTTGAATACTCGTTCCGATTGTCAACCATCGGTAGCCAGCATCATTTCCGGTTGTCGCGTTCTGGATCTGGAATACCCTACCTTCCAAAGTTGATTCGTCGTCAACCGTCTTTCCATTTTCAGATTATTTTTTGATTCGGCGTTCGCGGTGTTGCTGGCGCTTTTCTGGAGCTTACAACAGGGGCATCGGTAAAATAACACAGACTGATTGATTGAATGATCGGTTTATATGAGTAAATCCAATTATATAAATTATAAATGTGACATGTACCACTAAGGGTCAGCTTTTAATAAAAATTATTGAGAAAGCTAGTTATGTACTAATAACTTAGAATAGAGTTGGGAAAATGTGTGAGTATGAGGGGCTGTTGGAGGGGAGTGTGTAAATGAAGAAGTTATTTATGAATAATCGGTTGACAGCTGATCACCTGTCACAGTCGGTGTTGTCGCCAGAGCTTTGGTGGTAGTCTTCTTCTTGTTCTTTGCCTTCTTCTTGCTTGTCTCTATGTCAGTGTTTTCTGCTTAAAAGCGTGCATGCAGTTGAGAAGCACATCTATAGTATTCGAACGTGTTAGCCTTCGCCAACAGATTGCATGTGTAAAAGGGGCAGTTCCTGCCCTCTTTACCTACGTTGCCTTTCTTCCTTCCATACCATTCCCTCCCCTTTCCCTGGACTCTAACCCTCCAAAACAAATTACTACTGCTTGGTCGAAGCATAAGCTTTGGTCCCTTAGCGATCGTTAGCTGTGGTCCAGAGCTGCGAACAGAACTTTTTTTCGATAAAAGTATGGTTTTAACTAATAAATTTGTTAGCGATAAGTCGGAACTGATCTCGCGGAAGTTGCTTGTCGTCCGGCTGAGCTGAGTGACTTGTTCCGACGAAATTTGGTAACAAAACTCCACATTTTTCGGTCTGTTGACAACTCGAGTTACTCATATCTGTTTGGCAATGGAGTTGAGGCCTCGCCCCAGGTTAAGCGGGCCCAGAGGTTCTCTCCGGGCCCAGAGGGGAAAAAACAACGGATAGGTCTGTCGAACATAGGTCGGTGCTCGTCGGCCACTCAGGCTGCACCAGGGACCGGGAAAAGTTTTCCCCGTGCCTCCCCCGTCCAGGGCGGTGGGCACCGGAGTATCACCCCCTCCGAATCAGGCCCCGGGTGGAAGGTGAGAGCTCCTAAACCCCTCCACAATATAGGGCCGCCCAGGGGAACTTCACCGGGTCAACTAGAAGTTGCCGACGCTCATGCAAGAGAGCGGTTCTATGCAGATGGACAAAGGACCGTTGCCATTGGGATAGACAAGCGTCCGGTTTCTAAACATGCCCACAATCCATGGGTCCGTTAATCCGATGATTTGATAATCAGATTTCGATCGTCATCCGATGGAGTTGTAACGGACATTTTTGCCGTGAAGTGATCCACCGGTACAACTGTTTTTTGACTGTAAAATGTACTAACTTGTGGGTAACGTAACGCTAATGCTAACCCCAAAACCTTATTTTGAAGTTCGGATTAAGGAATACACGGATTAACGGACCCTCGGATTATCGATAAGTATGACGAGAGAACCGCAGCAGATCCTAAGTTGAAATGCCGTGGTATTGCACAATTGTGCTTTAATTTCGTGTTTAATGCCGGACGCCTGCTCACGCTAAGAAGCTGTCTTGGAGGCCAGTGACGCATTAAAGTAAAAAACAGGTTTCAAAAGATGATCTAAATTCTGAAAGCATCGACGTGCAGTGGGTTAACTGATTGAATTATCTTGGAGTACGTTTGTGTCGGGAAGAACTCTTACATTAGATACAAGCCCCACTGTTCGCACCACTGAATGGACGATGTATACGGTGTTCGAAGTGGCAACAATAATAATCGTGAACAAATGCATACATAACTTACCTTCAGGGTATGGAAGCGGATACCCTGGCACTTGTTGTTTCTGTCGACGGAAAATTCAAACAAAACACCGCTGATTACCGTTCAAGAAACGGACTTTAAATTTTAAAATGTCGACGAAGAGAATCCATGACATCACGTATAGGCCAACATAAAACTACTCATTTAGTTACACTGCCGGTGTTCCATTATAGGTTCTCCCCCCTATATCTTCGCCGGCCGGCGAAATTTTCCCGGGATAAATCCGCCCCCGGGGCGGATTTTTACACGCAAATGTCTCCCCCCCGGCGATTTCTTACACGAGAAAAGTCCCCCCCGGCGAATGTATAATATGAAGAATCCGACCCCGTCATTACGATTTCGCCCCCAGTCATGAAGAAGTCTCCCCATGTATTTGTTACACTACGCAATATTTTAAACACTGATTTTGCGTAAGCAGAAAGTCGTCTTCCATGTAATACCACATGGATATTCCTGAAAGCGTCGTCGTTAGCCGTCGTCGTCGATTGCTAAGGTCTCAAACCGACACCAGTTGTTAAGCTAACGATCCCAATCGTTAAGGTTATCACGCCGTCGTCGTCGAGACTGACGATTAACGACGGTCTAATTGCAATTGTGGTACCACTCACCATTCATGAAGAAAACGCTATTATTATCTAAACGCATAAGTTATGTAATGCACTTATCGTAAGCCCGTACCTTGCAAGTTGCAACCAGCGTACTTCGTATGGCCTATGCCCTAACGTCTATGTTCAATGTACATTTTAGTGCCGTAACGCAAAAAACCATGGTGCTCGCTGAGTTACAATAATAATTCTAAGCCAAAGAAAACAAAAAACAGTTTTTAAAGTGGAAAAACATAAAGCAGTAATAAATTTAGTTGTAAAAAATAACATCATATTAAAATTACTAATACTAATGATCAATACCGCTGTCATTTGATAAAACTTGACGATCCAACCAGTTGCTAGCTTAACGATTTGGCGGTTGAGGTGGTTAAGGCAGTTGTTAGGGCTCCATACCAGTTGCGGAGGCCTTAACGACTGGTTCCGCGGTCTACACATGGACTGTCAAGATTCCCTGATTATACTGAATACATATTTCCGAGAGGCCTATCAATTCTTATGTCGTTACAGTACATTCCTTCTGTATCGGGTTGTTCTAGTATCGTTGTCCCGGAAATGCCACCAAGATCAATTATCGATCTTAGTAGAGCTGCGTCGTTAGGTTGCTCACGACCGCATCAGGAAGCAGCATAAGTTGGTAGTAGCAGCGACAGATTGAAAACTCGTAGCCATCGGCACGTGCGTGGTGATGAAACAGACAAGCTGTTTGGGAAGAAATTACCATACGCGGTCGGGTTTTTTCGCAACAGAAATGTGACGATACTTACCTTGAACATAACGCAGTGTTCTTTAATTGTGACTTGCGGTGGTTCATTATCGAAGATCTCGCACATGGTACGTTCGCCAGGCGGATCCTTGAAATTGAAGAACCAGCATTGGTCGCGCAGGAACGTGCACTTGTATGAGCAGAGTCGGAAGTTTTCGAGCCAGGTGAAGTAGGTCGTTGGAGGGCCGACTCCACACAGTATTGGGCCATCTGGAGGTATAAAGACAGGACGAAATTGATCCACTGCCTTAGCCATGTTGAGTGCCGTGCTGGACAGAAAGTAGAAAGGCGAGAAAGCGACATAAACTGCAGCCAGCATGGACGGATCCATGATGACCGCTGACATGTCTGCTGCTGACGACAGCAACAGGCGTTCTGATGTGACAACGGTCTTGTGCAGTGTTGGCGTGTTACCATGGCGCTACCATGGCAACGACGCATGCGGCGTGTTCCATTGGTCAGTCGGCTTTAGTGACGTCGCTGATGCACCGGAGGAATTCAGACATCATAGAAAATGCCGCTCTGCGCAAATGGCTCAGCGGCGCATCGCCGACAACTATTATTGTGAAGGAGTAACGGTATCGACTCCGTTCCTATGGTTTGGTACAATCAACTACTGGGCATTCGCACAACATATGAAATTTGAAATATCTCCGAACGTATCAAATAGAATTTTTTATGAAACTCTCAGGGTTTTTAGCCAGTGAAATTTGTGACTCACGTGCAAAAAGTCACGAAAATCGTACGTCTCAATTTTTAGGGAGGGGTGGGAAAATGTTTTTAACCCCGCATATCTCCCCAATTTTGGATATAGGGAGCTTAAAATTTACATGACCTTAGCACTCCATGGGGCCCACCTTCATTCTGAATTTGGCGACCTAACACCTAAAAACGTGGCGTGGGGGGACGATCGTAGAAATTAAAAATTTAAATTGATCGGGAGGGTGCCGATTTCGCATCAAAATCCAGGTCAGGGGGTTAAAGGAACATAGAATCTGCGTACGACATTTTATTTAGAGATAAAACGGATAAGGCGTGGTTGTCGGGGATTTTTGAATTTCGTCCCCTAAGTCGAGTTAGGGGACCTCAAATTTGGGGAGCAAAATTTTTTTACCCCTATTTCTCCGTTAATTTTGGACTCAAGGAGCCGAAATTTTTTGGGCCCTTGGAGATTTAGCAGACACACATTCGTTTTGAACTTCAAGACCTAACCCTAAAAATGGGGTGTGGGGAGAAATTTAAAAATTCGCGTTTTTCGACTATAGGGCATATTTCAAAATAGTTCACACTCAACGGTTATTAACATAGATACATTTTGATAAATGCATTTTGTTAAGCGAAAAATTTAAATTCGATTCCTCGGAGCACTTTTTTGATTTTCGTCCCCTAACTCGAGTTAGGGGCCCCAAACTTTGACGATTTTTTGCGAATTTTCAAAATTTAGCTCGCCATATCTCCCTTAATTATGAAGAATACGAGCTAAAACTTGGTAGCCTACTAGAGCCCACATCTGATTAGCGAATCTGAAAATTTGATGGCCGTGGGACGTTTAGTGCGTGAGGGAGGGGCGTGTGAGATTCATGATGTGTTAGGGAATTTATGGGAAAATGGGCAATCCTATCCCCTCAACCAAACCTCACATCTATATTAAGGT
>Ga0056115_1001714_pt1 | contig 10693 bp, 4 predicted proteins | sample WorMetOlspDAHAB1_FD_77007 | JGI IMG/M metagenome (GOLD analysis project Ga0056115, IMG submission 77007) | Marine gutless worms symbiont microbial communities from Max Planck institute for Marine Microbiology, Germany - Olavius sp. DAHAB.1 ... | reverse complement strand
GCAGCTTCAAACACAGCAACTGATGACGTCACAAATTAGGTCATACATAGAATATTTAATACGAACATATAATATTCTTGTGCTCATTTTATAATCAAAATTGGTGAAAAATCTAGCCTGGTTTACGATTTTTAATACGATTTAATGATGACTGTCGATAGTGGCTTACTTTTTGGGCCACCCTGTATAATCACGCTAAATTGCATGGTAGTCAGCATTTATATTAGCATGTTGAAATATGTTTAAGCAGGCGTTCTGCCAACTATTGTTCAGTTCGGTAAACATTCGACAAAGTTATTGCCAAAATGAAAAAGGTAGGCCTTTTTACACTTATACGGCTCCCGGTGTAGTTAGCCTATAACTCTTGTTCGGTACGTGAGAAAATGACCTATAGTTGTTCATCCGCGGCTGTAACCTGGCAGTTTTGAGGATGATACAGCAGACCGACGGCGAAGGCGGCGGGAAGGGACGATAGAAAGAAGGACAAGAGGACGTCGCTGGTGGGATACGGACTGCACCGTACATCGTCGGTTGCGCCGTCTAGCGACACATGCGACGTCGAGTTCCGTGTAAAATGGCGTGGTTAACGCGCTGATGTATGCGTCAAACGCGTGTTCACGTCGCTGAATGGCCATCTGCAAAGAACAGGCGTGTCGATGTATGTCCATGCACGCTTGTTAGCTCAACGTCAAAATTATAGGTTCTGAGAAGAGGCGGAAGGCAGCCAGCAAATTTATCCCTCTAAAATCTACATCCTTTGATAAAATGCTTTCAAACATCTGCGCATAAGTCTGTTTACTGTTTACGATGTCGTTTTAAGCCAATTTTCCTCAACTCGTCTTTGTTTAGGCATCACGACTTATTTCTTGTAAATATCCCGACGTTTTCATTTATGGCCTCTCTTTATGCATCTGTAACTCCAACGTAAGCCTATATTACCTTTAACTTTACCTTTTCTTCGGGCTGGATTGTGTTGACCTGTTTCAAGTTTTTACAAAAGTTAATCGCGGAAACCTATTCGTAAATTTCGTATCATATCCACGCCATTCAGCTTCCTTGCGCATGCGCTGACTTAAAATCGCTGCGGTCTGAATTTTTGAGACACGGTGCGTATAATTAATTAACATTTGTAGAAACAAAAAACCAAATAGGGGCAAATTTTATATGAGTGTATAGTGAATACTCTTTGGTCCAAATAAGTGGACTAAACATTACGTGCATAGATTTCTTTGCTTTATAAAATAAAAACAAAGTAAAGATTACAAGAAAGAGATTTTGCCGGTAAGTAGAAAACGTTCAATTGGTAATTAGTATCGTTAGGCAGTAGACTCTGGATATACCAAATGTAGTAGATAAAAAGACGATATTTGGATATACTAAGTTTAAGTTGGTGTTCATTGTTTGTGAATTATGCGTTGTGGTATGTGGTTATTGTTTTATCGACAGTTAGCATTCGCTAGTAATTGCGTCTTCACTTGTTTACGCACTCGGCAAACGTCATCCACTGACCATATCCAGTTTGTTTTGTATTCAATAGTAATTCTTTAGCTTGCTACAAAACAGTTCTGTTCATTCTTCGTAGATTTCTGCGAAGCCTTTAATTGTCAGCGACGACGATTTCGTTTATACAAAGAAGCAATTATCGAAGTCGTCGAAAAACAACTGTCATAAAAGTATTAATAGTAGGTTGTACTTCAAACACAATGAAAAAAGTAGTTGAAAATACGAAATTTTTCCAGAAAATGAAAAATCATATTTTTGGTAATTAACAGAAATATGACTTACAATTTCTCGTTTTCACCTTCCTTGAATGCAGAAATTGCGTTAACCAAAATTGATTATATTCTGCCTGGCGAGTGGCGACAAAATATAGCATTACATGATATAAAATTATTGGCTAATTGCATGCAATAAATGCCACCCACAAACGCCGCGTCGTCTTGATTATGATTCACACAATTTAATGTAAACCATCATCGACATTAATACACATTCTAACGATATGTTTCTTCAGTAGTCTGTCCAGAATACAAATTGCAGTTTATTACATTATTAAATATTACGACTTGATGCAATATTTACAACCTGCGACCTAAAAGTATTGGCAGCATAAAAAACCCTGTATCAAGAGTGTGCATAGCAGAGCAGACAAAGACTCTACTTAGTGCTGGCATCGTAATTCCACTCATCAGTTCACACGCAGTCATTAAAACGAAACGTTGTCATAAACAAATTTAAATGCACATTAACGTCACAAAATTACCCCTAAGTTACCCAGTAAAACAATGCGTTGTCGATTATATCGCTGTAAAAATGCAAAAAAAATAAAACAACTATACTCTGTACAAGAATGCAGCTGTCAGTCTGTAAGCTTAGCTATTAAGTTTATATACAGAATAACAATTTTTCTGTGTTTTTTACATCCAGCGATTGGTTTGAGGGTCCAGGTAGAGGTATTGATACGTGAAATAGTGAGGAAGGCAGCGTTTCGGTCACTGCGACGCAGCGGAGGTTTCACTAAGACACTGGTTCAGGCGAGAGACGGTCGCAGAGTCAATTTTGCAGAGATCGAAGTCGAAGGTGACGTCGTTGACGTAGTATCTTCCCGTCTCGCCGATGATCTGAACGACTCGTCGTAGTGTCGCGGCGTCGCGCGCCGCTGACAACTTGCGCTGAAGTCGTAGCAAGTCGTCGACGGCGACTCCGTTCGGCGCCCTGCGTACGGCGTCGCGTGTTGACCCGTCCACCGCGCGATGACGCTGGCCAGCGGCAACTGGTGGCGGCTGTGTTTCCGTGCCGGTGCCGGTGCTAGCGGGCAGCCGAATGCCCGACGTCGGCGCTACGACCACGTGATCTGCGCTGACAGCTGGCGCATAACCCGCTGGCACTTCCGGTTGAAAGCGTTTTCGCTCCGGCGCGTCAACGTCGTCGACGACTGGTCGCTTTCTAGCGGCCTTTGTGACGAATCTGCCCGTTGACGGACTGAGATTGTACGGCGGTCCGTCGTAGTGGGTGCCGTAGAAATGCAGCAGTTGTGCGGGCACGATCTCGCTCGGCAGCTGCGAAGCATCTTCGGATGATGTGGTCATCGTCGTCGCTGGTGAGCAAGTCGAGGTCACGGATGGCGGCTCCGCGTTTCCGGCATTGTTCTGTTTCTCGACTAACGGCTGATGGTCATTAGCATCCGATAAAGCAGTGTGGACGGTGGCGAACGGCAGCGTTGGCGGAACGCCGTGCGGCGGCAGCGCTAACGTCGACGTGGCGGCGGTAACGTCGTCGATGGTGCGGAACGCGCGAACGATGTCTGCTGGTCTCACGCCGCTTATGTGCGTCGCACTGGACACGGCGCCGTCTTGCAAGGACGGAAGTGCCGCCAGCTTCGACAATTCGACCCTGTCGCCAACGTCTTCTTCGTCGTCGTTGCCGACCCGCGTCACAGGCCGGAACCTCACACGAGCTCGTTTGACAGGAACAGCGTCGCTGCAGGCCGACGTTAGCTTGATTGGCGTGGACGTGAACAGTGGTTTACCGAGTGACTCAGACAGTGGCAGATTGTCGTCGAAATCGTCGGTGAACGGAAAGGTTATTTTCCGCAAATCTTCGTCTAGAAGTTCGTCGGTGTTCGAAATCTTGTTGTCTGACCGTCCGACGTCGTTAACTTCCGGACATTTCCAGTGAACAGTCTTGATCGATGCAATGTCTGAGGCCTGTTCCACTCCAAGCATCGGTGTCTGAACATCTGGCTGTTGCTGATGTTCCTTCGCGCAGTTGTCGCCTTGATCCTGAAGCTTTACGCCATTAACTTCAGTCGACGCGGTACGTTGTTCTGCTGTCTGACCTTTTGACGCATCGTGAACTGGATCTCTGCGATTAATAGCGTCCCAGTCGTCCTTCTGTAGCTTGCCCTTAAGCGCATTCCACACCGTCAGCAACTTGTCCTTGTCGAAGTCTTCAAACCGAAAGTCGGGCGCTGTTTTTTCTGTTGGTTTCTTCTGAAAGTTGTTGTTGTCGTCTGTTGCCAGTAAGACATTGACCGGCAACTCTGCTAGTTTCTGTCGCTGGTGTAGACCAGTAGATTTCTCTGCCGGTATGCTTTTACCCGACTTCAACGTTTCGGCAGCGTCACAGACGACGTTCGCTGACCATATGTTGCGTTTCAGTCGTTTAACGGCGATAGTTGCAGACGTTAGTGGCGATATGTTTTCTTTATCGCAGATCAACCGCTGCTGCGTCGCCTCGTTGGCGAAGTCGCGATTCCGTGGGACTGCGGCTATCTTGGCTGTGGTCACAGAATTCTCCGCCGACGACGTCAACTTGGTTTGCTGTCGGTTATCGGTCGCTTTCGGTGTGTACTTGCGAGGTCGGCCGCGTCCACGTTTGACAGGCTTTCTGGACTGCTGTACTTCTGACGCTGCCTGCTGTTGAGTTTGCGGTGCGCTGGAGATGACAGGCACAGCCGTCGACTGCTCGAAGTTGGACGGCGCTAAATCCACAATTCGTGAAGAACCGAAGCCATCAGCAGTTGAGACATCATTACGTCGACGCTCGGCCACGGTCGCCATCTGCATGCCGGGGTGAATTCCCGGCTCCAGTTTCGGCTGGAATTTGGTTGCAGCGCGCTTGGTGTCGCTCGTCCAACCGCTGCCAACAACGATCACGTCGTCAGAGTCTGCCGTTCCGTTCCGACAGCCGGCGGAGGTGGCTGTCGTGGTCCCAGCTGGAGATTCGTCGCGGACCGGAGACAGACGGTGAGCAGCACTTAACGCTACGCGGCAGTGCAGACGTCGTTGAAGGTACGACAAAGGTTGTCCGATGAGTCGGTGTCCTGCTCCTGCCGCTGAATTCACATTCGACGTCATCGCGGGTTGCGCACGAAACCCGTCGTTGCTCGGATAAACGTACTACAAAACAGAAACACACGATAAACTATAAACAAATCTTAAAACCCGCACAGAAAGATTACTAACATAAAATTATTCTAATATTCATCAAAAGGAATTAATCTGTATTAAATCGGTGCTAAATACTATACAAATTCGCTTTATTTATAAGTGTTTGCGCAATATGTACATTAGGTATAGACGTCGTTAGCGCATTCTTGGTGCCGGCAGATTTCAGTGTTGTTATTTTGATCGTTTTGTATCTCAAAATATCGTCAGCATTCATCCATGATTCTAAGTTTTCTTACAAAGACAGAGACGGCAGAAATACCAGGACCGGGCCTTCACAAAGATCATCATACACATAATAAAGCCTAATTGTCTAAAAGTGCCCGTTAAGTCCCAGTCCCAACTAACCAACCACACAAAGAGGTTGAAGGTCAAATACGTCAAATAAGTCGAACAATTCTCAATGTCTGAGGTTTATTCCACAGCGTAGGCCTACATCACATTGCAGAACGAATGCCTCCATCATGCAAAAATTTAACTGGGTTTATGGAGTTCACATTTTTAATGCACATCAGCAAACAAATAAAAACGGTTAAACTTCAATCATGTAATTAGTTATTTTTAGCTAAGTGGTCTTCAAACGGTCAAACCGACTTCACTTTGGACTCGAGTCTCGAGCACGCTGTCGTCTAAACTTAAACATAGCCTAGCTCACATTCGAAGCGTAGGCTACGTGTGTAATACCGTATAGCTATAAGCCTACAAAGCGATGGCTATTCTGATAATAGTAATAATAACATGAATACTACGACGTTTTATAAGGCGCCGTAACGCGGTAGGATAGTCAATACAAGGGCGCCTTACAACGTTTAAACATGGTCCAGCCAGTTTGTAAGTAACTGCAAAAAGTCGTGAACGTCTTGCAACGGCTCTGAAATGTAAGAGATTTTGTCCAAAATGCAGAAATAAAGGCAATATCACTTACATCATTCACATCGCGACGGTCGGATACTTGAGGCAGCGGCGCCGACGCTGGTCTGGTGGAACCCTGACCACGGACTACGTCACCCTGTGCCGTTGCGTCAGAAGTTGGACTCCTCGAATCGGTGGAGTCTCCCGTCGACGACGAGACATCACGTATCGCGGCGCATTCTGGCATTATCTACACGCATGCGACATCGCGAGTCAAAAAAACAACCAGTTCATAGTTCCCGGTTCATAGTTAAATCACGCCGCTTTACGAGTGACACATGCTACCCCAAATTTTTATACAAGATTTCATAAATGCAACACGCCCACGAGGGACTGATCAGTGACGAGGATGTGGCTCAACCATGACTTCCTCTGTTGACGAACAACGCATTTTAATAAATTAATAATAGGAAACAACGTGTTTATAGTCTCAGTTATCGTCTCAAGTAACTGTCACATCCTGCAGTTTTTACATCAAATGTTTAATGTGTCCGCGTTGCTGCTCGATGACGCACTCTTAAAATGTGTTGGTATTGAAGTCGTCTTGTTTTCAGTTGTTGTTTTAAGACACTGACATTTCACAAGGTAGTGTAGCGACACACTTGAGGTGTGGGATCTTTAGTGATAGTACTATTACAATTTTCTCCTTATTCCGACAGTGAAAAGTTTGAAAAATTGGTCAATATTTGACGCAGTTATAAGTCGTAGAGAAATGTGCCCATTTTTGGTCACCCTGTAGGCGCAGTTGATGATGACGATGATAACGATGAAGATACCTGATCAATACATGCAGTTTCGTCTCATAATTTGCGTCTTTAAACGCATCATACGGATATCGGCGTTTCTTTCGCGATTCTTGACAAAGCTTAATTGGCTTGTTCATTTCGCGTAAAGTTTATTTTCCCTGTTTGTGTTGAGGCCGGTCGTAAGCGGCTCTGCCCATGCACTCCACAGCTCGTTTTTACTTACTTTCATCGCTCTTTTACCTACGTGGGCGTTAAATTAAAAAACAAAACAATAAATGATAACGAATTCAGACACTTACGGCACCGCCGTGGACGAGTCTTTCGCGGAACAGTGCAGACGGCTGTTGGAACGTGATCTTCTCACAGCGGCTGTGCGTCACAGTGCCGACCGTCCCGAGAAACAAGTCGTACTGGAACCGGATCTTCTTCGGTTCGCCGTTGTTCTTGATGTACACGTCAATTGGCATCGAGAAGCCGCCATAGCCGGTCTCTGCCACTTGATACGGAGGCTCCTTGACCACTGCAATCGACGACGAAACTCGAAGTTATTGACTCAAATAAAATAAATTAATCGGTACGATGTTAAACTTTCAGTCTCACGTCTAAACCCAGCAAAAGGTAAAGTTCAGGGAGTCACTGACGGACAGGGAACGAACATTAATTGCTTAAATCCCTTCTGGTGGAGTAGATATAAAGGCAACCAAGTAACCCATGTGTCAGGTATGCGTAGCCGGGCTATATAGACAGCGGTAGAATTACTAAATGTTTAATAATTCTATAAGCCTAAATGAAGAGTATATATTAATATGTAGTTATATTTCTTCTCTGTTATAGAATTAAATTCTTTATTTGTAATTAATTCTAAAACGAACAAGTGTTATAAAATGTATAAACGAAACAAACTTTATTTACAGCAAAAACGAAATATACGAGCTCACACAGAGTACCAATGTAAACCAACACTTGCTCACAGAGTCTATAAATTCAGATAAGTAAACGCACGCTCATTAATTGTACACACAGAGAAAACGTATCGATATCGCAATACAGAAATATGCATGCTCACACAGAGCAACAACACCGTTATACCACTGACATAAAACGTCAGCTCGCTCCGATAGATCTATCTCTCTATCTCTCTCTCTCTCCAAATCTAACTATACATTCTCAACAACTCAATTTATAGCCTAAATGCACGTGGCCCAGGGTCAGACACACTCCTGTCGAGACCAGTCACATGCTCTAGTTTCAATTCTCGATTTTTTCACATGAATGCGTTAAGAAGTTCGTATAGGTCGCAGTGCAGGACACAATGAAACTGTATATGCCTCCATGAGACCGTCGAGAATCGAGATGTGGGAGCGATGCTGGTTGCTAGTCTCGATCAGGTGCTGCTGGCAATAAGGAACAACGAACAGGAGCACGAGACGTGTAAATGGGTTCAAAATCGTTTGAAAAGAGAGTCGCACCAGTCGACGAAATTCATTACGGCGCACGAACTGGGTCGCACGGCGGTCAATTTCACGTGCGGACGGCTCCGTCGCAGCCCACCCCACCGATATCGCGCTCTGCGTGTACAGAAGCCGTTTCATTACGACGATCGCACGCACACTTTGAAGTGGGACTTTGCGAGCTTCGCCTTAATGAGTTTATGACGGTCCGGCGGCGCGGTGGCAACGGAGGCAGTTTACGACGGGAACAGTGCGGTGAGGTATTGGCATGCCGCAGACTGACCGCGAAGTGGCGCTCACGTGAGAAAACCAGCGCACCGACTTCCCTGCCCTGGTTGCCTGCCGTCTGAGAACCGACAGACTGGATAACCAAATATCTCTACCACGGTCTGGTAAGCAATAACTATACATATAGTGCAATGTACACTGAACTGAAAACGAATACTTCAACCCTGGATTTTCACAGATGTCAACAGCAAGTAAACGGGTGCGCATAAGTTGTCAATACACTGCCAAGTATTTTGGGAGTATTAAGTGCTATAGTGCGATATAAAACAGATTAGACTGATTGAGTTAAGATCGATATCTTCCGTTTTAATGTGTTTATAGTCTGTTGCGTAAACTCAAAAGTTAATTAAATAATCCCGAGATATAAGCACTTGCAGTCTGCTTAAATTTTGAAGTGTAATATTTTATCTCATTGGAATAGAACATAATTTTGTGACACCAAATACAGTTGCATCACGTCTGACTGACGGATTAGCAATTGGTAAATCATGACAGCCGGGTGCCTGTTCGACTACAAAGCACATAAATTTTACAATATCACATGTCCCGCTGTAAATAGTTTGTCGTTGTCTACATGCTGTATTCTAAACTGACCGCGCTTTGACTTCGGGAAACTTTCGTGAAGATGGAACTTGACTTTGTCCACAAAGTGCTGAATGTTGCTGCCTTCGGATCCGCGAACATAGACGACCCAGTCGTGCGTGAAGCCTTCTTGTGTGGGCCGACTGCGCAGAATCGCTCGGTGGCCGAGCTCAAAGCGCACCTGCACCGCCTGTCATCACAAATTGGCACAATTAACTGCATTCCGCTAATGTTGCGTTCATTCCCCATAATGCAACCGGTCCGCCTAATTGTCGAAATCCACAAAAGCCACGAGAAACATTTAGTGTGCGACGTCGATCGCGTCGAACGTTTTCGACTCACTTAGGAGTTTTTTCGACGACGTGTCGACGGCGTCGTGATTTACTTTTTCAATGAATTCAAATTTTTCGACGACGCGTCGGAATTTTCAGTCTGTTCTTTCTATGTTGTTTTTATTTTCTCTTAAAAGTTCATGGTAATTTTTCTTCAGTTTTCTATAGGGACTATAGGGCTGTAGTTATACATCATCATGCAAGACATCGACCGATTTGCTTTCATAATTTTGTTTTCTTGTTAAATTGTTTATTTGTTTTGTATAACGCACACAGAATTTCTGTGTGCGTTATTGCTGTAAGTAAACCACACGAATTTTTGTTGAAACTTCATCGACTTTCTTCTTTTTTCGATGACGACGCCTACGCCTTCACGTCGACGCGTCGTATTTTTTTCCACGACGACGCAAGGAATACGATTTCGACGACGAGTCGACGTTTTTCCACGACGTCGGACACTAGACACACTTGTGTACACTAAATCGAGCTAAATATTGAAATTTAAGTTAAAATTGCAGTCGAAAATAGCCAATACGAAATCCACGCTATATATCGAAATCTACTTTATAAATCCATCTTAAAATTAGAGTCGAGTCGTTGCCCATGCACGAACAACACCAAATGAATGCTGAATGTCGAAATAGATTTCATCTACAGTTTCAACTTGGATTTCGATATTTCTATGGTGGATTTCGATTTTAGCATGTATTTTGTTTGGGCAATTGGATTTCGACTTCACTTTCAACGTTAAGTTATATATTTAGCCCGTGGATTTCGTGTGTACAGTCGATTCGTGGATTTCGCGGACTTCGACATTTAGGCGGACCATAATCAGTGTGATGCCAGCAATAAGGCAAAACACTTCGTATAAACATACGTCATTAGAGTACGCGTTTTCTGAGTTGATTATTGATGAGAAACTACTGGCAGCACATAAATCCAAACGTATTTTTATGCAACAAACGTTAACACTATCCCTGTCATCTGTTGTTCAATGAACAGTAGAAATGCATCAATAAGTACATATGTTTCAATACACCTCATGGAGTTTCCTTGAAACGATGACAAAAACCCGTTATAAACTCAATTCTAACTCAGTTCACGCTGCGACAGTGCACGCAAATTAAACAATATCATCACTCACCAGGTTTATTTCAGGCACTTGACCAATATCAGTAAGTTTAAATAAGTAAGTGCAGTTAAAGTGGGATTCACTGCGCTTTGGTCCCAATACCAAATAAAAACGTAATACACACATAAAACATATATACAGTATTTCCTTCAGATAGCCTATCCGGTAACAGGACAATTCGCCGACAAACCAACTCGCGGTCAGTCAAGTCGCGGACTGGTCAACTCGCCGAAATGTTTGATTTAAAATTTGGAGTATATAATAGCTCTAAGTGTTATTTCAGACAGATTACACTATTTAT